>Ga0247838_1002643_pt1 | contig 22269 bp, 26 predicted proteins | sample LaCruzMarch2015__5_FD_189097 | JGI IMG/M metagenome (GOLD analysis project Ga0247838, IMG submission 189097) | Freshwater microbial communities from meromictic Lake La Cruz, Castile-La Mancha, Spain - LaCruzMarch2015_15m | ecosystem: Environmental > Aquatic > Freshwater > Lake | place: Spain... | reverse complement strand
GGTTGGGGATGCGCTCTATTCTCGTACGTTCGGGCTTCGGCGGTGGCGACGCCAAGTACACTGTTGAGCCTACTTGCATACAACCGGATCTCCCCGCCGCGATCTCGTTCATCTTCGATACCTTCCGATTAGAACCTACCGCTTCGATTGTGACTGCTTCAACCCCTGCCCATCACACCGATGTTAATTAGCCAAACCCCGCTTCGGATGAGTTTTGTGGGGGGGGGAAGTGATATCCCAGCTTTTTATCTGAAGCACGGCGGAGCCGTCGTTTCCACGGCGATTGACAAATACGTCTACCTGACACTCTCCGAGAAGTTCGACAGTAAGCTCAGGGTGAGTTACTCGCAGACCGAGGAAGTTGACTCTGCAAGAGACGTCCATCACCCGCTCGTTCGTCAGTCATTGCTACATTTAGAAATAGAGGGCGGACTGGAGATTACATCCGTGGCAGATATCCCTTCGAGGGGTACTGGATTGGGATCCTCCAGTTCGTTCACCGTAGGACTGCTGCATGTGCTCCATGCGTGGAAAGGCCGATACGTTTCATCAGAAACACTGGCCAGCCAAGCGTGTCAGATTGAGATCGAACGCTGCGGCGAGCCCATCGGCAAGCAGGACCAGTATGCCGCCGCTTACGGTGGCTTTAATTTTATTGAGTTCCTGGAGGACGACTCGGTGCGCGTCAGCCCCATCATCTGTCCCCGCAATACGTTGGCTCAGTTGGAGAGTGAACTGCTGATCTTCTACACTGGAATCACGCGGAGCGCATCTGAACTTCTGAGACGCCAGCAGACGGCCATGACAAAGGACCCCAGAGTAGCGGACTGCGTCGTGAAAATGGTGCAACTAGCCCATTCTCTGCGTGACGAACTACAGAACAACAACTTGAGCACGTTTGGCGGTATTCTACACGAAAGTTGGCTTCTGAAGAAAGGGATTACCACCGGCATCGCCACTTCGGAGATCGATGTCTGGTACGACCAAGCAAGAAACGCCGGGGCAACCGGTGGAAAAATCCTTGGGGCTGGGAGCGGTGGCTTTCTCCTGTTTCACGCCCCTCCAGACGCCCACGCTTCCATCCGCCGTGCGCTCTCACCCTTGCGGGAAGTCAAGATGCAATTCGACTCGAGAGGCAGCAGAATCATCTTCGTTAGCTAACTCATGTATTGAGAACCGACCAATATGTTTGATCCTGATCCGATTGGCGGATAGCGATCCAGCCGGCCCGCGGTCGAACGAACATTAAGCACCTTCAGTTTAGACGATTACAGGGCGGGGCTTCTGTTGGAAACTTCCTCTCGTCAACCCGCTCAATTCCGGTACAACCGTAACGTGTTCAAGGCCGCTTCATTCATTTATCGTTTGCTACGGATCACGCTTCGCAGTCCTCGAGACCTTCGACACGTTCTCGGGATCGCTAATGCCGCAGCTATTCAAATCGAAGACCCGCTTTCCGACATCCGAGTTATTCCATCGGCCAATATTGCCGGTCTCTTCGACTGCTCTCTGCGTTCGACATTCCAATCATTCCCTGGGGTCGGTGCGTCAATCACCCCCATGGAGTCAATGGCCATCGTCGCACTTTGTCGATTCGTGGGCGCCAAAAGGATCTTTGAGTTCGGAACCTACAAAGGGGTATCGACCACGCAGTTCGCTCTCAACCTACCCGACGATGGCCAGATTTTCACGCTGGATCTGCCTGAGGATAGTCCAATGTACACCTTAGACATCTCGGTACCTGATGAACGCCGTATCGCTGCCGAAGCCGGCAAGGGCTCCATGATTCCTGCAGAATGCCTGAAGCTGATAACATTCCTGAGGTGTGACTCAGCGACATTTGACCCCGAGCCATTTCGAAACTCCATTGATCTCGCATTCATCGATGGAGCGCACAGTTACGAGTACGTCGTCAACGACACTTCGAAAGCCATGACGATGGTGCGATCAGGCGGTGTTATCGTTTGGCATGACTTCGTTCCAAGCCACCCAGGCGTGGTTCGCGGAGTAAAGGCTTCAGGACTAAGCGTCCAGCGGATAGACAACACCACTTTAGCATTCGCATTGAAGCCATAGGTCAAGGCCTGTCGCAAAAAACGTTAGCACCTTGCGCGGGAAAAAGTTCTGCTAATCCACTCCACTCGGACTTATCAAATTTCGAAGCCAGAGTTGCGGTCTGGAAAAGTGCCAAACATCATAAAATCGCTCCTTTAGATTCCGAGTTGGGATTTCTAGTTGTTTGTCTCCAATACGGGATAACACCATGTTGAAAGAAGATGGAACATGATCCTTTTTCGGTCCGCGAACGTACTGACCATCGAAAAACGCTTCAGCTTCAGGGTGCCGCTGAAAACCATGATCAATCATCACCTTGTTCCAGCTCGCTTCAGTTTGGATACACTGGTGCAACTCTATATCATCCAAACTTGGGGAAGCAGTCGTGTCGACGCTTACAATTAACAGACCGCAATTGCCCAACGAGGAGGAAACATTCCGCAACATCCCAGACACCTGATCTTCGGTTAGATGCTCGAGCACTTCCCATGCTGTGATGACGTGGAAATCAAGGTCCGTCGGAGTTCCGTCACTCTCAAGAATCAACCGAAACGGCTTCGTAATGTCAGCTGTGAAGAGAAACTTCGGAATGACACCCCAAGCATCGCGAGAATACATCCTTGAATAATCGCTGCCTTCCAGTCCGATCGCGAATTGGCCGTAGTCAATGAGTTGACGCACAGACGTCCCCGCAGAGCATCCCAAATCCAAGACCCGAAGCTGGGGTATCTTGTTGAGCCGAGCGATCTGGAGCAGCTTTCGCACGAATCGCGAGTTTGAGGATCGATCAAATCGAGTACCAAGTGGATGGAGATGATCCGGAGAATCAGACGCGAGCGGAAAGTCCGTCTCGCATCGAATGCGTTCAATCTTTTGGATAACTAGGCTCGGTTCCATCGACGAAAATGTTGAACGTTAGCGTTTGGTTTGAGTACAGAGTTCCTTTGTGCAATCTTTGAGATAGACGGCTCGGGGGTGCAGATCAGTTGGGGTCGGCTTGGTCCAGGGACTTCAGCAGGCGGTTCGTGATTTGAGGAAATCTGTCGTATTGGTGCAACACCGGAGCAACAGAGCCATCAACGTTCAGAAGCGCGCCCTGATCATCGAAGCGGAAGTTTTCCTCGCTGCATAGTCCCATCGTGTAGACGGGACCACGACCATTTTCGAACAGGACCCGTCGATCCCGCATCGTAACGTGAGCAAGGTAGTTGTGAACTCCCTGGTCTTGAACGCAGACACGGTGCATCCATTTCGCGCTGAACAGGTGCTCCAGCATGAGATTCAGATATTCAAGAATTGCCGCTGCAGGGCCGAGGGTGGTCCCAGCGCATGCGATCGGAAAGTCGCCGAGTTCACGAGCCACGTTCCCTCCGTAGGTTTCTTCGATCATCTTCCGGCACGTGATGTTGCTCCACAGCGTGCTTCTCGTATCTTCCAAACAAAAACCGACCACAGTCTCGCGGAAATCACGGAAAGGGTCATCTTGGAAGAACACGTCCCTCGCATCCGTCAGAAGTACATTCGCATGACGGTCCACATTCGTTGAGAGGTAATCATGATACACGACAAATCGAACGCACATCATGTTGAACACGTATTGAGCGATTCGTTTCTTGGCGTGCAAAGTCGGTAAATTTCTGAACATCAACTGCCAGATGGGCCACAGGACTGTGAACGGATTATTTTTTCGATAGTAGAAGTACCGGAAGCGCTCGACCCGTATTCCGAGGCCTTCGAGTTCCCGAATCTCTTGAGGAGATGCCCAAGTCACAAAGAAAATGATCTCCCCCTTGTAGCCCGATTTTTTTAAAGAGAGCAGGAAGGGTTTCAGATTGATACTTCTAGGCTCGAAAACGGCGGCAAGAATGGCATCGGCTTTTGTCATCTGTTCGGATATTCGGGGAACACTCATTTTGTCCGTCCATCTGGGACGTGGCGTATTCTGTGTTGCACGGCACGCTCACAATGTCGAGGGCAGGAGTACATGAAGAACGCTTTAGTGACTCCGTCAGCTTCCGTCGGAGGTCATATGCGAGACACGCGAGCACCCGAGCAAACGCGGTTGCACGCCCGTTTGAAAGACTGACTTGCATGGAAGGATACCTTTCGAGAGTCTCACGGGCAACGGATGAATGTCCTGATTGCATCGTTCACTTTTCCCCCAAACCGCGACGGAGTGTCCGCAGCTGCGGAACTCATGGCGACGGGATTTGCGCAGCGCGGTTGGACCGTAGATGTCGCAACGGAACCGGCAACTGACCTTCGCCCGCAACTGCACCAAAGGATTCGGGTTCACGAATTTAACATCCGCGGTGGGCTCCATCCGCGCAATCCTTTTACGGGAGACGTTGAAGAATACCGCTTGTTTCTCCTCTCAGACCACTGGGATGTGATCGTTTTTCACAGCTACGCTTGGACAGTCTATGTCGCAGCGCCACTTTTGCCATCCTTGAGAGCGAAAAAAATTCTCGTCAGCCACGGATTCGGAGCACTAATTTGGACTAGGAGACGTCGCTTTCCGTACGGACTGGGTTCCTGGTTCCTTTCGGCGTATCAGAGTGTTATCGCGTTAAAATGGATGAGGAGTATCGATCGGCTTGTCGTCCTAAGCAACAGGGTTGATTTCGGAACTTTTTACGATCATCTCCTTGCTAAAGCTGCGGGACGACCACCAATTGCAGTCATTCCCAATGGCGTAGATCTCGATGAAACGTGCCTTGGAAACAGCAACTTCCGGGAACGAATCGGTGCCGGGGTCGACACTTTCGTCTTTCTGTGCGTTGCCCACTACAGCGAGCGGAAGGATCAAGGCTATGCGGCTCGCGCCTTCCGACGCGCGGGACTAGAGAATGCATTGCTCGTGTTCATTGGGCCAGAATTCAATGAATTCTCGGAACGCTTCCGGGCCGAAGATGCGCGTTTAGCATCTCCCTGCGAATTGAAGCGCATAGTCTGGATGGAGAAGCAGAACAGACGCGACACCGTAGGAGCGCTCGAAACATGCGACGCATTCGTGCTTTCCGCAAAACATGAGGCGCAACCGATAGCAATCTTGGAGGCGATGAGGTCCGGTAAACCGTGGATTTCTCGTAATGCCGGATGCGTATCCGAGATTCCCGGAGGGCTCGTTGTTCGAAGCGAACGTCAGATGTGCCGAGCCATGCGTGATCTTGCAAGGAAGCCTAGATTGTGCTCCGAATTGGGAACAGAAGGATTGGAGGCTGTCCGATCAACATTCAATCGCTCGGAATATCTCCGCGCCTACTGTCAGATCTTAGAAAAAGTCACGAGCGTCTAAACGTTTGAACCATGTTTTTACACAAATATCAAGTCATCCGATCTGTCTACTATGCTCAACGATGGAGACTTAAGCGCGCGCTCGGCATCAAAGATAGACCGCGAAATCCCGTTGTCGACGGAGACCTAGATTGGGCTTTCGAGCGACATTTGCGGCTATGCAGACTACTAAATCAAGAGATCGCAGCACTTCGTTCAGAAAGCCGAAAAGTGGCTTGTGAGATTGGTTGCGGAGACTGCCTTTCCAGTTCCGATTTATTGCTCGGATTGGGATTTGAAAAGATCTACCTCGTCGAACATCAACCGATAGTTATCGACGAAAGACAACGTCAACTACTCGCTCGCCTGGCTACACAAACTGACCTGCCAAATGCTTTGGATTCAATTGAGAAGGACAATCCTGACCGGCTTAATCCTCGGATAGAACATATCCCGTCTTTTTTCGAAGACTCCAATGTCCCAGAACAGGTAGATTTAATCTTTTCCAATGATGTGCTAGAACATGTAGAAGACTTGGAAACGTTTTTCGTTCGATGTAAGCAGATGCTAAAGCCACACGGAGTTATGGTCCATAAATTCGATCTGTCTGGACACGAATTCTTTGAGGATCCAATCCCTCCCCTCGATTTTCAAACGTACCCTGACTGGCTTTATCAGTTAATGTTCCCCAAGTTCCGCCGTTCTTGCAGGTGGCTACTTGACGAGATCGTTGCCCATGCGCGCTTCGCCGGATTTCAAACATTCCAAACGCGCATCATCCGGGCAGCCGACATTGGCTATACACGTTCTATTCACCCACAACTACGATCGAAGGCACGTGCCCGAACGGTCGATCAATTGCTTCCATTGGACGTTGTGATAACCTTCTCATGCGGGTAACTCCTATCCATCGAGAAGAGAGTTACAGTTGGCTGCGACTCGATTCAACAGCAGCGAATCTTCGTCGGTTCCGCCCAGACCTCCCGATTTTTGTTGCTTCGGCATCGTCACAACAAACGAGGGCGCAATTCCCTCAGTCAAGTTCGTCGGAGCTACTAGCTTTTCACGACTTCCCGCTCGTTGGCACGCTGCATAAAGGACTGTACTAACCGACGATGGACACGCTGCATATTACCGAGTCTCTTTGCCGCGTTGGGGGCGTTGAAACATTTTTGCATCATTATCTGTCTGGCGACTTTAGGAGTAGCGCAGCTAGTCTTTTGGATTCGGGTCGCGGAGAACGTTGGCGAGGGCTTCGCCCCAATCGCATGGCTGGAGCGTACGTCTTGCGGGCGAACGCAAAGCGGTGGGTTCCTGTGGTTAAACACATAGTGTTTCACAACTTTGCCGGACTTTCGATGCTGGGAGGGACCATAAAGCACGAGAGGAGAACGCTTTTCCTTCATACCAACAGCGAAGATGTTTTTACACTTCTCCCACGTCGATTGCCGTTTCTCGATGCGATCGTTACTTCCGGCGCAGATTTGAAAGCCAATCTCTTGGACAGATTTCCGAGTCTCGACCGGGCAGTCTTTGCCATTGAGTATCCCTTAAATGAGTTGTTTTTCTGTCCTCTCGCCCGAGTTCCGCCGGAGCGCCTCACGATTGGGTACGCGGGCAGGGTCGAAACTAAACAGAAGCAAGTCCATCGTTTAGCCAACCTTTCCAACCATCTGCTAGCAAAGGGTATCGATTTTCGTCTAGAAGTCGCTGGCAGCGGCTCATCTTTGGACTTCCTACGGAGGTCGATCCCGCAACATCGTTTACGCTTTTTAGGAAACCTCTCAACTCCGAAACTCGCGAACGCGTTCGCAGCGTGGGACTTTTTGATCATCTGCAGCGACTACGAAACCGGTCCTCTGGTGGCCATTGAGGCTATGGCGGCTGGTGTGATGCCCATTTTGCCCCGCATACCTTGTCAGGCATCCGCTCTCGTAGCAAAGCTTGGCGGTCCACTGTACTCACATGGCGATATGGCCTCCGCAGCTGACGTGATTGTCTCGCTACTCTCTTCGCGAGAAGCGCTTGGCACTTGGCGCTGGCGATATCAGCAGGAAGTGAAGGGACGAACCCTAGCGTCATTCATTTCCGACTTCAGAGGGATTCTTGAATCTATAGCTTCCCGTCAGTCGATCAGTCGCCCTCCGGCAATCCCCACGGGGCTTTCGGAATTGCTCCCATTTACCCTCCGCCGGTGGAGCACTGATCATCTCCGATGACGGCTAGCCGCGAGAATATTCAGGATCCGATGACCTACAACAGGGCTCAACAACTACGGAATGCGACTCTCTCTTCCACGATACCAACAAAGGACCTTCTCGATCCTAACATAACTGGATTGCTGTAGAACGTTTACATGACGACTGTACAACCAAGTAACTTAGTCTGGGTACGGAAGTGGCTGCAGTTGGGAGCTTTTCTCTCGGAGTGCTTTATTGCTCTCAACTCATTGCGTTGCATTGCGCCCACCCGCTCGATCGCAACGAACATTCATGTTGCTGACGAATTAAATGTCTTTAAGCAGCGAGGCCAGGATTTTGGCGATAGCTACTCACTTCGCGCGCCTAGCGTCTACGGAGAAAGGACGGCGACATCCTGCAGTCCTTTACATTTTTCCACACCGGACGATCCTGCTCCTTTGAACCTCCGAACCTTTTAACCGAGATGAATTCATGGATTCGTCAAGAAGTTCTACGAGTGCGACAGAATCGCGTTTTCAATCACATTCCATGAGAGTTTTGTTTCTTACTACGGACTCCAGAGAACACTTTCATCAGTATTCGAATCCTTCTCCTTACTTTGGGACCGCTCCACAAGGTCTCCTTCACGGGTTTGCGTCGCTGGTCAGTTCAGAACTTTCCCCTTCGTCCTTTGAAATCCATGTCGCCTCCTGCACCCAGCAGCCTATGTCTTCACCAGAGAAGATTGCTGAGAACATCTGGTTCCACTCTCTCCATGTTCCCAAATGGGGCTGGTTGAAGGCCGGGTACTTGGGATGCATCCTTGCTGTGCGCCGCCTTCACAAGGTTCTTGATCCACACCTTGTCCACGCACAGGGGACGGAGCGCGACTGCGCGATGAGTGCTGTTTTCTGTCCATCTCCCCGGGTTCTAACGATTCACGGGAACTTGCGTTCGATTCGGCGAACAATTGGATTCCGGGTTGGTTCCCCGATGTGGTTCCAAAGCTTTCTGGAAGGCTATGCGGTTGCACGATTCGACGGAGTCATCTGCATCACGAACTATACCCTCCGCGAAGTGCAAGCCGAGGCTAAACGTGTTTGGCTGATTCCGAATGCTGTGGACCCGGCCTTTTCAAACATTAGGAATATCCGTGCTGCGGCCGCTTCAGAACTCTCGCCAGAGTGCAGCTCGGACGGGTGCCCGGTGATCCTGGTCGTCGCCAACATTGACAATAGAAAGAATCAGAACGGCTTTATCAAAGCACTGGATTCGATTACGGACAGGAGATCTTTTGCTGTTCACTTTTACGGTCCATGTGGAAACGATGCTTATGGAACTGAGTTCAGGCAGTTGATTCGCGATCGATGCTGGTGCTCGTACAAGGGGATGGTCGGCAGAGAGGAGCTTCGAAAGGCATTTGTGTCCGCTGCCTTTCTTGCGCTACCATCACTCGAAGACAATTGTCCGATGGTCGTCCTCGAAGCGCAATCTGCCGGGCTACCGGTTTTGGCATCCAGCGTCGGCGGAATTTCTGAGTTAGTTCAGCACGAAGTAACCGGACTGCTGGTCAATCCGTGTGATCCCATGTCGCTCGCAGGGCAGACTGCCAGAATGATCGACAACCCCGACCTACGACGCACTTTGGCGCAGAATGCTCTACTTCACGCACGCCGCTTCGAGTCCACCGTCATCGCAAAATCTCATCTCGAGGTTTACAGGGACCTGTTGACGATCTGATCGACTTCAGTTTGTTGGGGTTGGGAGTTTACAAGGTCGAGATACTCTAGAGCTCGCCGAGCAACGTTCTTTGCATGAAACTCTCTCGTCCACGACACGCTGATCGCAGATGCGTTTCGTTCTCCGCGCTCCCACGCGTCGGCCTCTAATACCAGTTCCTCTGCCAGAGCCATCGGGGATTCCGCAGCAGCGATTCTTCCACTCGCCTTCGTCACGTAATGACGAAAACAGCTCATCATCGCTGCGCCGTGGCTTACCACGGAGCAGCCACAACAGAGGGCTTGTGCAGCAGCACCTTGTTGACCCTCCCACCGGGAGGTCCAGAATCCAATTTTTGCGGATCGGTAAATCGCCGGCATATCCGACGGGGAGAGAGCGTCAAGAAAGTTGAGGTTCTCGATAGGTTCGACCCCTAACGTTTCAACCAACCGGGTAGCACCGCGCCCGACGATGAGCCCACTCCAGCCGGGGCGCATTTTAAGGAAGTACCGATATGCATCCAGCAGCGCTTGAGGGTTTTTCTGCCCGTGGTCGCGCTCCATCCACCGTGCGACCGTAACAACAAGGTTTTGTTTTGTCGTTCCGTCGTAGTGAAAATCGTGGCTTTGCGGATGTGGCAGATATTGGAACTTGGGCCTGATGCAATCCAACCCAATCGCCCTTGCCTCGCGCTCCGCCCAAAGCAAACCAGCCGGAGTGGGTAATGTTACGACATCAGCACATCGGTAGTGCCGTTTGCGACGGAAAGCGATGGGCGAAACAAGGGTCTCGAAGATGACACGGCAATACGCTGAACATCTGCATAAAAGAGAGCGGTTCTCGAAGTAGCTGCGCCTACAAGAACTTTTCACCCATTCCGAAGGATTGGCGTGCCAGGAAATCACACCGGAAGTATCCATACAGACACACAGGCGAATACCCGCGCTGCGAATTGCTTCGGCGACTCGCGTAAACCGTGGTGCAGCCCAAGAATACAGCACCACTCCATCCAGATCGTGCATCCTCCACCAGGCGGGCGATTCGAGGTCTCGTTCTGTCGCTCGAATCAGATTCGGGAAATCACCGTCCATTTCCGGCCCCGGCATCACCGCTCGTGAATGGACTCCATTAAGTTCAAGCCCAATAGAAAACATCCCGCTTTCGCGGGAGAAGAACGATAGATCTCCCGCGAAGCGCACCGGGGTGCACGTGAAGACGCGTAGAGTCATAGAGGCTCAATAACACTAACCATCAACAGGGGGCGCTGTTCCGTTCGCGAAATCGCCTTTCTCTTCACAATCTCGACGGTTCTCAGGTTCATGTCAGATGGTTTGAAATTGTCTCGGTCTCTGTCTCCTACCTTTCCAGAGCGACAAATCGTCATGAAGGTACACAGACCTCGATCAGAATGCGAATCCCGAAGATGTGCTCGACGGATCATTCTCTGACAATGAGAGTGCATCACAAGCCAGTCAAAGATGGATGACAACACCCCTATTTCGAGACACGAGACATTGAGCGTCAAGTGGTCCATTGGCTGACGCTAGGTTGTTTAAACACGGTCATGCAATCTCGTTCGAAACGATTTGTCGCAGGGATGGTCACCGGGTACGGACTGATGGCATTCAACATCGCTTACACGATGTTGAGCATTCCTTTGGCTCTCCGATACCTTGGAAAGGAGGAATTCGGATTGTGGGCGCTCGCTCAGCAAGTAGCCGGTTATCTCATGCTGCTCGAACTGGGGATGTCGACGGCCGTAAGTCGGTTCTTGGCTGATTTCAAAGACGACGTGAATGGCGGACACTATGGCAGTCTTTTGTTAACGGGCACGATTGTTTTTGCAATTCAAGGATTGTTGATTGCGCTTTGTGGGGTTGGGGCTTCTCTCATTGCTCCCGAACTCCTTAGCGTGCCGATCGAGCTGCGACCCGCGTTCCGCGATGTGTTGGCCGTTTTATCGTTAGTCAGCGGCGCTTCGCTCGCGGTGCGTACGGTCAGCGCTCCGCTCTGGGCTTTCAACCGTGTAGACATCATCAATATTTTTGGAATTTCGACGCTGATCTCGAACTTCATAACCTTGTGGATCGGATTTCACCATCATTGGGGAGTTTACAGTTTCGCGTTCGCAGGTATTCCCGCGCTGTTTCTCTCCACCGTCGTCGCAGGATGGTTCTGTTCCGCGCATGCGTACTACCCGCGAGCCGGGTCCTGGGGAAGGCCTCAATTCACTGAGTTTTGGCGATTGTTTGCATTTGGTAAAGATTACATCCTCATGGTGCTTGGGTCCAACCTTGTAAACGCAACGCAAGTCATGCTGATCAGCCGTCTTTCCGGATTGGAGGCTGCGGCAACTTTCGCTGTTGCGACAAAGCTGTACGCTGTCGGCCAGCAACTCGTTTCGAAGGTTCTAGACAGTTGCTCGCCTGCCCTCACCGAGTTGTATGTCCGGAAGGAGTTGACGCGGTTTAACCAAAGATATTGGGAGATCGTAGCCCTCGCGATGCTCCTCGCCACGGTGTGCGCATGCGGTCTAGCCTTCGGAAACCGAGCATTCATTTCCATTTGGGTTGGCACCTCCATCGAGTGGAGTCTCGCGTGCGACGGATTGCTGGCTTTGTTGGTCGTTGCAACTGCTGTGACCCGTTGTATGACAATGATGTTCGGACCCTTGGGGGATTTGCGTCCCGTTCGTTCGATCTATCTTGTAGAGGGAGTTGTTTTTGTCGCGCTTGCGATTCCCTCGCTTAGTAGCTTTGGAATGACCGGACTGCTCGGAGCGTCTGTTGGAACGCACCTTCTGGTCACCGGATCAATGTCCGTTCGCGCTGCAGCAGGTTTTCTCAATTCGATGAACCCTCTCAAGACACTCGTTTTGGTATCGTTGCTGTCTGTGCTCGTTACGATGGTAGTAGCTTTTGCGCTACAGCCCGCAAAGTTGTCGCCTCTTCAACTGTTGGCTCTGACCCCTTTGGTGGTTATCGGAGTGGGTGCAGTCGGGTTTCGACTTATGATCCCCCGGAATCTGTACGCAGAGATTTTCGCCTTGGTAACACGGCGCTTGAAGAGCTGAACGTCCTGAGATCCGGGATGGCGTTGGACCCGTTCTATGAGAGTGATCTGCCTCGATGAATGGGCAAGCGTCCTATACGGCTCTACTCGTTTGTACAAAAAACCAGCATTGATTTTTCTCGCGGGCAGGCAAAGCCGTCTTCAAACGACACATTTATCCTCGACGCGTTTGTCAGTCGTGTTATGACTTCCCCCTGCATGAGGGTCTGCATTCCCATCTCCCCAGCAGTCGAAAATGAAGGCGCTGTGAGACCCGAGTCGTATCCAAGCTCTTCTCGTGTTGGAGAGCGACATCAGTGATGGGGTCCGCACCCGCTTCGAGGCTATGATCATACAATCCATACGAAACGCGATCGGTCGGGAGAAGACTAAGTTTCTGCGAATGCTCGGGTTCATTCGAAACGATTGGCGCTCCGGGTTGGGAGAAGAAACGCAGTTTTGGGAGAACGCTTTGCGCTATCCTGAAAAACATTGGGTGATGCAAGAGTATTTGGATCGAACGAACCCGGCTCTCCCTCTCCAGTCCGACCTACAAGCACTAATCGATAGCGATGCCTCGGAAACTATTGAAATTCTCGATGTGGGTGCGGGTCCTCTCACTAGGATTGGAAAAACAAGCCCAAATCACCAGGTTAGAATCGTCGCGACTGACCCGCTCGCGGACAAGTACGACGACATCCTCAAATCTCTATCATTGGAACCCATTGTTCGAACCGTTAATGTTGAGGGAGAGCGGCTCAGAGAAACTTTCGCTGAAGAGTCTTTCGATTTCGCCTGCGCCACAAACAGCCTCGACCATGCCCATGATCCGGCATCGATTATTCGACAGATGTTCGCGATCGTGAAGCAGGGGGGCTCAGTTTATCTGTGGCATTTCGAGGACTCTGGAATCGGCGAACGTTACAAAGGGTTGCATCAGTGGAATTTCCGCCTCGCTAACAACGATATGCTTATCAGCGACGGCAGGAGAGTTGTTCGAGTTTCCGAAATCTTGCCGTCCACCGCGTTGATTAGGACTCGAAAGGACGCCTTCCGCTCAACCCCAGTCGTAGTTTGCGTGATAACTAAGGCCAAGCAGGATCGATGAAGGTGCTCTCTCAAATTGCCGGCGATTTCGACTTTATTGAAGAGTCGTCAAGTCTCGACCAAAGGATGTTGAGCTCGCCGTCACCTGTTGCGAACTGAATCGTTGTCCTGAACTTCTCCTCATGTTTCGATTTCCCATATGCTAAACGTTCTAATTACAGGCGGTGCCGGATACATTGGGTCGGTTCTTGTTCCCGGGTTACTCCAAGCTGGCCACTCAGTTCAAGTGCTCGACACCTTCCTTTTCGGACAGGCGACGCTCTTGGAGTGCTGTCGCTTCGACACTTTCTCCGTGCATCGCGGCGACTGCCGCGACGAAGCGACACTGAAGCCCCTGCTCGCGAAGGCCGACGTCATCATTCCCCTCGCAGCGCTGGTTGGAGCGCCCATGTGCAAGTTGGACAAACTCGCTGCGCAGTCCACGAACAGCGATGCCGTGCAACTCCTTTGTAAGCTCGCATCACCGGAACAGCGCATCCTCATCCCGGTAACCAACAGTGGTTACGGTATTGGCGAGAAGGGCAAGTTCTGTACGGAAGAAACGCCACTCCGTCCGATTTCCCTTTACGGGACCAGCAAGTGCGAGGCCGAGGCAGCGGTGCTGGAGCGTGAGAATGGGTTGAGCTTCCGGTTGGCGACAGTTTTCGGTGCCTCCCCGAGGATGCGTCTGGATCTGCTGGTCAATGATTTTGTCCATCGGGCGGTCAACGACCGTGCGGTCGTGATCTTCGAGGGGCACTTCAAGCGCAATTACATCCATATCCGGGACGTTTCAAAAGTGTTCCTCCATGCGGTCGAAAATTTCGAAGCGATGAAAGGTCGCCCGTACAATGTCGGGCTCGATAATGCCAATCTCTCGAAGCTCGAACTTTGCGCGAAGATCCAGGAATTCCTGCCACAGTTCGTTTTCCTCGAGGCCCCAATTGGGGAGGATCCCGACAAGCGGGATTACGTTGTCTCCAATGCCCGAATCGCATCCACTGGATTCGTCCCTGAATGGTCTCTTGATCGGGGAATTCAAGAACTCATAAAGGTCTACACGATTATCCGGAACAGCCGCTACAGCAATGTGTAAAGCCGCGTTGCTCGCATGTGCGCCTCCCGATCAATTTCTCCCGATCCCGATTGCGGTCAAGTGTCGTGCTGAGCACTTATGAGCATACGAGGACGGCTGTGGATTATGCCCTCGCCGATGAACTCGCAGCGGTTTTCGAGCCCGTCCCGTGATTGGAGAGCCACTCGGTAAACCTACTGCCCCACCTGCAGCGGTGGTATTGGCCGGAGGATTCGGAACGCGATTGCGAGGCGTTCTTTCCGACCTTCCTAAGCCGATGGCTCCGGTACTAGGACGCCCGTTTGTCGAGTGGATCATCCTTTCCCTTCGTGCGGCCGGCGTGAACGACTTTGTCCTTTCGACGGGATATCTTGCCGAGAAAATTGCATCGCATTTTGAGCACCAGTGTCCGCCCGGAACCCGCGTGCAGTGCATCGAGGAGGATTCCCCGCTGGGCACCGCCGGCGGATTTATCCATGCGGCAACGAGTTCGGGCCTCCACCCGACAGTTTGGCTCGTGTGCAACGGGGACTCCGCATTTAGCGCCCCCTTGGAACCCGCGTTCGCTGCGATGGCAGACCCGTTCACCGATGGAGTGGTGCTCTCGCTCTGGCAAAACGATGCCTCACGTTATGGCAGCCTCGATATCGCAGCCGATGACCTTCTCCGCGGCTTTGTCGAAAAACGACCGGGCGCCGCGTGGATCAATGCCGGCGTGTACCTTTTTCGCTCGTCGCTACTTTCCGAATTTCCCACAAGCCGACCATTGAGCTTCGAGGTCGATGTCTTTCCTCATTTGCTCGCATCGGGCAAGCGCTTCCGTGTCGTGCGAATCGAGGGGAACTTCTTGGACATCGGCCTACCGGAGAGTCTCGCGCTGGCAGATGGCTTTATCGAAGCCAACGCTGCTGCCTTCCAAGTTTCACATCAAAAATGAAAATCGTCCTCATTGGAGCAAACGGTTTCGTCGGCTCCGCATTCCGGCGTCTGCTCTCAAAGACACCACACGAGGTCATCGCGGTCACGCGGTCCAATTACTCCGAGTTTGCCGGGACATCAGCGGACTTGGTGATTGAGGCGGCATGCAACTCGCGGAAGTTTTTCGCAGAGGAGCAACCCTTCGAAGAGTTCGACGCATCGGTCGCCCATCGGTTGCGGTCGTTACGTAATTTTCCGGCGGATTTCCATCTTCACGTATCGAGTGTCGACGTGTATTCCGATCTCTCTTCCCCGGCGACGACCGTGGAGGACCAAGGAATTGAGGCCGAACACACCTCCTTTTACGGACTCCATAAACTCATGGCGGAGCAACTGGTGCGGAAGTACGCACGCAACTGGCTCATTGTGCGCCTGGCCGGGATGGTGGGACCTGGTCTGCGAAAGAATCCGGTCTTCGATATCCTGCAAGGGCAGCCTCTTCGGATTCATCCCGAGTCTCGATATCAGTTTCTGTCGACGGATGATGCGGCCAGGCTCTCGTGGGAGCTCGTCGAGGCGGGCGTGCGCAGCGAGGCGATTAATGTTTGTGGCAACGGCACCATCACGCCTCTGGAGATCGCCAGTGAGTCCGGGAAGACGCTCGATCTCTCGCTACTTGCCTCGGATGCCTCGCCACGTGTGGTCGATGTCTCGGTGCAGAAGCTTAAGGAATTCGCTGAGGTTCCTGACACGCTAGCGACCATTCGAGCGTTTGTTTCCGAAGCCTCGCCCTAAGCGGCTGACTTAAGGATTCTTCCACAATACGGAGATCCTTAAGCAACCTCTCGTAGGGCGGCGGACCGGTTGGCTTTAAACCACTCCATCGTGGAAGCCACTCCATCTCGCAGGGAGGTCGTGCATTCAAATCCGAGCAGCTCTTTCATGCGTGTGACATCAAATCCCTTATCCATCTGGCCATCGGGTTTCGTGGAATCCCAACGGATGTTGCCTCGGAACCCGGCGAGGTCTGCGATGGTCTCCACGAGTTCGCGGATCGTGACTCTCGCGCCAGAGGAAATGTTAATCAAATCCGCCCCTTCGTACACCTCTGCGGCCCGCACCAACCCGCGACAGACGTCGTCGATGTACACAAAATCCCGCTTCGGTGCGCCGGTGCCCCAGGCCGTAATCTCCGCCGCACCCGTTTCATTTGCCTCGACGTATTTTCGGATGAGCGCGGGGATGACGTGGGAGGCCTGCAAATCGAAGTTATCCCATGGTCCGTAGACGTTGCCCGGAACCAGCACGATGGCGTTGAAGCCGTGCTGCTTGCGGTAGGCTTTCGCGAGTTCGTGTCCCATCGCTTTCGCGAGGGAATACGGGGCGCTTTCCGGCTGCGGGTAGCCGGTCCAAAGGGCGTCCTCGCGGATGGGGCTCGGTGCGGTCGCCGGATAGGAGCATCCGCCCATCACCCCGACAAACTTTTGGACGCCCGCACTCCACGCTTCGTGCAGGGTGTGGGAAACGAGAATCATGTTTCGATAGCAGAAGTCAGCGGGAAAATCCCGATTGGCGAGAATCCCCCCCACATAGGCCGCCAAATGGAAAACGACCTCCGGTTGGATATCGCGGAACATCGCGCGGACCTGATGCTGGTCCATGAGATCATACTCTTTGCGGGTTGGAGTAAATAGCTCACATCCAACCGCGGCGAGATGCGGAACCAAGTTGCGCCCGACAAAGCCGTTGGAGCCGGTAACAAGGACGCGTTTTTGAGAAAGAGGGAACGTCATCGGGTCTCATGTCTCCCACTGTGCGTCGCCCACGTCAACCCTTGCCGAATCGAGAATGACTTCGGAGGATGTCGGGAACCCGATCCCATGACCCTCACCATCCTCACCCCCAGCTTCCGCCAACTCCCCTGGCTCCGGCTTTGCATCGCCAGCGTGCAGGATCAACTGGGCTCGGGCGACGACCCGACGCTCGACGTTGAACACGTCATCCAGGACGGCGGGTCTCCGGACATCGAAACGTTCGCCCGGGAAGTCGGTGCCGAATTCCACCGCGACGGCCAATGCGTCCTGCCCGCTCCGTCGACGAATCCACCGCGCGTCCGGCTCGTCATTCACGCCGAACCGGATTCCGGCATGTACGACGCCATCAATCGCGGACTCGCGAAGTCGTCCGGCGAGATTTGTGCGTGGCTCAATTGCGACGAACAGTACCTCCCGGGGACTCTCGCCCGCGTCGCGGAGTTGTTCCGCCGCGATCCGAAAATGGACGTGCTTCTCGGCGATGCCATCCTCACGAATTCCCACCATCGGCCGCTCAGCTACCGCCGCATCATGGTGCCGTCCCGGTGGCACACCCGCCTCGACCATCTGCATTCGCTCAGCTGTGCGATGTTCTTCCGCCGCTCCGCCCTGCCGTCCCCGCCCCTCGACCCCCAATGGAAGGTGATTGGCGATGCGGTTCTGATGGATCACTTTTTGTCGTCCGGCAAGCGCGTGGTGGCCTGCAAACAACCCCTCGCAGCGTACGCATTCACCGGCAGCAATCTCAGCGCTAACCCGTCGCATGGCGAACACGAACGCTGGTTGGCGATGGACGGTGGATTGCCGGAGTGGGCAAGGTTGGCTAGGTTCGGGGTCGTGGGGATGCATCGGTTGCGCCGGTTGTGGCACGGAGCGTACGGGGCCTTCGAGGTCGATTCCGGGTTGTACACGGCGGATTCGGGTCAGGTGCGGAAGCGGATGGCGGCCCGACTCCGCGGGCGTTGGCCCGGGAAAGGAGCCGGGGTCTCCTGACCCCGTTTGTTCAGCCAACCGGGGGTTGGAAAACCCCCGCTCCTGCTCCCCGTCCGGAACCCCTTCAGGGTTCTGACCCTTTTTTCATCCGACGACCCGGGGTAAGCCCGCATTCGCGGGCCAACCCCGGGCTATCGACGCGCTCCCCTTCAGGGATTAGCAAAATCGCGAATCATCCAGGAAAGGAGCCGGGGTCTCGTGACCCCGATCGTTTAACCAAACGGGGGTTGGAAAACCCCCGCTCCTGCTCCCCGTCCGGAACCCCTTCAGGGTTCTGACCCTTTCTTCATCCGACGACCCGGGGTAAGCCCGCATTCGCGGGCAAGCCCCGGGCTATCGACGCGCTCCCCTTCAGGGATCAACAAAACCGTGAATCATTCAGGAAAGGAGCCGGGGTCTTCGGACCCCGTTCGTCCAACCAAACGGGGGTTTGGACCCCCCCCTGCGCGCCTTCACTTCTTGAACAGGTCGCTGTGGCTCCCAGTTCTTTCGAGATAGAGAGAGTCACGATCTTTCCGGTAGATCAACAGCCAGTCGGGTTCGATATGACAATCTCTCGATCCGCTCCAAGGCCCAATCAGTTCGTGATCGCGATGCCTCTCTTCGAGGCGTTCGTCGTTTGCGATTCGCTTCACGACATCCTTTATCTTTTGGATCTGTTTGCCCTGCTTCTTCAGCTTCTTGATATCTTTCCGGAACTGGCTCGTCTCAAAAATCGCCTTCACTTGTCCCAGCTATCGAAAAGGTCGTCCACGCTGTTGTGCTTCTTCAGATTTCTGGACCTTCTGGAGTCTTCCAGAGCCGCGCGTGTCGTGGCATTTGGAATCTCCACCGCAAACGGCAACCCGTTCCTGAGGGTAATCTGCGTGTAGAACATTCGGATTGCTTCGGTCGGGCTCAAACCCAGTCGGAGGAGGATGTTTTCCGCGCGTTCCTTGATTTCCGGACTGATTCGACTGTGGACTGCCGCCGTTTTCATGGAGGAAGTGTGTTTCATTTGCAACACGATGTCAATTCGTCCGCAGCGTTCGATGTAGCCGATTTCTAACGGGGGTTTGAAAACCCCCGCCCCTGCTCCCCGTCCGGAACCCCTTCAGGGTTCTGACCCTTTTTTCTTTCGATGACCCGGGGTAAGCCCGCATTCGCGAGCCAACCCCGGGCTATCGACGGGAAAGGAGCCGGGGTCTTCAGACCCCGTTCGTTTAACCAACGGGGGCTTGATGACTCGCCCTTGTATTAGATTTGGGACATGCTAAAGGTCACGCCATGGGTGTTGCCGAAATCCTTCACGAAATCGACACCCTTCCAGCCGAAGAGCGTTGGAAGGTGCTCGAACACACCCGCCATCTTCTGGAACCCGACATCCCGGACAGTTTCAAGCAGGCGATGGCGGAAATCGAACGCGGAGAAGTCGTCGAACTGGACGAGGCGTTAAAGGAACTTGGCCCGGCCGAGTGACCTACCGGTTCCGCGCTGCGAGGTCGTTCCGAAAGGCACTCGCCAAGCTGCCGCTCGGTCAAAAACGTAGCGCGATACATGCCTTCCAGATCTTCAAAAAAGATCCATTCGACCCCCGGCTTCGCACACATAAAATCCACAAGCTTTCCGCAGCCTACGGGAAAACGATCTACGCGGTGTGCATTGAGGGAGATCTTCGCGCCATCTTCTACATCGACGGCGGTACCATCTGGAGTGTGGATATCGGATCTCACGCCATTTACCGAAGCTGACGGTGGTTGCCCGGGGAGACCGTCAGCGTGCTGATTCCCGGGTGGCAAAATTCTCTTTGGGAAACTCCCCGAAGATTCAGTCAATAGCCCAGCGTTGCGCGGAAAGCCCAACCCCAGGGTTTTGGCGCGATATGACTCCGACCCCAATACCTCAGGGATTGCATCTACTCCTGCGTGCGACGCACTCCCCGTCTGGAACCCCTTCAGGGTTCTGACCCTTTTTTCATCCGACGACCCGGGGTAAGCCCGCATTCGCGGGCCAACCCCGGGCTATCGACGGTATCCCCTTCAGGGATCAGCAGTACCGTGAACCATCCGGGAAAGGAGCCGGGGTCTCCAGACCCCGTTCGTTCACGAAACGGGGGTTCGGAAACCCCCGCCCCTTCTTCACCATTTCACTCCGCGTCCAACCTCTTGAGAATCTTCTTCGCAAGCGGCTCCCGAATCTCGCTGTGTCGAGGCACTGCCTCGGTGGTGCCGTCTTTGGGTTTACCCAAATCGAATGGCTTCCGCCTTCCCGCTTAAGAAAGCATCCGGCAATCCGGAGCCGACGCTCCAAATCTCTACGTTTCACCCTACCAAGATCTTCTCCTGAATCGCGTCTTCCGGGAGGCCACGGAGGATATCTTCCCTCCGGTCTTCCAAGATCAATTCGATCGCTTCGATCAAATTTTGCTTCGTATCTTCTACCGTGTTCCCTTGTCCGTTGGCTCCCGGCACCTCCGGACAGATCGCCCAGTAACCACCCTCTGGAGCAGCTTCAATAACGGCCGTAAACTCCGATTTCATTTCACAAAGATATCCGACACGGATCAGCTTGCGAGCAGCTTTCTTGCGGAGGTATCTTTCACTGGTCTCCCTTTAGGGATCATCAATACCGTTAATCATCCGGGAAAGGAGCCGGGGTCTCCAGACCCCGTTCGTTCAGCCAACGGGGGTTTGAAAACCCCCGCTCCTTTGATTTTGATGCTCCACTTGAATACGCTCCGAAACCCAGAGCTTGATCAGCGCCTGCCGACTAACTCCGATCAACTTGGACTGCAAGTCGAGCTTCTGAATGATCCACTCGGGGAAGTCCACATTGACGCGACGCGCCTCCAAACCGGGACGGCGTATGGAAGATCCATCGATGTAAGGCGTAATGTCCTCCCCGTCATCAAAGCGACGTTCAAACTCCTGTGCTGTCATTGTAGATTGCTTCTTCATCCTGTCTTGCCCTCCTCACGGATATCATCCTCGTTCGATCCTCTCTCACGGTGAAAATGGCGGTCCAGAGCTTCTCACCAAGTTGGGCGACTAGGCCGAGTCTCGACTCATCCGAAAAGCGTGCCACAAACTCTACTCTTTGGGGGTCGTTCCAGAGTGCCTTCGCCTGCTCGAAATCAATCCCATGCTTCGTGGAATTGGCACGACTTTTCGTTTGGTCATACTTGAACTCCACAAATGGTATAATACCTATACCGCCCAAGGAGTCAACGGCATCATTTTTCCCGAAACATGTTGCGAAGGAAAGGAGCCGGGGTCTCCAGACCCCGTTCGCTTAACCCGGACTGTTCTCAAAAGTCGCCTTTACTTGCCCCATCTATCGAACAACCCGCCGAGCCTCAGCGCTGGCCCGCGGGTTCCGGGAGAACCCTTTATTGTTTCTTGAGCCAGTCGTCGTACTCGGAATGATGTCCAATCCAAATCCAAACGAGGCCTTCCTCCCTTTCCTTGGCAAGGGCTCAATACTGTATGCCGACTCTCGCGGACCAAAAAACCCCAACTTTCTTCAACCGAATCGATGGATGCCTAGGATTCGCTTTTAAAAGTGCGAAATTCCTGTCTGCGGTGGTCTGGATTGTCTCTGGAAGCAACCGATAGAAATGCCAAAAGTCAGGTGAGGCGAAGTGCTTCACAGCGGGGTGCAGTGCCCTGCTTCAAAATCCAGATCAACCTTCTTGGCAACATGATCGAGCCTGCCACTCATGACATCCGCTTCAAGCTTCCTATCCCAATGGCCGTCGATGAACTTCTCAAACCACTCCGTGAATCGCTCAAGCTCATCAGGCGGAAGGCTCTGGACTGCATTTTCAAGCTCGATTGCACTCATGGAAGTATTGTGGCGCAAAACCAAGTCATCGACAACATTCTGTAAGCCATTGCCTTTTGGACAAAAAGGGCTCGCGGGCGTCCCCGCTCCTCCTCACCGACACCCGTACTTCACGATGCAATAAAGAGCCCGCACCCCGTCGCGCCAACCGATCTTTTTCCCCTCCGCATAGGTGCGCCCATAATACGAAATCGCCACCTCGTAAATGCGCACCCCCGCCCGCGCCACTTTGGCCGTGATCTCCGGCTCGAAACCAAACCGGTTCTCTTCAATGCTAATG
>Ga0247838_1002642_pt1 | contig 22272 bp, 20 predicted proteins | sample LaCruzMarch2015__5_FD_189097 | JGI IMG/M metagenome (GOLD analysis project Ga0247838, IMG submission 189097) | Freshwater microbial communities from meromictic Lake La Cruz, Castile-La Mancha, Spain - LaCruzMarch2015_15m | ecosystem: Environmental > Aquatic > Freshwater > Lake | place: Spain... | reverse complement strand
CTCCTCCAAGCCTTCGAAGACTGACCGCCATGCCCGATTTTCCCACCCTGCTCACCGCCCACCTCGAAGGCCATCTCGCCACCCTCCGACGTCTCGATGAATGCCGCGACGTGCTCACCGCCATTGCCGAAGCCTGGGTCACCGCGCTGAAATCCGGGAAAAAAATCATCTTCTTCGGCAACGGCGGCAGCGCCGCTGATGCCCAGCACCTCGCCGCCGAGCTCGTCGTGCGTTATCGCCTGAACCGCCGCGCCCTGCCCGCCATCGCGCTCACGACCGACACCTCCATCCTCACCGCCCACAGCAACGACTACGGCTTTGAAACCGTCTTCGCCCGCCAGGTCGAGGCGCTAGCGCAGCCCGGCGATGTCGTCGTCGGCATCTCCACCTCCGGCACCAGCAAGAACGTCATCGCCGGACTCCAGGCCGGTCGTGATCGCGGCTGCATTGTCATCAGCTTCACTGCGGAAAAAGGTGCCGCCTGCGCCGCCCTCGCCCACCACGCCTACTGCGTCCCCACCACCGTCACCGCTTTTGCCCAGGAATGCCATCTCCTCGCCGGGCATGTCCTGTGCGAGCATGTCGAGGCAGCCTTCATGGAGTGAGTTGGAACTCATCTGAAAAGTCAGTGTTTAGCCAGTGCCAGTCAGTGGTTCAAATTCCATGACCGCCTTTCGCCGCGCCCTGCTCGGTCTCCCCGTGTCCATCCTCCTGCGGGTGGCACGGCTGCTCATCGGCCTCGTGTTGGCCGCTCTGCTAAACCGCCACCTTGGCCCAGGTGGAGCCGGGCAGATCATGATCGGGCTGGCCTGGGTCTCGCCTTTGCTTTGTCTCGCTGAACTCGGTTTCAACCGCATCACCGTCCGTGAACTCGCCCGCACGCCCGATCAAGAGCCGGAGATTCTCGGCAGCACCTTTTACACCCGCCTCATCGCAGGCTTTGCGACCTTTCTTCTCGCACTCTCTGCCTCCGCATTCCTGGAGCCATCGGTGCAGCCACTCGTCTGGGTTTATGCGCTCCTCCTGCCCACTCATGCGTCCTCGGAGCTGCTCCTCTGGTTTGAATCGCGTGGTCAGCTCGCCGCTGCGGGCTGGGCACAGTTTCGCGGCTTTGCGCTCGCCGGAGTGCTCATGGTCGTCGGCGTGTTCATGCACGCGCCGCCTGTCTTCTTCGCCGTCACTTATGTCGTCGAGTCCTGGTCAGCCATCGCGATCCTCGCATGGCAGTATCACAGGCAAGGCGGACGCCTCCGCACCTGGCGCTGGTCGCCCACGCGGACACGTTCTTTGTTGGCCGAGTCCTGGCCGGAGATGCTGGCGCAGCTCACCATGCTCATGCTTTTCCGTGTGGACGCCCTCATGCTTGGCGCGATGCGTGGTGATGCGGAAGCGGGCATCTACAGCGTGGCCGTGCGTTTGTCAGAGGTCGTCTATTTCATCGCGCCCCTGCTCGGCAGCGCCTTCCTTCCGCGCCTCGTCGAGCTGAGAAAAAACTCGCCTGCACTGTACCAGCGCCGCTTTTCCGAATACCTCGGCGTGAACCTCCTGTTCGCCATCGCTTGCGGTCTCGGCCTCATGCTCACCGCGCCGTTGCTCGTCAGCATCCTTGGCGGAGTCAAATTCGCCGCCAGCGCCGACATCTTGCAGATACATGCCTGGGGCGTCGTCGCCTACTACTTCGGCGTTGCCCGCACGCAGTACCTCGCCGCCGAGCATCGCCTCTCCTCGAATTTGCCCGCCGTGCTCGTCGGCCTCATCGCCAATGTTTTGCTGAATCTCTGGTGGATACCCCGCTGGTCCGGCCTCGGTGCCGCCTGGGCCACCGTCACCGCTTATACACTCGCCTGGATCGTGATGACGCTGCTTTCCCGCGATCTCTGGCCGCTGCTCCGCTGGCAGATGCAGGGTCTGCAAAGAATGCCCTCGCGCTTGATCGAATCATGGCAGCATGGCCAGGCATGGCTGCGCATCCGTCGCGCATGAAAAGACTCCTCCGCTCCCTCCTGCGCCGCTGGTGCCTCACGGCCAACACCATCCGTTACCGCGTCGAGTGGCCGCGGCTCGAAGCCGCTGCACGCATCGCAGGTCCGGTAGAGACGATCTTCGATGGCGGTGCAGGCTCCGGCGAGTTTGCACGGCGCATGTTGATGGGTCGTCATTGCCGCAAAGTCATCGCGCTCGAACCTGAGACCTTCACCTTGCTCCAGCAGAACCTCGGCCGCCTCCCTGGCACACAGCTTATCGAAGGCTCGCTGCTCAGCATCCCCTTGCCCGATGAAAGCGTGGACCTCGCCATGAGCACGCAGGTCATCGAGCACATCGAGGATCATCAGCGTGCCGCCTCTGAGATGGCGCGCATCGTCAAACCAGGCGGCTGGGTGCTCATCACCGTGCCGCATCCACCGGAGCATTTTCCACAGCCCGGCCATGTGCGCGAGGGCTACACCGTGGCTGATCTCACCGCGCTGATGGCCCCGCACGGCTGCGTGCCGCACCACTCCGACTGGTTTCTCACACGCCTCACGACGACACGTTTTCTCCGCGCTTGCCGCCTGCCTTTGAAAGGCATCTATCTCCCCGTCGCCTGGGCTGACCGCGAGACGCATCTCAGCATCGAACAACGCCGAAACGCCGAACCCTTCGGCATCCTCATGCTCTTTCAAAAGACCGCGTGAACGTCGCCTCTCCCATCCGCATTCTCTGCGTGGACCCGAACGTCACCAGGGACAGCCCCTCAATGAAAGGCTTCCTTTCCACCCTGCCGCACCTGACGGCGAACGGCTTTCAAATCGAAATATGGTGCCTTCGCTGTGAAGCGCCGCGCGACATGGCAACCATCCGTTTGCTGCCCGCTGCTCCAGCGCTGGGCACTTTGGAGAATGTCTGGTTCGTCGTCATCGCCAACCTCCTCTTTGTCTGGCGCACCTGCGTTCATGGCATCAAGACCGACCTCATCTACAGCACCGGAGCCTACTGCCTGTTCGCCAACGTCGTGCATGTCCACTTCGACAGCGCCGAGTGGTTGCGCGCCCAGTCACGCATGGGAAAGCTGACCAGGAAGGAACGTGCCCGCCGACTGATCACGAGGCTCGGTGCTGCACTCGAATGGCTTTCATGGCATTCCCCGTGGTCGCGGCATTTCATCACCGTCTCCGATGGCATGGCAGCGAACCTTCGGCAAAAACTGTCCACTGACAAGACCGTGCATGTCCTGCCCAACAGCTACGACAGCACGCGCTTTCATCCAGGAGTCAGAGATGAATGGCGTGCGCCCATGCGGCAGCAGCTCCAGCTCGCGCCCGGTGCCTTCATGTTCATCTTCATCGCCACAGGCCACCTTCAGCGCAAAGGCTTCTGGTCCGTGCTCCGTGTCCTGCATCGTCTTCGTCAGATGAGACATACCGACCTGCGCTTACTCATCGTCGGTGGCTCAGATTCACTCTGGAAAACGCACGCCGCAGAGATTGCGCACGTCACTCCCGATCATGCCGAATGGCTCATGCTTGCAGGCAGTCAGCGTGAGGTCGAACGCTACTACGCCGCAGCCGATGCCTTCATCTTGCCCTCGTATTTCGAGACCTTTGCGCTCGTCGCACAAGAGGCTCTCTCCTGTGGCATGCGCATCTTTGTCACGCCCTACTGGGGCCATGAAATGTACCTGCGCCAAGACGACAACGGCTGGCTGCTACCACCGGATGAGCATGGCATGGCTGCCACCATCGAAGCCGCTTTGAATCAAAGACCCTGGCCCGCGCTGGAGCCGCACACGCATCTCCTCGACACCGCCGCGTATGCGCATCGCCTCGCGGATATGTTTCACTCGCTAACCCCGCCTCATCGATGAACAACACCTCCCGTGGCTCTTCCATGCTGATAGGATTCGCCGGGCTGGCGATCATGCTCTATGTGCTTTCCTCCGTGCTGCTCACGGACGGCAACCTTGTCGGGAACCTGTGCAAATATCTCCTCGTTGCAGGCTTCGTCTTCGGCCTCATGGCACCGCGCGGCACCTTCATCGTGTGGCTCATCGGCTGCGGGTATCTCGATCTGCTGAAACGGCTTATGATCGTCTCCGGGCGCATGTTTCAGGACGATCTGTTCTATGTGCTCGGTGTCGCCCCGGCCACGTTTGGCGGCATCGTCGGCGGGGTGATGATGATGGCCTTCTTTGGCAAACTTCGGCTCACCTCGCGCCATCTCGGCTTTCTCGTCGCCGCAGCGTCCGTGGTCGTGCTCAGTGCGCTCATGTCGCTCCGCACAGGCGGTGCGTCGCTGCGCACCCTAGGCCCGGATGTCGCCAATGCGGGCTTGTATGCGCTCATGCTGTTTGTGATCCCGGTGCTCTTTCCTGATCGCGCATCCGTCATGCGTTTGCTGCGTCTCCTGCTCATCGCCTGGCTGCCTGTGGCTGTCTATGGCGTGTATCAGCAGACGCATGGCTTCCAGGAGTTTGAGATTGATTACCTGAAAACAGGACTGAGTATCGAGATCAAGCAGCTCTTCTCCGACCGCGTGCGCGCTTTCTCCACGCTAAACTCGCCCACCGCACTCGGCACCATCAGCGGTGGGCTTTGCGCCGTGGCCTTGATCCTCGGCATCAAGCCGACGCCACAGCGCGGGTCGCGCATGTTCCCTCTGTTCATCGCGCTGCTAATCTCGCTCTGCTACGGCGCGGCGATGATGGCCTCAACCGTGCGCACGTCCCTGATGATCCCCATCATCGGCCTCGCCGCCGCTTGGGCCTTTCGTTACCGTGGAGTCACATGGTTTCTCTACACCTCCCTGACGCTGATGTTCGCCCTGCTCGTGCTCTCCGCCGACTTCATCCTGAACCGCATCTCGATCTGGAACGATCTCGCCACGGACAACCTCATCGCGCGCGCCTTCGGCCAGGAGCTGACCAGCATCGGCACCTTCAGCGACCGTCTCATGGGCTTCCGCAACATCCTGATGAACCCTGATGCCTACACGCTCTTCGGTTACGGGGCCGAACGCGGCAGCGACCCGACCGATCCGCTCTACAACCACGATCTGCTCTCCAACATGATCGTGCGTCACGGCTGCGTGCCGCTCGTGCTGTTCGGCCTCGTCGGGTTCATCGTTCTGCGTCGCCTGCACGCTGCTGTGCATCGGCTGAGTGTCCCCGATGATCGCCGCCTCGCCGCCGCCGCGCTGGGCATCTCGCTCGCCATCTTCGGTGCCTCCATGCTCAGCGGCAACGTGCTCGCCACCTTCCCGAACAACGTCTTCTTCTGGCTGCTCCAGGGCGTGACAGTGATGCTCGCTTTCTCCGGTGAAAAGAAAGCTGCGCCTGCAAGGCAGCCGATGCCTCCGTCCGCCCTTGCCGACAGCCAGCGCTTTCCGCTCCGTTCACCCCAACGTAGCGGAACGGCGTGAGCCTTCCGCCCGGGGCACTAAAGGCGCAACGGCCACCAAAGACGGAATGCTCACGCATTCCTCTACTTAGCGGCACACCCCATGTTTCCCAAGCGCCCAAGCCTCCTGCTCATCGGGCATACTTATGCAGCGCTGGAGAACCGGAAAAAACTCAGTGCTCTCGCGGCTCACTTTGATCTGACCTGTGTGACATCCACGATTGAGCGGCGGGTGATCCTGGGCCGTCCGGCCTCCGACTTCGACAATGAAAGCGACCTGCCGCTGCGTCGCTACGAGTTGATCCGTTGTGCGCGTCTTGGCGGGAGTGACACCACTTTTCGTTATGCCGGACTTGCCGAAGTAATGCGATCAAAGTGCTTCGATGTTGTACTGGTGGAGAACGAACCCTGGGCCTTCGTATGCTGGCAGGCGCGCCTTTGGAAGAGTGTTCTGCAGCCACAGGCATTGTTCGGGGAGTTCACTTGGGAGAATGTCGAGCGCCCGAGCTGGAAAGGAGTGCTCCTGAGCTGGGTCTATCGGGCCATGACCGCGACCACGGATTTCATCATCGCCGGGAATCAGCGCGCCGCCGAACTCGTGATGAAGCGTGGAGCGCGCAAGGAGACGGTGCTGGTGGCCGCGCAGTTGGGCGTGGACCTGACGAACCATCAGCCTGCACCGGCATCGGAACGTGCCGCATTGCGCGCGAGTCAGAGTTTGCCGGAGGCGGGATTCATCGTGGGCTATTGCGGCAGACTCACGGAGGAGAAAGGCATTCATGAGGTGCTGACGGCCTGCGATGCACTTGCTTCAGAAGGTCTGCATCTGGCCATCGTCGGTGCCGGACGCATGAAACCCTGGCTGGAAGAACAGGCGATGACGAGCCCGTGGCTGCATCTGCTGCCTCCACGCCCTCATTTTGAGATCCCGGACTTTCTGCGCTGCCTGGATTTTTTTGTGCTCGCCAGCAAGCCGGTCCGTTCCATCGCGAATTGCTGGGAGGAGCAGTTCGGTCATGTCCTGATCGAGGCGATGGCCTGCAGCGTGGCGACTCTTGGATCGAGCAGCGGCGCGATCCCTGAAGTCATTGGCGATGAGCGGGCGATCTTTCCCTGGGGCGATGCCGGAGCTTTGGAAAGCAGACTGCGTCACCTCAGAGATGACCACGAAGCGCGCGCAGCCCTGTCAGCTCGCCAGCGCGAGCGCACTGTGCGCTACTACACGCATGAGGCCGTGGCGGCTCGGTGGGCGGAGTTCATTCAGCAGAGACTGGCCGCATGAAAACGGAAGCCGCGTCATTGAAGGAGGAGCCTGCCGGAATCGCCGTGGACATGCTGCGCGGCGGACTGGCGATCCTGGTGCTGCTGGCGCACGGACTGGAGTCGGCGGTGGCGATGACTGGACAATCCTTGCCGCCGCTGCTCGCAGTCACACTGGGGCACGGCGGCTTTTGGGTCGGCGGGTTCTTTGTGCTTTCGGGCTTCTGCGTGCATCGGGCCATCATGGCCTTGAAGCAGCGGGGCGGCGGGTTCGCCGGTCCTTATCTGCTGGCTAGGTTCACCCGGCTGTATCCGGTCTATCTCATTGCTTTGATGCTGACGATCTTTGTGCAGATGACACTGGGTGAATTCAGCGCGGGGCAAAGACTGATGGATGCCGGAATGGCGGCACCTCATCTGTTCATGCTGCAGGGCATCACGGGCACGCTGCATGAGATGAAGCCTGCGTGGAGCCTGACGTATGAGGTCGTGTATTACCTCGTGTGGCCGATACTCCTGGGCGTGTGCGGCTGGAATCTGCGGCGTACCTTTGTGGTTGCGGGAGCGGGCGCCATCATGGTTGCAGCGGTGCTGTTTGCTTCATGGAAGATGACAGGCGCAGGAGACTCTGTGCTCATGCCTCTGGCTATGATCGCCGCGCAGTTTTTGCTCTGGCTCGGCGGCGCATGGCTGGCACAGGAATGGGAGCTTGTGAAACGCCGGGCAGCTTCATGGCCGGGGGCGCTGTCGTTGCTCGGTGTGATCTTTGTTTATGCTGTGCAGGCGTTCTTGATTCATCGGAATGCGCCGCAGTGGACGCACATCATCGCAGGATATGCGGCACTGCCCTGCTGGCTGGGCGTGATCGCCGGAGCCAATGCTTGGAAGGGTTTGGCGAACTGGAAGCCCGCGGCGGTGTGGTTCGGACTGCTCAGCTATCCGCTCTACATCCTGCATCAAGTCTTGCTGGATGCTGTGGTGCTTGGAGCAAGGGCGTATCACTTGGAGTTCTCTTTCGGAGAGTCGGTTGTCTTGCTTTTGGCTTGGGTGATGGCCTGGATGATTACCTTCGGCGTGCCGATGGAAACTCGCACGCTGAGATGGCGTGCAGATTGGCTTCGCAGACACAAGCCTGGACGCTTGTCCTTGATAAAGGTATGAGCCTTAGCCGTGACATCTTGTATCGCAACTACTCCGGCTCTTTCGGGGAGCAGAAGGGTTACGATGCGACGATCCAGCACGCGCAGTATGCGGTGACGTATCCGGCCTTGCCTGCGGATCGCGGGCTGAGCATCGCCGATCTCGGCTGTGGCAAGGGGGAGTGGCTGGGCTGGCTGGCGGCCAAGGGGTTCACGCGGCTGACGGGCGTGGACGGGTCGGATTCTGACCTGACCATCGCCGCCAATCACGGGCCGCAGAAGGCGCACTGGGTTCAGGGTGAAGCCTCGCAGTTTCTCGAAGCCCATGCCGGGAGCTTCGATCTCCTGCACGCGAAGGACGTGATCGAGCACATGACCAAGGATGAGTTCATCCGCTTTCTCCTCGCTGCACACCAGGCACTCAGGCCCGGAGGGCGGCTGTGGCTGATGACTTTCAATGCGCAAAGCCCGCTTTCGGCTGCGACACGCTACGGTGACTTCACACATGAGACGGGCTACACGCCTGCAAGTCTGGCGCAATGCCTGCGGGCTTGTGGCTTCACACGCCTGAACATCACGGGGCGGCATTACTGCTCCTCATCGCTGGGCGGAAGGTTGCGGGCGGTGCTAGGCGCTTTGTTTTATCGGGCCTGCCGTGTGATCTTGAAACTGCGGCATGGCGGAGGTGGTGATGCGGAGGGAGTGGACCTGCACACGACCTTGCCGGATGTGTTTGTGGAGGCCCGGCTGGATTAACAGTTTATGATTCAACGCATCCTCATCTACGGGCGTGAGATTCTCGTCTCCCTGCCGCTGTGTCTGATCAAAGGCTGGAAGCACTTTGGGTGGCGCGGGGCGTGGCTGACCTTCTCCGATCTGGTGCTGACGCATCTTGTCATTCCTGTGCGACTGCCGGGTTTTGGACTGCTGACACGGCGGAATGAGGCGCGGAGTCTGATGGACAACTTTTGTCTGGGGGAGCTGCGGTGCGATGAAGTGGAAGCGGCGATCCGTGCACATCCGGCTCCGTTGATCGTGGACCTCGGGGTGAACCTGGGCATGAGCATCCGCTGGTGGTTTCATCTGAATGGAAAGGCGCATGTAATCGGCGTGGAGATGATGCAGGAGTCGCTGGACTACACGGCGGAGCGGTTGCGTGAATGTCATCCAGACGTGTCGTGGACGCCCGTGTGCTGCGCGGTCGCGGCGGCGGATGCGGAGCCGATGGAGATTCGTTTTGATGATCCGATGGAAGGCACGACGAGCGCGGTGCATGGCAGCGGTGTGAGGCGTCGCGCGGTGCAGGTGCGGTGTCTGGACGGCATCGTCACCGAACCGGAGGTGCTGCTGATCAAATGCGACATCGAAGGCTACGGCGGCCATGCTTTGCGCGGCGGGCGGGCGGTGCTGAAACGCACGCGCTTTGTCGTGACGGAGACGCACGGGCCGGAGGAGATGGCGGAGATGAGCCGCGTGCTATTTGCGGAGGGTTTTGTGCCCTTCAAGCTGGCGGCGAGGTCGCTGTGGTGGCGGCGAGGCTGAGTCGGGAAAGCACACGCGCATGAACAGTCTCGACGCTCCAGCGTTCCATGCAGGCCATGGGCTGCGCCTTGTTTTGGCAATGATTGACGGGATGCGTGAAGTGATCGCAGGGCTGGCAGGCGAGCGTGGGATCACGAAGAAGGTCAAAGCATTCGGGATGCCACACGGGATCCCAGTTGGCGCGGGACGGGCCATTGAAGATGGTGCTGGGGATGCCCAGGGCGGAGGCAATGTTCATGGGGCCGGAGTTGTTGCCGATGAAATGACGCGCGCCCGCTATAAGACGGATGAAGTCGGCGAGAGTGCCGGGTGCGATGCGGCGGATGCCTGGGCTGAGCACGGCTTCCTCAAGGCTGTTTTGATCGAACCAGATGACGGGATGCGTGCGGCAAAGCTGGTTGGCCAGGGCAATGAAGCGCTCCAGCGGCCAGCGTTTGTAGGCACGGCTGGCACCGGCGTGGATGATGATGCTGCCATGCGGTTCACAGCCAAATGCCGAGAGATCTGGCGCGGGGATTTGCTCCGGCAAGGAGGGTTGCGACAGACGGACGAGCAGTGCCTGGGCGATGCGCCAATTTTGTTGCGCAGCGGAATCGGTCTCCGGCAAAAGTACGCGATGATGCAGCAGTGCGCCGAGATGACGACCGGGCACATGCGGGCCGATGCAATGACGCGCGCGGCTGAGCCGGGCGAGCAGATGGGCGACATTGCCCTGGTCGTTGCCGAGCAGACATGCGCCAGGCCTCAGGGTGCGGATATGTTTGATGTGTGCGGAGAGTCTGGCGGGATGACGCCAGGCGCTGTTGAAGTCGGCGGTGATGAACTCATGCACCTCAATCTGCGGACAGGTGATGCGGTAGAGCGGTGCGGCGGGCGGAGCGGTGGCGACGATGATGCGCCAGTCGGGATGCTGTTTGGCAAGCTGCTGGACGACGGGCAGGAACACGACGTTGTCGCCCAATTGGTTCACTTTAAAGACGAGCAGCGTCATGGATAAGGCATTGATGCGCGGGATGAACAAAGCTGCCACAACGAATGCAGTGCGGCCGCTCGCGAAGGCGAGCGGCTGGATGGTGCCCGCACTGCTAGGTTTGTGCGTGGGGCTAATGATCGCGGTGCAACCGTATGCGGCGGGGTATGGGAGCTTCAGGATGACGATCCTGGAGGAGCTGATCGTGAGGTGGAAAGACCCGACGTGGCAGCATGGCTTTCTGGCACCGTTCATCGCGGGATGGCTGATGTGGCGGCGGCGCGAGGAGCTGAAGGGGCTGAGCGCGAAGGGAACGGTGTGGGGGTTGGGGATCGTATTGGTTTCGATGCTGCTCTACTTTGCTGGGTACAAGGCGAACAATTTTTATCTCGGTGCGCTGGGTGTGCAGGGCTTCATCGCGGGTGCGGTGCTGTGGGTGTGGGGCACAGGTTGTGCAAAAAAGCTGCTGTTTGCGTGGCTGATGTTGGGGTTCATGTGGCCGCTGGTCTTTCTGGAGGAGGGCTTGGCGTATCGGCTGCGTGTGTTGATGGTGGAGGGGGTCTCCTGTGTGCTCAACGGCATCGGTTTGGAGACGATCCGGGAGGGCACGGGGCTGGTTTCGGCGGCACTTGATGGCCGGACGGCGGGGGCGATCTTCAGCCTGAAGGTGGACGGGCCGTGCAGCGGGATGCGGTCACTGTTTGCACTGCTGATGGTGTCGGCGCTGTTCGGCTATTTTCGGCAGCAGACGCTGGTGCGCCGACTCTTCATCTTTGCTTGCAGTCTGCCGCTAGCGCTGGTGGCGAACATGGCGCGGATTTTTTTGCTCATCGGTGGTTCGATTTTGTTCGGACAAGACTTCGCCGTGGGGAATCAGGAGCAGGAGGTGAGCACTTTTCACTTCATGACGGGCATCGTGGTGTATCTCGTGGCGCTGGCCGGATTGCTGGGAATTTCGATGGGGATGAATCAGTGGCTGGGTGTGTCAAAAGACGAGGAGAGAGGAAGATGTGGAGACAAGGAATGGACGAGAAGAGGGGTGTCATGGAGCCGAGGCATGGTGCTCATCGCCGCAGTTTCTCTGGCGGTGCTGGCGTGTCGTTTTTCTCCGGAAGTGAGGGCTGGGAATGTGGCGGGTGTGGTGATGGAGCTGCCTGCGGGTATCGGGCGGTTCATTGGTGACAACGAGGAGCCGGACAAGGTGGAGAAAGAGGTGCTGCCTGCGGACACACAGATCGTGAAGATGCGGTATCGCACGACAGCGATACCGCAGATGCGCGACATGGCGAATGTGACGCTGGTGCTGTCAGGCGCGGAGCGGCGGAGCATTCACCGCCCGGAAGTGTGTCTGGATGGGCAGGGCTGGACGCTGCTGGAGGCACGCACGGTGCCTGTGGAGATCGCACCAGGGCGGATGCTGGAGGTGAAGGATCTTTTCGTCGAGCGGCCGTGGCTGGTGAAAAACGGCACCCAGAAGATGCTGCGGGCGCATTATGTCTATTGGTTCGTGGGCACGGATGTGACGACGCCCAGCAATGCGGAGCGTGTGTGGCTGACGAGCTGGGACAACATCGCGCGCAATGTGAACCATCGCTGGGCATACCCGAGCGTGACGGCGTGGGTGACAGAGAATTTTGATCCGAAGGAAAGCGGACAGAGGCGGCGCAACTCTGAGGAGACGATGCAGCTCATCACCGGACTGATCCGCGATCTGGCGCCACGATTTCAGCGTGAATTCATGCCTCATGCCGAGTCACCGTGATGTAAGACTTTTGTCTGCACGGTACTGAATTTAGGCAAGCCATGCAGTAGCCCTTACCTTTCTTGAGATGAATCAAAGACTGGACCGCGACTCCGAACTTCTGATTGACGCCCTGCGCGGCATCGCGGCGCTGCTGGTGCTGTTCACCCATGCCTTTGATCTGGCGGTGGCAGATGTCTATGGGTGGGACTATGCGGCGAGTCCGGAGGGGTGGCGCTGGGCGCGGGCAAGCCTGGGGCACGGGGGATTCTGGGTGTGGTGCTTTTTCATGATCTCGGGCGTGTGCATTCACCAGTCCATCGCGCGCAGCATGGCGGAGGGCAGTTTTTCTTGGTGGCGTTATGCGGTAGCGCGGGTGACGCGCATTTATCCGCTGTTCCTTCTGGGCTTGGTGCTGGCGGTTATGGCATGGCTTTTGCACGAGGACTTTGGCGGATCAGAGTACGATGAGACTCCCTGGAGGCAGCTAGGGGCGAGTCTGGTTAGCCTGCAAATCCTGACGACGACCTTTCCAGCGTTTGAGACTTCGTGGAGCCTGAGCTGCGAGATGATCTACTATGCCATCTGGCCTGCGGCGCTGCTGCTGGCACGCGGGCGTACGACTCACGCGGCCTATGGGGCGCTTTTTGTCATGATGGGGACGGTGATGGTGATCCTGATGATGTGGCGTGTGTTTCACCAGATGGAGCACAGCACGTTTGTGGACGGCGTGTGGACGGTGGCGGTACTCTTCCCTGTTTGGGTCTGCGGGGCATGGATGGCGGGGCAGTGGGGCAGCGCCGCGCTGGCGGTCTCGCGCCGGAAATGGATCGGTGCGATCCTGCTGTGCATCATGTCGGAGTGCCTGCTGGTGGTGCTGAAGGTGCGGCAGTATCCGGGTTGGGCGCTGCATCTGGTGTGTTGGAGTTCGATTCCTGGGTTGATGCTGTTTCTGGCCGGGGCGCATCATGCGCGGTTGTCGGCACGGGCCTGGGCGGAGCCTATTTGCCGCTGGCTGGGGCAGTTCAGCTATCCGTGCTACATCCTGCACATGCAGCTCCTGCTGCTGCTGGACCATGTGACGGACATCTATGCGCGGGAGTTTGTGCTACGGCATCCGCTGCTGCACACGTTGTTAGAATTTGTCGTGGTGGTTGCGCTGCTGGTGGTGACCGGACCGTGGCTGGAACGTTTCTTTTTGCGCTGGCGCGGCGGGGTGCTGGAGTCTCTGCGGGTGCGGACTGTGGTGCGAGTGTGACAGAAAATCATGTGCGGGTTCATCGGCTGTTTTCAGCCTGCGGGGAAAGCCGTGGGCGGCGGGGTGCTGGAGCGGATGCTCACGGCGATCGAGCATCGCGGGCCGGATGATGCGGGGTTTCATCTCGTGTCGCTGGGGCGTGGTGCGGCACAAAGACATGCGCGGGGGAGTGAGGTGGCTGCGGGATTCGAGGGCGGCTTTGGGTTTGCGCGGCTGAGCATCCAGGATCTGAGCGCTGCGGGGCATCAGCCGATGGTCTCGGCAGACGGGCGCGTGGTGCTGGTCTTCAATGGGGAGATCTACAATGCGGCGGCGCATCGCACGACGCTGAGCGCGCAGGGAGCGGAGTTTCGCGGGCACTCGGACACGGAGGTGATCCTGCGGCTGTATGAGAGGCATGGTTGGGCGGGGATGTTGGAGCGGATCGAGGGCATGTTCGCCATCACCATCGCGGACACGCATTCGGGCAGCGTGCGCGTGGCGCGGGATCACTTCGGCATCAAGCCGCTGTATTACTCGCAGTTGGCGGACGGGACGCTGCTGCTGGCCTCGGAGATCAAGGGGCTGCTGGCCTGCCCGGGATTTCAGCCGGAACTGGAGACGACGCATCTGGCGGAGCAGCTTATGTTTCGCTACACGGCGTGGGACCGGACGCTGCTGCGGGGCGTCAAACAACTGCCACCGGGGCATGAACTGGAGTTGCGTGCAGACGGCTCGCTCAAACAGCGGCGCTTTTGGGCCTTGGCCGATGCGGAACCTGTGCGGCGTGGTGATGCGGCGGCGGAAGTGCGGGCGGTGCTGAACGCGGCGGTGCGCAGCCAGATGGTGAGCGATGTGCCTGTGGGCACGCAGCTCAGCGGAGGAATTGACTCCTCACTCATCACGCTGGAGGCGGCGAAGACGGCGGGCGAGATGGATGCCTTTTCGATCATCTTTGATGACCCGTGCATCAGCGAGGATAAGTGGATCGGGCAGGCGGCGGCCAAGGCTGGTGTGCGCGGCCATCGCCACCTTTTCTCACCGCAGGATTTCGTGGCGGACTTTGAGCGCGTGACCTGGCATCTGGACGCGCCGCCGGGGAATCCGAACACATTGGCGATTCACCTGCTGGCAGCGCGGGCAAAGGAGCATGTGAAGGTGATGCTGACGGGCGAGGGCTGCGACGAGCTGTTCGCCGGGTACAACCGCTTTTTCTACACGGCGCTGCAGCAGGCGCATCCGGCGGTGTTTCGCGCGGGGGCGGCGCTGTGCGGGCGCTCGCGCGGTCGGCTGTGGCGTTTGTTTGGCCAGGCGCAGGAATCACTGGAGCGGCAGATGGTGACAGGCTCTGCCTACGGCGCAGCGGCCCTTGTGACGGAACTGCTGCCGGACGCGCGGGCGGAGTCGGCACTGGAACAACGGCTGGAGCATCTGGCGGGCATCCCTGGGGCGGGAATCGCGCGGCAGATCCGTTATGAGGCGGAGACGTACCTGCCGGATTTGCTCCTGCGTCAGGATAAGATGACGATGGCGCACGGCATTGAGTGCCGCGTGCCATTCCTGGACCTCAGTCTGGCCAGACTGGCGCGCACCCTGGAGCCGCGCGATCTGGCTTGTGCCACCTACGGCCCGAATGCGCGAATGCGCGGCACCAAACGGGTCATCAAGGAGGTGGCGCGGCGCGAGTTCGGGCACGGGTTCGCCTTTCGCCGGAAGCGCGGGTTCGATGTGCCGCTGGCGGATTTCTTTCGCCAACCAGCCGTCCGGGAGCGGATGCAGGACCAATGGCTGCCTGGAATGCGGCGGCGCGGACTCGTCAATGAGCAGACGGTGAACTGTCTGTGGGATGGCTTGATGAGTGGTCGTGAAATGGGGGCGGGAGGGGCTGAGGCGCTGTGGGTCGCAGTGGGATTGGAGGTGTGGATAGAGTTGACCTTCGGGAACTAATTAAAATAACCATAATTAATAGGTTGATTGAACTTCGGCTAGAGCCTAATTTATGAAGCATGAAATCCTTCCTTCCCCTCATCCTACTGCTCTCCCTGGGCGTTGCGGCCCTGGTGCCGGGTCAGGTCATCCCCATCAATCATGTGGATAATGATGGCTTCGGTGGGGTGTATGACATCAACGGGCAGAACTACTGGTGGATGTGCATTGAGCCGAATGGAAGCTCGGCCACCACGCCGGGGAATTCGTCCTTCTTGGCAGATGCGTTGCTTTTCGAGCCGGGCTGGGACCAGCAGAACACGGAGCGCCAGAACTTCTATCAATCGAACCCCGGCTATTACACGACGGCAATTCCCACCCAGGTCAGGATCATGGAATATGTGCTGGATGCGTACCTGCCCTGGAACACGCTGGCGGGTGCCTCCGGGCGCTTTGCTGAACAGGACAGCAATGCAGCGAACTACGGAAATGACGATGCCTTTTACAATGCCTTCTTCGCTGTGCAGAATTTCCTCTCGGAGACCTATGGGAAGACGGTGAAAGGTGATTTGGCGACCGACTTTGACGACCTGAACGACTATCTGGACTACAACGCGGGGAACATGACTGCGGCAGGCATTGCGCGGTCGAGCATCTTCCAGTCAATCCTCAATGATGTGGAGACCAAGAATGCCGCTAGTTTCTTCGACACTTACTCGGCACAGCACGGCTACTTCATCGCCAACACGCTTTTTTCTGTGTCTGATCCGAGCAACTGGCAGGATGCGCTGGTCATCGCCTCCTTCACGCCCGTGCCGGAGCCGAGTGGTGCGCTGCTCATCGCCTGCTGCGGTGTGGTGGTGATACTGCGCCGGTGGAGAAAGCTGGCCTAGAACGGCACGCCCGGCCTGTCCAAAATAGCACGGGCGCTTCGCAAAAAAATGGCGCTGGAAGACACGCTGTATCCGCTGCTGCGGCTGTATGAAGCCGCGCCCCAGCCTGTGAAGTCGCTGGCAGGACGCGTGTATCGCGCACTGCCCGCGCGGGTGCGCTATGGTCCGGCCTACACGCGGTTTCAAAACGAGGCGCGGGAAGTGGAGACGTGGGATGCGGAGACGATTCGGCGGTATCAGGTCGCGGCCTTGCGTGATTCGCTGATCGCAGCATCCAAAGCGCCGTTCTATGCGGAGCGCTTCGCGGCCTGCGGCGTCGATCCGGCGAAGTTCGAGGCGCTGGAGCAACTGGCGGACTATCCGCTGCTCACCAAGCAGGATTTGCTGCTGCATCGCGAGCAGATGGTGAACCCGGAGTTCAGCGCGAAGCAACGGCTCTACATCACCAGCGGCGGATCGAGTGGCGTGCCGGTGGGCTTTTATTTGCACAAGGGGGTGAGCCGTCCGAAGGAGCAGGCCTATCTCGAAGCGCAGTGGTCGCGGCGCGGTTATCGTGTCGGCGATCGCGTGGCGGTGATTCGTGGCGGCGTCACGTCGATCAAGGCACGCGGCGGTATCAGCTACTACGATGCGACGCGGAACTGGCTCATTCTCTCCTCGTATCACCTCACGCCGGAGCGTTTGCCGGAGTATGTAGCTGCGTTGAACAGGTTCCGGCCGCAGCACCTCCATGCGTACCCGAGCGCGGCGTTGATGCTGGCACGCGGACTGGAACAGGCGGGTTTGAAGCTCGATTTTCCGCTCACCTCGCTGCTCTGCGGCTCGGAAAAGCTCACTGCCGAGTCGCAGCAGCAGCTGGAGCAGTTCTTTGGTGCCCGCGTCTTTCATTGGTATGGCCACAGCGAGCGCGTCGTGCTCGCCGCACAGGGCCGCAGCTCGAATCACCTGCATTTCTGGCCCAGCTACGGCTTCGTCGAGTTCGGCGAGGCCAACGCCGACGACCACCGCGAGATCATCGGCACCTCGTTTCACAATCACGTCATGCCGTTGATTCGCTATCGCACGGGAGATCTGGCGAAAATGACGAATGACGAGGTTTCCGAGGTCGTGGGCCGTGATTACGAGTTTCTCATCAGCGCCACCGGTCGCCGCATCTCGCTCACCGCGATCAACATGCACGACAACATCTTCGACGGCCTCCTGGCCGTGCAGTTCTTTCAAGAACGCCCCGGCGAAGTGGAATGCCGCTTTCAACCCGGCCCGCAGTGGCAAAGCAGCCGCGAGGAGGCAATGCGAGCGGGCTTGCTGAAGAAGTTGGGCGATGATTTTACGCTCACGCTGCGTGTCGTGAATGAAGTGGAGAAGACGAGTGCGGGAAAGCACAAGTGGCTTGTGACAAAGGCTGACATGCCGCTCCTTGCGCCATAAGCGCTGATGATTATGATGAAACCATGAGTGCCGCCGTTCTCCACCTCCTGAACACCATCAAACAGCTCCCAGTGACCGAGCGGCTGGAACTGCACCACGCCATCGCTGAAACCGTACCCATGAGCGATGATCTGACCGACGATGACTTTGCAGCCCTTGCTGCCGAGTCCTTCCGGGCGCTGGATGAGGAGGAAGCGCATGCTGCCTAAACGCGGAGAAGTCTGGCAAGTTGACTTTGGCATCGCCCAAAAGGTCCGTCCTGCGCTGGTCATTAGCATTCCGTATGGTGAAGCAGATCGGGCTTTGATCGGGGTGATTCCGCACACCACAGCCACGCGGGGCTCGCGGTTTGAAATATCCATCCCGCTGTCCGGCTTGAAGGAAGGAGCGTTTCTTGTGCAGGGCTTGCAAGCACTGCCGCCGAAGTATTTTCTTCGCCGTATGGCTGTGCTGACTCTAGCGCAGATGACCCAAGTCGAAGATTGCCTACTACGATGGCAGGGTGTTGACCGATAAAATTTCACCCTCACGCAGCGTGAGATGAAGGAAGTGGAAAAGACGAGTGCCGGAAAGCACAGGTGGCTGGTGACTACATTGAGATGAAATTTGAGGCACCCAACAAGATCACATTGTCCGAGGACGGAATCTCATTTGCACACGAGTTAGAAACTCTCTTTTCGTTGATGTGGCATGAGGTGCGCGAGATTGTTGCATACAAGGAGGATTGCTTTGGAGTCGATTCTATTTGTATCGGTTTCCGCATTTCAGACTCTGACAATTATCTCAGGGTCTTTGAGGAGACTGAGGGATATGAAGAAATGCTCGCAGAACTTGAGCGAAGGTTTCCTGATATTCGCAAGAACTGGTTTAACGAGGTTGCCTTTCCTGCGTTCGTCCCGAATTGGACCACAATCTGGGGAACCTCATTCTCTAAATAACAGAAATGAAACAACTCGCCCAATACCAAGACGGACGCCTGGAACTCCAGGAGGTGCCGGTGCCGGCGCCGCCGCCGGGAGGGATTCTGGTGCGGACGACGTGTTCGGTGATCTCGCCGGGGACGGAGCGGATGAAGGTGGAGCAGGCGCGGATGTCGTTGCTGCAAAAGGCGAAGGCGCGGCCGGATCAGGTGAAGAAGGTGATCGACACGGCGAAGACGCTGGGCTGGAAGGCGGCGCTGGAGAAGGTGCGCAACCGGCTCGAATCGCCGACGCCGCTGGGTTACTCGGCAGCGGGCGTGGTAGTGGTGGTGGATGAGTTGAACACGCGCTTCCGTGTGGGTGATCGCGTAGCCTGCGGCGGCGCGGAGTGCGCGTTTCATGCAGAGATGATCGCGGTGCCGGATCTGCTGGCGGCTCCGATTCCCGAAGGCGTGGAGGATTGGCGGGCGGCTTACACGACGCTGGCGTCAATCTCGATGCAGGCGGTGCGGCAGGCCGAGGTGCGGCTGGGAGATCGCGTGTTGGTGATGGGTCAGGGACTCGTCGGTCTGCTGGCGACGAGTTTGCTGAAAGCCTCCGGTGCGCGTGTGCTGGCGGTGGATTTCGTTTCATCGCGTCTGCAAACCGCGCAGGCGATGGGAGCAGAACGGGTGGCGAATCCATCCGAGACGAAGGTCGAAGACGTGGTGCGTGAATGGACCCACGGCCATGGCGTGGACGCGGTGATCATCTGCGTGGGCAGCAAATCGAGCGGTCCGGCAGATCAGGCCATCGCCTGCCTGCGAGATCGCGGCGTGATGGTGATCACCGGCATTTACGATGCCGAACTGTCGTGGAAGACGGCCTACATGAAGGACATCCAGGTGCGCTACTCGCGCAGCTATGGTCCAGGCCGCTACGATCCGCAGTACGAATGGGGCGGGAAGGATTACCCCATCGGCTACGTCCGTTGGACGGAGAACCGGAACTTTGAGGCGTGTCTGGAGTTGATGCGCACTGGGCAGCTTGATTTGAAGCCGGTGACGACGCGGCGTGTGGGGTTTGAGAATGTCGTGGGCGTGTATGATGCGCTGAAAGGCGAGATCGGCGTGCTGATTCAGTACTGTAGTACCGGCTTTAGCCGGTCTGAGGACGCCACGCCTGATCTTCAGCCTGAGACTCCAGACCGCCTGAAGGCGGAACTACAGTGCGGCGTTGGGTTGCTCGATGTCATCGGGGCGGGAAACTTCGCGCGGACGATGCTCCTGCCGCACCTGAAAGGAAAAATCACACTCGGCACCATCGTCAACGCCACGGGTCTCAGCGCTCGGCATGTGAGGGAGAAGTTTGGCTTTGCAGCGGCCGAGACGGATGCGGCGCAGGTGTTCGAGAGCAGCGGCAACGCCGTGATGATCGGCACGCGGCATCATCTGCATGCGCCGCTGGTATTGAAGGCGCTGCAAAGCGGGAAACACACCTTTGTTGAGAAGCCGCTGTGCCTGACGCGCGAAGAACTGACGCAGATTGACGAAGCGATGACTTCCAGCACTGGCAGCGTGATGGTGGGTTTCAACCGCCGCTTTGCTCCGGCGACGGTGGCGATGATGCAAACGCTGCAAAACATCCCAGGGCCGAAGACTTTGGCGTTTCATGTGAACGCGGGCGTGCTGGCACCGGACCACTGGTATGCGAATGTGGATGAAAGCGGCGGGCGTGTGCTGGGCGAGGCCTGCCACTTCTTCGATTTCGCCTGTCATGTGCTCGGCCGGCCGGTGAAGGTGACGGCGCAGACGGTGGGCCGCCCGGTGGTGCCGGACTCGGTGACGGCTCAGGTGGAGTTTAGAGACGGCTCATCGGCGCAGATCATCTATTCGGCACAGGGAGACTCTGCGTTTCCAAAGGAGACCTTCCGAGTCTTCGGCACAGGTTTCGTGGCGGAGTGTGAGAACTTCCAGACGCTCACACTTTACCGAAACCGCAGGCGTATGGTGAAGAAGTTCGATAGCAAAGGACATGCGGAGGAGATGGCGGCATGGCTGGCGTTTGTGAAAGGTGAAACAGCGCATCCACTGCCCTATTCACAGGTCCGTCAGAGCATGGTGCTGACCTTTGCGGTGCTGGAAAGTCTGCGCGCGGGGTGTGGCATCGCAGTGTAATGGACTCTTGAGCCTTGGCAGGACGGCTGCTAAAAAGTCGTCATGTTGCCGCGTCTCACCTGGTATGCGCACCGTCTGCAGGCCATGAGCCTGGCGGAGGTGGGGGATCGTCTCCAGAAAATGGGTCGGCTGATGACGCAGGCGGGCTTTCTACGGCAGATTGCGGTCTGTGATCTTGGGCCCGTGAATGCCAAGGTGCCGCGGCTGCCCGATCGCGCAGTAGCTCCTTCTGCGCTGCGTGCCGAACTGGTCGTAGAAGCGCAAAAGCTACAACGCGGCGAGTGGCAGCTCTTTGGCTGGAAGGATGTGGAGGTGGGCGCGCCGCCGTGTTGGCACCGCGATGCAGCCTGCGGCGTGGTGATTGATCCTGATAAGTCGGCGCACCGGCTGGACTATCGTCAACTGCCGGACGGAGCGGATGCGCGCACGATCTGGGAGATCAACCGCTGGGCGGAGATGACACGGCTGGCGATGCATGGCTGGTTGAATGACGACGCCGACGCCATCCGCACCGCGCAACTGTGGTTGGAGGACTGGTGCGACCGGAATCCGCCTGGCAAGGGCATCAACTGGACGAGCGCGCTGGAGGCTGCGCTGCGGCTGATCAACTTTGCGTGGTTTGATGCGCTGGTGCTTGCCTGGGGTGGGGGTCAGGCCAGCAGCCTTGTGGAAAGACAGGCCGCTCTGGCGCGGCGGATCGTGCCGGTTCATGCGGCCTGGGTCTGGCGACATCTTTCTGCGGGTTCATCGGCGAACAACCATCTGCTGGGGGAGCTGGCGGCGCTGGTCGTGGCGGTATCGCGTTGGCCTGCTCTGGAAAAGGTGGCGTGCGCGGCGGACATCGCGTGGGAGAAACTCGGCACCGAGGTGCTGCGGCAGTTCGCGGAAGATGGAGGATCGCGCGAGCAGGCGCTGCATTATCATCAGTTCGGCTTTGAGCTGGCATGGCACGCAGTGCGGACAGTGGGGTGCAAGGCCGGGCCGGTGCGCGACCGCCTTATCGCGGCGGGGCGGTTTTTCCACGATCTCGCGCAGGGCGGGGAGCCGTGGGACTTCGGCGACAGCGACGATGCCCAGATCGTACCGATGACACAGCAACGCTCAGCGGCGTGTGCGGAATGGCTTCAATGGCTGGGCGGTGCAGAAGGGTCGCTGCATTATTGGTTGGGCGAAAGTCCGCTCACTCGTCGTTCCAGCCACCCTGCGTCTGCTGGGCATGACTGGCAGGTACAGCCTGAGAGTGGTATGGCGATATGTCATTCTGAGGGCTGGGTGGCGCGGCTAGATGCCTCACCCCTGGGCTTTGGGTGCCTGGCCGCGCATGGGCACTGCGATGCGCTGCATGTCTCGATCTGGGATGATGGCTTGGCTCTGCTGATTGACCCCGGCACAGGCGGCTATCACGGGCATAGGGAACTGCGCGCGGAACTGGCTGCCTGGGACGCGCACAATGGCCCGCAGCCTGCAGCGGGCTTTCAGACGCCGCAGCGGATCGGTGCGTTTTTGCAGACAGCGCATCATCCGGTGCCTGCATTGGTGGTGGAGGGTGCGGTGGCAGTAGCGATCTTCACGCATGAGGGACATGCCTTTCAGCGCCGCGTGCGGCTGCGGGACTGCATGGTGGAAATCAGTGATGCGGAGGACACGCGGCGGCCCTTTACTGTCCGCTGGTGTTTCGCGCCGGA
>Ga0247838_1002626_pt1 | contig 22343 bp, 24 predicted proteins | sample LaCruzMarch2015__5_FD_189097 | JGI IMG/M metagenome (GOLD analysis project Ga0247838, IMG submission 189097) | Freshwater microbial communities from meromictic Lake La Cruz, Castile-La Mancha, Spain - LaCruzMarch2015_15m | ecosystem: Environmental > Aquatic > Freshwater > Lake | place: Spain... | reverse complement strand
GGGCACCAAGCTCTCCCACGGTCTTTGAAGACCCAGGGACTTTCGGACACCCGCCCGTCACCGCAACTCGAACAATATCCGAGTCGCGGGATTCCAAGTTACAAGGGTCGGGGTGAGGGGCGGCTGCAGGCTGCGACGGGTCATCGTCAGTCGGCTTCGCTTTGGTCCGTCTTGCCGCGTGCCGCCCGTGCCGCCCGTGCCGCCCGCGCTTTGCGCCGCTGCTCCTTGGCAATCGCGTCGAGCTGATCGCGATGCCGGGCCTTCCACTCTTTACGCTGCGCCGCCATACGGACGTCCGCTGCAGCACTCAGATTGACGAGATCGGTCTGTTGCCGCTTCCCCCAATACGCGCGACCGAAAACACTACGGGCCAGGCTTTCCGGCGTTAGCGCGGGCCCAGCCCCCGCTGGCTTGGACTGGGGCGTTCCCGGCATTCTGGATCTATGAAAATTCGTCTGGGCCGTGCCCGTTTCGCAATCCGGCTTGCGCACTTTCGACATGACACTCGTTCCTCCGCAGATTTGAATTCCGGCCCAATTGCCGGGCAGCCGCGCACGCGAACGCACGTGAGCTGGTTCAAATCGCAAGGAGCGCGAGCTGCTATCTGCGGGTCATGTCTTGCCTTTCTTGGTCCGGTCGCATTGCAAACCGGCATCTCGATCCAACGCCGGGCCTCCAATTAAACGTGATATTGCGGCAATCGTTGGGCCTTTCCGTCGCGTCTGCCGCATACGGGACGGTTACCCGATAAAAACATATAAATAATTGAAAAATATCACAAAATCAAGATGACCCTTTGACGCCGAACCGCTCCTGACGTATAAAAAGATATGGCCCGGTACGTATGACAAGAGCCCAGCGGAACTCTCCCAAACTCCTGTTGAGAGAGCGGAGCGAGGCGGCCCGGTCAAACTGTCAGCACGGCTGACCCGGCGAGGATTTTCCCGTCTTATGGTTCAACCCGAAACTACAATCGGCGGACTTGCCATCTTTCGCCAGTGAGCAATAAAGGTTCCCGCTCCATTTGATTTTGCGGCCTTCCCGGCAAGCATCGTTGCGGGCTTTCGCTGTCATGGCGTTGTACAAATCCAAAGCGCCTCGGCCCGAAAGTGTGACGTAAACGTTGGTGGATTTGGGCACCAGAAACACCTTGCTGCTGACCGGAGTTTCCTCGCTGGCCGCCGCTGGCAGCGAACAAATCAGCACGGACAAAATCGCCGCCATGGAAATGGTCACGAACCGCTTTGATCGCATAATCGAAAACATACCAAACTCCTTGCCAGTTGGAACGTCCGTACGCCGATAGGCTAGCCTTCCCGATCGCTCGGGTCTACGCCCAACTTATCCCCGTCTCCGCCCGCTGATGCATACTGTTAGGTTGGCAGCCAAAATAGACATAACATATTGAAAAATATCACAAAAATCTAAATTACCCTTTGACACCGAACCGCTCGTGACGTATAAAAAGATATAACCCGGAACGTATGACAAGAGCCCAGCGGGGCAACACTCAGGTTGTCATGCCGTGCGTTGCGCAGCGAAGACCTATGAGCCAGGGGGCTACTCGCTCCGCCTCCCAAAATCTTGTCGTCAGACAGGCGTTGCGCCGGACCCAGCAAGCCAGCGTTGAGGCGATCCCTCACGACTTTGCGACCCCACCACACACGAGGTCTCATGCCTATTGATGACGCCACCTGGGCGCAGGTGCGCGCTGCCTACATCGCCAACGAAATCTCCATCACCGCTATCTGCGCGAAATTCGAACTGACCTCGGGGACGCTCTACAAGCGGCGCATCCAGGAAGGTTGGCCCTTGCGCGGCACCCAACCCGCAGCGCTATCCGCCAAGCGCACACGTCCTAAAGCTGAAGCTCCAGTAGCTCCCGGCACTGGCGTGGCGTCCCCTGCCAAATCTCACGCAGCCTCGTCGCGCGCCACCCGCGCGGCGCTGATCCTGCGCCTCTACAACGCAATCGATCTCAAACTGACCCAGATGGAAAAACTCATGACCGAACCCGCCCCCGAAAAACCGACCACGTCCGCCGACCATGAGCGTGAAACCCGCGCTTTGACCGGCCTGATCCGCAACTTCGAACGCGTCACGGAGCTGAACGCTGACCTCACCTCTCCCGCCCGCTCAGGCCGTAACGGCAGCCCCCCTCCAACTCCCGCAGCTGACGCCAGCCGTGACAGCGGAGACTTCGCCAACGCGGCCACAAGCCCCGCCAGCGCGGAGCAGCTACGCCGTGACATTGCGCAGCGCCTTGAGCGCATCATGGGCAAGGGGAACACTTCCGGAAACGCTGGCTGAACTTTCCCCCGCTGACTTAGCCTTCCTCGCCGCCGACTGGCACATCTGGGCCCGAGACGATCAACTCCCCCCGGAGCAATCAGCCGATGACCACTGGCGCGTCTGGCTCATCCTCGGCGGACGCGGCGCTGGCAAAACCCGCGCTGGTGCCGAATGGATTCGCGCCAAAGCGCTCGGCCTCCCCCCGTTCACACAGGCCCCCTCCGCCCGCATCGCCCTCGTCGGCGAAACCATCGGCGACGTCCGCCACGTCATGATCGAAGGTATCTCCGGTCTCCTCGCCATCCACTCCGGCGACGAACGCCCCCGTTTCGAGCCGTCCAAAATGCAGCTCACCTGGCCCAACGGCGCCATCGCGCAAGTCTTTGGTGGCGACAACCCCGAGTCCCTGCGCGGCCCCCAGTTCGACACCGCCTGGGTCGACGAACTCGCCAAATGGCGCGAACCCGAACGCGGCTGGGACATGCTTCAGTTCGGCCTCCGCCTCGGCGATCCCCCGCAAATGGTCGTCACGACGACGCCCAAAGCGCTGCCGCTGCTGAAGACCATCATGGCCGACCCCTCGACCGTCGTGACGCGGTCCAAAACCACCGACAACGCGGCCAACCTCGCCCCGGCCTTCATCCGCGAAATCACCCGCCGCTATAAAGATACCGCCTTGGCCCGCCAGGAACTCGACGGCGAAATCATCGACATGCGCGCTGGCAGCCTGTGGCGGCGCGACTGGATCGACGCCCACCGCGTCAACGCCTGCCCCGACTTGAAATCCATCGTCGTCGCCGTCGACCCGCCCGTCACCGCGACAGCGTCCTCGGATGCCTGCGGGATCATGGTCGTCGGCATCGGCCCCGACAACCGCGCCTACGTCATCTCAGACCGCACCGTCCAAGGCCGCGAACCCCACATCTGGGCCCGCGCCGCCGTCTCCGCCTACCAGGACTTCGAGGCCGACCGCATCGTCGCCGAAATCAACCAGGGCGGCGACCTCGTCGTCTCCGTCCTCCGCCAGATCGACCCCGGCGTTGCGGTCCAAAAGGTCCGGGCCACGCGCGGCAAGTGGCTGCGCGCCGAACCAGTTGCAGCCCTCTACGCCGAAGGCCGGGTCTCCCACGTTGGCCTCTACCCCCAACTCGAAGACCAGATGTGCGCTTTCGGTGCCGACGGCTTAGCCTCCGGCCGCTCCCCCGACCGCCTCGACGCCCTCGTCTGGGCCCTCACCAGCCTCCTCCTCAACACCAAAGGCGACCCAACCATCAGATCGCTCTGACACGAACAAAAAACTGAGGGGTCCGGGGAGCTGCGCTCCTCCGGCGTGCCGCCGTCACGAGACGGCTGACCGCGTAAGCGGTCATCTCGTATCCATCAGGAACACCCGTCATGAACATCCCGGACGCCTTGGCGCGCCTGCTGCCAACCCGCGCGCAAATCCCCGCCTGGGCCCACGCCCTCACACGCCCCGCGCAACAAAAAGCCACCCGCACCGGCCCGCTGATCGCCTACGAGAGCCTCGGCGCACCCGTCTGGTCGGGCCGCGACTACGCAGCCTTCTCGCGTGAAGGCTTCATGCAAAACGCGATCTGTTACCGCTGCGTCCGCATGATCTCCGAAGCCGCAGCCTCAGTCCCCCTGCTGCTCTACGAGGGCGCAAACGAGCTCGAAGACCACCCGCTCCTGTCCCTGCTCGCCAGCCCCAGCCCCCACCAGACCGGCACCGACTTTCTCGAAAGCTTCATCGGCTACCTCCTCGTCTCCGGCAACAGCTACGTCGAGGCCGTCGCCCTGAACGGCGAATTGCGCGAACTCTATGCGCTGCGCCCCGACCGCATGACGGTCATCCCCGGCCTGTCCGGCTGGCCCGAGGGCTATGAGTACACGGCCGCCGGCGGCTCCGTCCGCTTCAGCGCAGACGTCGTCCCCGGCGTCCGCCCCATCCTCCACATGCGCCTGTTCCACCCCTTGGACGACCACTACGGCATGTCCCCCATCGAAGCCGCAGCCGTCGCCATCGACATCCACAACCAGGCCTCCAAGTGGAACAAGGCCCTGCTGGATAACGCCGCCCGCCCCTCCGGCGCCCTCGTCTACGCCGCCCGCGAAGGCCGCCTTAGCCCGGAACAATTCGAGCGCCTGAAAAACGAACTCCAGGAAGGCTTCCAAGGCGCGAAAAACGCCGGCCGCCCCCTCCTGCTCGAAGGCGGCCTCGACTGGAAACCGCTCTCGCTCACCCCGGCCGAACTCGACTTCGTCAACGCCAAACACGCCGCCGCCCGCGAGATCGCGCTCGCCCTCGGCGTCCCCCCGATGCTGCTCGGCATCCCCGGCGACAACACCTTCTCCAACTATCAGGAAGCCAACCGCACCTTCTGGCGCAACACCGTCATCCCGCTCGCCACGAGATCAGCAGCAGCAATCTCAAATTGGCTCGGCGCTGCATTCGGTGGCGGTCTCTGCCTAAAGCCAGACCTCGATCAAGTGGAAGCCCTCGCCCCCGAACGCGAAGCCCTCTGGACTCGTCTGGAAAAGACCTCATTTCTGACCCCCAACGAAAAGCGCCAAGCTGCAGGCTATGGACATGCTCGAGGTGGCGACCAGCTAAAGTTTAGCCCACCAATCCGCCCAAAATACAGCCCTGACCAACCCCGCGACGACCAAGGCCAATGGACAAGCGGCGACGGCGGCGGCGAGTCCCCACAAGCCGACCCCTCTGAGTGGCCCACCTGGAACAATCCCAACCTTGTTCCTGTGGCCGACACCCCTCCCAAAACGCTTGAAGACATCCTAAAGCCTGAAGGCCGGTATATCGGTGAGCGTGGGGCAAACTCTCGGATTCGAGAAGTCGCGTCGGCTGATTTTGACCAACTTCTGGGGGATCTGCTTAATGGTGCACAAGAGGTCGATGCGCCTGTTTCGTACGGCGGAAAGTGGTTCTCCAGAAAAGATGGGACGATCTTTGGTCTTAGAAATAGCCTGGCTTACGGACCGACAATCGAGGTGATGAAGAATGGCGCTTCAGGAATTAAAGATAATTTTAAGGTGCACAGAAAATGAATAAAGTACTAGTAAATGACGAAGGCACAACTATGGACGAGTATATTGCTTCATTTCCAGGTGAGCTCCATCGCGATGCGGTCGGGCTTTGGCAGATTGTGCCTGCTGGTCGAAATGAATATCATCTGTCCGGTTCCAGTCTTGTCGATTTTATTCGCCACTCTATCCATGCGCTGCTCGATGCAGGTGCAATTCCCGTGCGCGGTGGACCTGGTTCGGGCTACGATTGGATTGGGCAGAAGCAATATGGTGCGGAAAAAAATGCGATGACAGAAGCAATCATTGCGGAATGGCTCACCATGCCAGATGATCCATTCGTCCAGGTCGGCGGCGTCTGGTTTGCTCGCCCAAACCCCAAATTCCCGACGTTCGTAAAGGTCGAGTGAAACGCGGCCCCGACCAGATCGAAGCCCTATCCCCCGAACGCGAAGCCCTCTGGACCCGCCTCGAAAAAGCATCCTTCCTCACCGACGACGAAAAGCGCTCCGCCGCCGGCTACGGCCCCAAACCCCTCACAAAATTCAACCCCAACCACGACCCCTCAAACGGCCAATTCACCTCCGGCCCTGGTGGCGGCAGCGGCCTAACGCCCATCGCCTACCGCCCCCGCCCCCCTCAACCACCCAAGCCTCCTGCTCCGGCAACGGCTGCTACGCCGCCGACAGTCAAACCTGTTGCTCCAAAACCCGACTTCCTTTCCAAGAAGCCTGGCAGCGGTAAAATCACTGGCAATGTTGACAAGTTGACACCGGCGGAGAAAGCATTCGCAAATGAAATGCGCGACCTGGGAAACGACATCGAGATCGTGCCGACCGGTGAAGGCAGGACCCCCGATTTCAAAATTAATGGGCAACTGCATGAACTAAAGACCGTTTCCGGCATCCAAAAGACAGACAATGATGGTTTGTCATCTGCTATTTCTAGTCGCATCATGGATGGACGCGGTCAATCAGGCCACATTATCGTCGATGCGCGAAGTCAAGTAGGAATGACGACAGATGCTGCAGATCGCGCGATAGTGCGCGCCTACGGAACTGATAACAGACTTGGTTCAAAAATTGAAAGCATCACCATTCTAACACCCGCAGGCAGTGTTTCCGCACCTAGGAGGAAATAGTTATGACTTCAAAGCCCACGGAGCAAGAGCTAGCAGATCGCGTCGCTAAGCAGCTTGCATGGAGTTCTGACAAGGCAACCGTTATCCACGTTTGGCAAGGATATTTGGCTGGTCTCTATGAATGGGGACAAATCGACTTAGACGTGTATTCACGATTGTCGAGTGCGCTACCAAAAGGAGCAGACAAAGAAATTGCTGAGCTTTTTATGGGGCAGCCGTTAAGTGCTGAGCAAGAAGCTCAGTTAGCCGCGCGTCTAGGATAAGAGGTCGATCAATTGCAGGTGGGTGGGTTCACAAAAGATCTGGCCGAGCAATGGCGGAATCTTTACGCTAATGAATTGGTGAGAAATCCAGCCAATCAAGCAGCAGCAGCGAGGTTGCAGTTCTTGAAGAGATTTTTGGAGTTGAGCAAATGAAAACGAATTCGTTTCTGGTTAAGAACTCGCGTGAAAACACATTAAGCCTAATTCTGGAGCCGATGGCACACATTTTTGACGTTGTGCCCGGATCAGTTGTTGAGGTTTATATCGAGCAACAGCCAGATTCCGAGGTTATTGAATTGGAGTGCATTGAGGACAGTTTGATCATTTACTGTGGCGGAATAGCAACCGTTCGTTCAAATGGAGTTGAGTTGCCACCGCAGTTTATGGAGTAGTAATTCATAAGGCCGCCTCAGCCCTGAACAATTCGAGCGCCTGAAGAACGAACTCCAGGAAGGCTTCCAGGGTGCGTTCATGCGAAGCATGACCATTAACGGAGTAAGCCGGCCGTCCTCTCCTTCTCGAAGGCGGCCTCGACTGGAAACCGCTGTCGCTGACCCCCGCCGAACTCGACTTCGTCAACACCAAACACGCCGCCGCCCGCGAAATCGCATTAGCCCTCGGCGTTCCCCCCATGCTGCGTCGGTGCGGAGCACCGCTCTGCGGTGACGCATCCCCGGCGACAACACCTTCTCCAACGACCAGGAAGCCAACCGCACCTTCTGGCGCAACACCGTCATCCCGGTCGATGCGGAGCATCGCAAGCAACAAAGCCACCCGCGCTTACCCAAAAACGGGTTTCCTAAGGCCTCAGGCTTTAGGCGGGGTAATGGGGCAGAGCCCCATGCTTTCTTTCCGATGGCGCGTGTCCCAGCGAACGCGCGTCCCCCCACCACCATGGACCCCTCCTGCCATGCCCACGCCCCGCTCCTCCCCAGCGGTCGCGCTCCCGCTCCCGCGCGCGCCGCAACCAACCCTCGTGCCCGCCAGCATGGCGCTCGCCACCGACGGCACCTTCACCGGCTACGCGAGCCTGTTCGACACCCCCGATATGGGCAACGACATCATCGCGCCCGGCGCCTTCGCCGAGAGCCTCGCACGGCGCGGCCCGCGCGGCGTCAAGCTCCTGTTCCAGCACGACCCGGCCCAACCCATCGGCGTTTGGAAAACCCTGCGCGAAGATGCGCGCGGCCTCTACGCCGAAGGCCAACTCAGCGTCGATAATTCCAAGGCCCGCGACATCCTCGCCCTGCTCCGTTCCGGCGCGCTCGACGGCCTCTCCATCGGCTTCCGCGCCACCAGCGCGAACCGCATCTCGAAAGGCGGCCTCCGCCGTCTGACCAAAATCGACCTGTGGGAAATCTCAGTCGTCACCTTCCCCATGTTGCCCGGTGCTCGCGTCACGTCGGTAAAGGCGCAACCCCGTACCGCCACCTCATCAGCGCAAACGCCCCTTTCCCGCCGCATCCAGACCCTGACCGCTTCCATTCGCGCCAACACCTGAAAACCCGAAAAGGACCCCTATGCTCGAAATCCCAACGATTGAAACCAAATCGGTCGAAACCGACAGCATCGCCGACATGATGCGCGCCTTCGACGAGTTCAAAGCCACCAACGAACAGCGCCTGGCCGAACTGTCCGCCCGCCAGTCGACGGACGTTGTCACCACCGAAAAGCTCGCCCGCATCGAACGTGCCATGGACGAGATGGCCCTGAAGTCTGCCCGACCCGCCATCGGCGGCAGCGCCCCGCAATCGGCAACCGGTCTCGCCCACAAGTCGGCGTTTGACGGTTACGTCCGCCAGGGCGACACCGCGACGCTCCGCTCGCTGGAATCCAAAGCCCTGTCCGCCTCCTCCGACCCGGACGGCGGCTATCTCGTCCCTGCCGAACTCGAAGCAAACATCAACCGCTCGCTGACCAACATCTCGCCGATCCGCGCCATCGCCGGTGTCCGCCAGGTCTCAAGCTCGGTCTATAAGCGCCCTTACGCAACGACCGGCTTCGACACCGGCTGGGTTGGCGAAACCGCAGCCCGCCCCCAGACGGTCACCCCCACGCTGGCCGCCACCGTTTTCCCGACCATGGAACTCTATGCCATGCCGGCCGCCACATCGACCCTCCTCGACGACAGTGCCGTCAACATTGATCAGTGGTTGTCGGAAGAAGTCCAGATCGCCTTCGCAACCCAAGAAGGCAAAGCCTTCGTCACCGGCGACGGCGTTAACAAACCCAAAGGCTTCCTCGCCTACGATACCGTCGCCAACTCGGCCTGGGTCTGGGGCAAACTCGGCACGCTCGCAACCGGCGTCGCCGGAGCCTTTCCGGCCACCAATCCGTCCGACAAACTGATCGACCTCATCTATGCGGTCAAAGCCGGCTATCGCGCCTCGGCCCATTTCGTCATGAACCGTGCTACTCAAAGCGCCGTCCGCAAATTCAAGGACGTCGACGGCAACTACCTCTGGCAGCCGTCCTACCAGCCCGGCCAGATGCCGACCCTGCTCGGCTATCCCGTCGCCGAAAGCGAAGACATGCCCGACATCGCGGCCAACTCGTTCTCGATCGCCTTTGGTGACTTCTCGCGCGGTTATTTGATCGTCGACCGCGTCGGCATCCGCGTCCTGCGCGACCCCTACAGCGCGAAGCCCTACGTCCTATTCTACACCACCAAACGTGTCGGCGGCGGCGTCGCCGACTTCGACGCCATCAAGCTCCTCAAGTTCGGAGTGTAAGCGGATTCCCCCCCCTTGCGGGGAGGGGTTAGGGGTGGGGGTAGCCACAACCTCCGCCTTTACTGCACGAAGCCAAGGGGCTCCCCGCCCCTCGGACACCCCGGCCAGGGACTTGTCCCTGGACCCGTTCTATTTTTTTCGTCCCCCAAAAAAAGCGGGCGAGTTTGAGAGGGTGTCCCTCTCAAGCGGGTTTGGGCGGCAGCCCAAGCGCGTAGCGCCTCTTTACCTACATACCCATCCCCACACCTCGCAAGTGTCCCTCCTCCGCTTGCGAGGTCAGGCGGGACTGCTCCCTCCGCCAGTTGCCCGCGCGCCGCCCTCCGCTGCTAGCCGCCAGTGCGTCGAGACGCGCCAGCACCGGACCTCATCCACCCGGTTCCGCGAACAGCAGTCCCGCCACCTCTCTCATCCACGACCCAGCAACCCCTAACCGCAAGGCTGAACCCATGGCGCTCGTCCTAACCGCCGGCCCGCTAACGGAACCGATCACGCTCGCGAAAGCCAAGGCGCACCTTCGCGTTGATACGATGGACGAAGACATCCTCATCTCCAGCCTGATCCTCACGTCGCGGCTCCACATCGAGGCAGCCCTCGGCCTCGCGCTGATTACGCAGTCCTGGCAACTCACCCTCAATGCCTGGCCCAAGGGCAATGCCGTCCCGCTCCCGCTTCATCCCGTCAGTGCCGTCACCTTGGTCAAAACCGTCTCCGCCAACGGCGCCTCCACCACGCTCGCTCCATCCGCAACCGTCCTCGATCCTGGCCCACCCGCCCGCGTCGTCAACGTCAGCCAACTCTGGCCCGTGGTCACCGCGCCAGCAAACGGCATCGCAATCACGTTCACGGCAGGCTTTGGCCCGACCGCCGAAGACGTTCCCGCCCCCATCCGCCAGGCCCTGCTCCTGCTCGTCGCCCATTGGTACGAGCACCGCGACCCCATCGAAATCGGCGAGCCTCAGACCGCCATCCCCAAAGCCGTATCCGATCTCCTGATGCCCTACCGGAGGCCACGCCTGTGACCTCGAAATCCACACCCACCATCGGCGACCTGTTCCACCGTTTCGCACTGGAAGCCCCCGTTCGCACCAGCGATGGCGCAGGTGGCGCTAGCCTGACCTATGCGCTCGCAGCCGAAGTCTGGGGTTCGCTCAACGCCACCGGCGGCACCGAATCCGCCGACGCCGACCGGCTGGCGGGCCGTATCACCCACACCATCTGGCTTCGCCACCGCGACGGCCTGACCCTCGATCACCGCCTGCGCCTGGGAACCCGCATATTCGAGATCCGCACCGTGCTCGATCATACTGGCCGCCAGCGCTTCCTCGAATGCCGCTGCGAGGAAACCGTCACATGATCCCCCGCCTCACCTTTCGCATCGGCGCCGCCGCTAGCCGCTCCCGCACGGTCGAAGCAGCCCTCGCAACGGCCCTCGCCCGCACCGCTGAAAAGCTGGCCACCCTCCGCCCGGCATCTCCCGACGACCCGTCCCCACTCCCCCTCATCACCACCATCCGCACGTCATAACTGGCCCTAGCGGTGACGCTCGTTCCGACCGGATTCCCCTCCCCCTTGCGGGGAGGGGTTAGGGGTGGGGTAGCCACAAGCTCGAAGCCCATCCCAGCCTTACAAAGCCGAGGGGCTCCCCGCCCCTCGGACACCCCGGCCAGGGACGCGTCCCTGGACCCATGACTTTTTCTTCGTCACAAAAAACGGGGAGAGTTCGAGGGGGTGTCCCCCTCGAATGGGGTCCGGGGCGATAGCCCCGTGTCATTCAAACACGCCATGCCTCAGAGGGAACTCCCACCATGCCCGCAAGCGCCAGCCTTGCCCTGCAATCCGCCGTTGTGGCGGCCCTGAACGCAAACGCCGCGCTCACCACCGCAACGGGTGGCACCGCACGCGTCTACGACGACGTGCCGCCTAAAACGCCCTACCCATACCTGTCGCTCGGCCAAACCATCGAGCGCGACTGGTCAACGGGCAGCGACGATGGCCGCGAGCACACGCTGACGCTCCATGTCTGGTCCCGCATGCCGGGACGCAAACAAGTCCACGACATCGCAGCCCTCGTCCGCGCTACGCTCCATCAGTCGGCCCTCACCCTGGACGGCCATCGCCTCATCAATTTGCGCCACGAATTTACCGAAGCCCGCCGCGAACCCGACAACGAAACCTACCGCGCCCTTGTCCGCTTCCGCGCCGTCACCGAACCTATTTAGTGGCCTCACGCGCCGCAGCGCGCGAGGCACACAAAAGCGACGCCATAGGCGTCGAGGGAGCAAATTTGCGACCCGGCGCTCGTGCGCCGCCCCGCCGGAGCGCCTTAAGCGCGTGAGGCAAAAATGACATCGGCGAAGCCGATAGGGAGCAAATTTGCGACCCGGCGCTCGTGCGCCGCCCCGCCGGAGCGCCTTAAGCGCGTGAGGCAAAAATGACATCGGCGAAGCTGATAGGGAGCAAATTTGCGACCCGGCGCTAGTGCGCCGCCCCGCCGGAGCGCCCTCAGCGCGTGAGGCAAAAATGACATCGGCGAAGCCGATAGGGAGCAAATTTGCGACCCGGCGCTCGTGCGCCGCCCCGCCGGAGCGCCCTCAGCGCGTGAGGCAAAAATGACATCGGCGAAGCCGATAGGGAGCAAATTTGCGACCCGGCGCTCGTGCGCCGCCCCGCCGGAGCGCCCTCAGCGCGTGAGGCATAACAAAGCGAGATAAATAATGACCGCACAAAAAGGCAAAGACCTTCTGCTCAAAGTCGATGCGAACGGCACCGGCGTTTACACGACCGTGGCTGGCATCCGCTCACGCAAGATCAGCTTCAATCTGGCAACCGTCGATGTAACCTCATCGGAATCCGCAGGCCTTTGGCGCGAACTCCTGGCCGGAGGCGGCGGCAAATCCGCTGGCCTCACCGGCTCGGGAATCTTCAAGAACGCCGCCTCAGATGCAATCGTGCGCACGCACGTTTTCAACGGCACCATTGCACCCTGGCAAATCGTGATCCCAGGTTTTGGCACCGTTCAAGGCCCGTTCCAGATCAACAGCTTCGACCTCAGCGGCAAACACGACGGCGAAGTCGCCTTCGACATCGCCCTCGAATCCGCCGGCGAAATCACCTTCACTGCGGCTTGAAACTGAAGCGACGCGCAGCGGCGAGGGAGCCACGCGACCCGCGCGCCGTCGCAGGTTGCCCGGAGCGCAGCGCAGGAACAGCAACCGTGAGACACATCATGCCCAATCTTCATCGCGGCGAAATCGAGGGCATCCTCGACGGCACGCCCTACACGCTCTGCCTCACCCTCGGCGCGCTTGCCGAACTGGAGGCAGCATTTGGCGACGAAAACATGCTCGCCCTCGCCCAACGCTTCGAAGGCGGCAAACTCTCCGCCCGCGACTGCGTCCGCATCGTCGGAGCAGGCTTGCGCGGTGCGGGTCATGACATTGACGATGCCACCGTCGCCCGGATGCACACACCCAACGGCATCCCCGGCTTCATCGACATCGTCGCCCGCCTGCTGATCGCAACCTTTACCCCCTCTGCCCGTCCTTCACGGGGTGAGGGGCGGCAGCAAACCGAACACCAAGACAGCGAGGTGCCCGCAGCCGTCCCTTTCCCTGGGACGAGGTGATGGCGCTGGGCCTTGGCATCCTGCGATTAGAGTCCCGTGCGTTCTGGGCTCTGACGCCGCGCGAATTCGCCGCCGCCGCGCGCGCTGTTCTCGGCCCCGCCGCCGCCTCTGCCGACCGCCCAACCCGCGCCAGCCTCAAAGCCCTCATGATCCAGTTCCCCGACTGACACCGCATCATCACCCCGACGCGCCAGCGTCATGGGCGCTCGTGCGCCGCCCCGCCGGAGCGCCTTCAGCGCGTGAGGCTATTAACCCAAACCCGCAGGGTTTAGGGAGCACAGTTGCGACCCGGCGCTCGTGCGCCGCCCCGCCGGAGCGCCTTCAGCGCGTGAGGCTATTCACCCAAACCCGCAGGGTTTAGGGAGCACAGTTGCGACCCGGCGCTCGTGCGCCGCCCCGCCGGAGCGCCTTCAGCGCGTGAGGCTATTCACCCAAACCCGCAGGGTTTAGGGAGCACAGTTGCGACCCGGCGCTCGTGCGCCGCCCCGCCGGAGCGCCCTCAGCGCGTGAGGCTATTCACCCAAACCCGCAGGGTTTAGGGAGCACCGTTGCGACCCGGCGCTCGTGCGCCGCCCCGCCGGAGCGCCCTCAGCGCGTGAGGCTATTAACCCAAACCCGCAGGGTTTAGGGAGCACCGTTGCGACCCGGCGCTCGTGCGCCGCCCCGCCGGAGCGCCCTCAGCGCGTGAGGCTATTCACCCAAACCCGCAGGGTTTAGGGAGCACCGTTGCGACCCGGCGCTCGTGCGCCGCCCCGCCGGAGCGCCCTCAGCGCGTGAGGCTATTAACCCAAACCCGCAGGGTTTAGGGAGCACCGTTGCGACCCGGCGCTCGTGCGCCGCCCCGCCGGAGCGCCCTCAGCGCGTGAGGCTATTCACCCAAACCCGCAGGGTTTAGGGAGCACCGTTGCGACCTGGCGCTCGTGCGCCGCCCCGCCGGAGCGCCCTCAGCGCGGGAGGCCAAAGAAAGACCCAGCATGGAAAACGCCCCCCTCGAAACCTGGACGGTCGCCATCGACGCCGACACGTCGGGCCTCGAAGACCAGCTCAAGCAGGTCCAGCTCTCCGGCAGGCAATTCTCAGCCTCCCTCACCACCGCGCTCGACGGCCTAGTGCTCAAAGGCAAAAGCCTCAACGATGTCTTCGCCACCCTTGCGCTCAGCCTGTCGAAGATGGTCCTCAATGCCGCCTTCAAGCCGCTGACGGACGGTCTCGGCAGCATCGTAACAGGGCTGTTCGGCAGCGGCAGTAGCCTGTCCACCGGCAGCGCGCTCGCGACCGGTCTGCCGTCGCCCTTCGCCAGCAATGGCTTAATCCAAAGCCCGGCAGCCTTTCCCGTCAGCGCAGGCCAAGCCGGACGTGTCGCCGCAACCATTGCGCCCCTCGCGGGCGGCACGGATGCCCGTTCGGGCGTGGCCCCGGCCGCATCGGGCATGAACGTCACCTTCAACGTCCAAGCCACCGACGCCGAAAGTTTCGCCCGCAGCCAAACCCAAATCGCCGCCATGCTGTCCCGCACCGTCGCTCTCGGCCAACGCAACCTCTGACCTATTCCTTGCCCGCCTGGGCCGGGAGCAACGCGACCCGCGCGCCGTCGCGCGCCCCATCGGAGCTGGCCCGAGCGAAAGCGAGGATCAGCCAGCATGAGATCCAAAAATGCTTTTCCACGAAATCCGCTTCCCGACCGCCATCTCGCGCGCAAGCCAGGGCGGCCCCGAACGGCGCACAGACGTTGTCACCCTCGGTTCCGGCTTTGAGGAGCGCAACGCCCGCTGGGCCGATAGCCGCCGCTCATACAACGCGGGCTACGGCGTCAAATCCATCGACGACCTCCACGCCGTGATCGCCTTCTTCGAAGAACGCCGTGGCCGCTTGACGGGCTTTCGCTGGCGCGACCATGCCGACTGGAAATCCTGTCCACCCACCCAGGTGCCAACGGCCACCGACCAAACCATCGGCACCGGCGACGGCACGCGCGCGACGTTCCAGCTGACCAAAACCTACGGCAGCGCGTTCGCGCCTTGGGTCCGCACCATCGCAAGACCCGTCGCCGGCACAGTCCTGATCGCGGTCAACGCCACCCCGAAGCCGTCAACGAGCGTCGCCATCGACCCCGCGACCGGCCTCGTCACCTTTCTGGCAGGCCACATCCCACCGGCTGGCTCCACCATCACCGCCGGCTTCGAGTTCGATGTCCCCGTCCGCTTCGATACCGACAAACTCGACATCTCCCTGCAAGGCTTCACCCACGGCGCAATCCCCAACATCCCCATCATCGAAATCCGCCTCTAGCCATCATTTCGCCGAAGCGAACACCTGCAACGGAGACTGACCCGCGATTTGCGACTGCAAACCCTTGATCGCTCCTGACACGGCATTCCAATTCGATGAAACAAGCGATCCCATGCCGTTCGCCGTCTGAGCGATTGCAGTATCGAGGGCTAAGGCGATCGCTGGTACTTGCGCTAAGGCAATCTGGCGCAGATCCAACGATTGATACTCCGGCCGCAATAATGCAGCCCGTAATCGCAGCAACGCGTCAAAAATATGCGCTTCGACCCATGCCCTGCCCACGAAGCCTGATAACGGCAGCCGCACGGTGGTGGGCAACGCGTCGAACGTGAACCCAGCCATTTGACGAAGCCGGTCGTTTGAGGCGAGGTCATCAATCGTTTTGATATCGTAACGATCGAGCATGAGAATGATTTCCCGCGCAATCCTGTCCGCGAACATGTGCGCCTTAGATGCGTCGACCAGGGGTGATGACGTGACGCCGACGGATTGAGCTGGCAGAACGGCAGGTGGTCGAGCCGTGGCTTGAACGTCGGTTTGGCGATTTGTGTTAATGTCGGCTAGCCTTGGTTCGTGACGCCCCATGTCTCTGTAAGTCCGACCGGGCAGGTCGTGCCGAACGACGACTGGCATTTGCGGGCGCGGCGCATGCTGTGCTTGGACAGTGCGCTGTTCAATGGCAGCGCCTTTTCTGGCGGAAAATGCCGCTGAATAATGTTGCAAGAGGTTGGTCTGCTCATGGCCTGTTGAGGCTGCTTTGTGAGAGCCGAACTGCGCTGCTTTTTCCTTTGGTGGCAGCAGTCCATCGACCTCGCCTGCGCGAACCCAGTTCAGCAGGCCAGATTTCCATATAAGATCATCCTCGGCGAGCAGTCCATTTTTGGCTGCCAGCGCAAGTTCGACCGTCGAAAACGGGCCAAGCTGTTGCCCGCGACGTTCTACGATCCAAGGCCGGTCCGTATGCGATCCAGTTGAATTTACGTTCGGCCAATTATTCAAAGTATGGTGGGACAAGACGCAGCCCCCGCTCCGAAAACAATATGCAGCACACTACTCACTTATGAGAAGGCTGAGAAGTGCATTCAGTCAGGCTGAGACGCCAATGATCGTGCCAGTGGCGATAACGTTGCTGTGACACAGTCGTCTCCAGATTTGTAAGGCCCCATGAAAACCCTCTCCCCGCAGTTCGCCGCCCACCTTGCCTCGGGCGCAACGACCCTGTGCTGGTGCTGGCGCCTGACGCGCCGTGACGGCACCCATCTCGGATTCACTGACCACGACCGGCAGCTCATCTTCGATGGAACCACGTTCGAAGCCGCCTCCGGCTTCACCGCCAGCGAGATCAAAGACACCGTTGGCCTTGCCGTCGACAACCTGGAAGTCACAAGCGCCATCACATCCGATGCCCTCGTCGAAGCCGACCTCGCCGCTGGGTACTACGACGACGCCGCTGTCGAAATCTTCCGCGTGAACTGGTCCGACCCCGCCCAACGTGCCCTGATGCGCTCTGGTTCGCTGGGTGAAGTCCGCCGCTCCGGCATAGCGTTTTCCGCCGAAGTGCGCGGCCTCGCCCACTACCTCCAGCAGCCCAAAGGCCGCCTGTTCCAATACACATGCGACGCCAGCCTCGGCGACGCCCGCTGCGCCGTGAATGCCAAAGCGCCAACCTTCCAAGGTCTCGGCACCGTCCTCGCCGTCACGAGCGCCCGCCAGTTCACGGCGTACGGCCTCTCAACTTATGCAACCGGGTGGTTCACGCGCGGCCTGCTGACCTTCACCTCAGGAGCAGCCGTCGGCCAGCAAATCGAAGTCAAGTCACACACGATGACCGCCGGCACCGTCTCGATCGAACTCTGGTCTGCAGCCCGCCTCCCCCTGATCGCGAACCAAACCTTCGTCATCACGGCGGGCTGCGACAAGCACCTGAGAACCTGCGCGTCGAAATTTGCCAACGCGGCGAACTTTCGTGGCTTCCCCCACATGCCCGGCAACGACTTCCTCGTCTCCGGCCCATAAGTCCCCGCTGACATCTCAGTCCCGCTGCCAGTGGTCGAGAAACAAGTCGATCTCAGCCTCAAGGCGGGCAAGCGTGTGTTGAATATCAAAAGCGAAGTCCGCTACCATGCCGGACAGGGTCAACAACATCCCCCGAAATTGGTCGGCCAATCGCGGTCTGGCGTCTGGCTTCAGGCCGTCGGCGAACGGCTCTGAGGAGAGCGTGAAATCGTGTTGCGTGATCGCCATGATTTTCACTCGTTGACATCGCTAAGCACAATAGCATCCGAAAAAAGTAGGCTGATTCGGCGAAAGTTTGCTCCAATCAAACGAAACTGTTGTTGAAATCATGTGCAAATCGCCATCGCCTGCCATCGTCTCCGCCGCCCGCCGATGGATCGGCACGCCCTACCACCATCAGGCGAGCGTGCGCGGGATAGGTTGCGATTGCCTCGGCCTCGTACGTGGCGTCTACCGTGAGGTGACCGGCCTCGACCCCGAAACCCCGCCGGCTTACTCGCGCGATTGGGCCGAAGCGCGCAGCATTGAAACCATGCTCGACGCCGCCGCCCGCCATCTGATGCCTGTCGCGATAGCCCAGGCCCGTCCCGGCCACGTCCTTATTTTCCGCCTGCGTGCCGATACCGTCGCCAAGCACGCCGCCATCATGGCCACGCCCGCGACGATGATCCACGCCATTGAAGGGGTCCCTGCCTGCGAAGTCAGCCTCAACCCTTGGTGGCGTCGCCGCATCGCCGCCGTCTTCGAATTCCCCGCAGCACCAAAGTCACAAGAAAACTGAGGGTTCGGGAGCTGTGCTCCCGACCGGGTGTGGGCAGGAGCCCACGCGCGAAGCGCCCTCGCCTCCTCCATCCGACAAGGTCCCCCGCATGGCCACCCTCGCTCTTGCCGCCGCTGGTGCCGCTGTCGGCAGCGCGCTCCTACCCTCCGGCATTGCCGTCCTTGGCGCGACGCTTTCAGGGGCCGCCATCGGCACCCAGATCGGCGCTCTCGCAGGCTCCTATTTCGACCAAGCCCTGTTCGGCGCCTCTGGCGGCTCAAAAAATGTCCAAGGCCCGCGCCTGTCCGACCTGCATGTCACCGCATCCACCGAAGGCGCGGCCATCCCCCGCGTCTATGGCCGGGTCCGCAGCGGCGGCCAGGTCATCTGGGCTACCGATTTCGAGGAAGAAGCCGTCACCCAGGACGCGGGCGGCGCGGGCAAAGGCATCGGTGGCGGCGGCAGCGCGACATCGACGACCTACCGCTACTACGCCAACTTTGCTGTAGCCTTGGCCGAGGGCCAGATCTCCGCCATCGGCCGCGTCTGGGCCAATGGCCAGGAAATCGACCTCTCCCAGATCACGACCCGTCTCTACACCGGCAGCGCGACCCAAGCCCCCGATAGCCTCATCGAAGCCCATCAAGGCGCAGGCCAAACACCAGCCTTCCGCGACACGGCCTACATTGTCTTCGAGCGCTTGGCCCTTGCCGATTTTGGCAACCGCTTGCCCCAACTTTCCTTTGAAATCTACCGCGCGACGGAGCCCTTCGCCCAGGCCATCCAAGCCGTCGTCGTCATCCCCGGCTCGGGCGAATTCGTCTACGCGACCGAGCCCGTCACCCAGTCAACCGGCTACGGCGCGTCAGCGTCTGAGAACGTCCACACCCGGCTCGGCAGTACCGATTGGTCGGTCTCGTTGGACCAGCTTGCCACAACTCTGCCGAATACAAACTCGGTCTCATTGATTGTCTCCTGGTTCGGCACCGATTTGCGCGCGGGTTCCTGCCAGATCGTCCCCGGCATCGAGCGCCGCGACAAGCAGACAGCACCGGTCTTCTGGTCCGTCGCAGGCGCGACCCGCGCCACCGCCTACACCGTCAGCCAGCGCGACGGCCGCCCCGCCTACGGTGGCACACCCTCCGACGCCTCCGTGATTGCAGCCATCCGCGACCTCACGGCACGCGGCAAGCGCGTAACGCTCACGCCCTTCATCCTGATGGACGTACCCGCCGGTAACACCCTCCCCAACCCCTATGGCGGCGCAACCCAACCAGCCTTTCCCTGGCGCGGCCGCATCACAGTTACACCGGCCCCCGGCCAACCCGGAACGCCCGACAAAACCGCCGCCGCCGCGTCCCAGATCGCAGCGTTCGTTGGCACCGTAACGCCTGCGCATTTCGCCCTCGACGGCGACACGGTCATCTATTCCGGTCCAGCCAACGAATGGTCCTACCGTCGCATGGTCCTCCATCAGGCCATGCTCGCCAAAGCCGCAGGCCCCATCGACGCCTTCATCATCGGCACCGAACTGCGTGGCCTCACAACTGTCCGCGCGACCGCCAACGCCTACCCATTCGTTGCAGCCCTCGTAGCGCTGGCAGCCGACGTCAAGTCGATCCTCGGCCCCGCAGTCAAAGTCACCTACGCCGCCGACTGGTCGGAATACTTCGGCCACCAGCCCGCAGACGGCTCGAACGATGTAACCTTCCATCTCGACCCGCTCTGGTCGTCGTCCAACATCGACGCCATCGGCATGGACGTCTACTGGCCCCTGTCCGACTGGCGCGACGGCCACACCCACCTCGACGCCGTCTCAGGCACCCGTCAGATCTACGACTTGGCCTACCTCAAACGCAACGTCACCGGCGGCGAAGGCTTCGACTGGTACTATGCCTCAGACGCCGCCCGCTCAGCCCAGATCCGCGCCCCCATCACCGACGGTCTCGGTAAGCCCTGGGTCTATCGCTACAAGGACATTCGCTCATGGTGGCAAAATCCGCATTACAATCGCGTCGCGGGCATTGAAAGCCCGACCCCAACGGCCTGGGTCCCACAATCCAAACCATTCTGGATGATGGAAATTGGCTGCGCGGCCGCCGACAAGGCGTCCAACCAGCCCAATGTCTTCGTCGACCCCAAAAGCTCCGAAAACGCCCTGCCATACTTTTCCAATGGCGCCCGTGACGACCTGATCCAGCGCCGCGTCTTGCGCGCCATGATCGAAGCCTTCGATCCAGCAGCAACCGGCTACGTCACCGGCACCAACCCCGTCTCTGCCCTGACCGGCGAACGCATGGTGGCCCTGGATCGCATCCACATATACGCTTGGGACGCACGGCCTTTCCCGGCCTTCCCAACCAACACGCAGCTCTGGGGCGACGGCGACAATTGGCACCTCGGCCACTGGCTGAACGGTCGCCTCGCCAGCGCCCCCCTGTCGGAAACCATCGCTGCCATCCTTGACGATTACGGCTTTACGTTATGCGACGTGTCGAACCTTGCTGGAACCGTCACCGGCTACGCCATCGACCGCGTGATGTCGGCCCGCGAAGCCTTGAGCGCCTTCGAACTCGCCTACTTTATCGACACCGTCGAAACCGGCGGCAAACTCGCCTTCCGCCAGCGCGGCACCTCCCCACCGCTTTTGACGCTCGGCCCTTCCGATCTAGTCGAAACCAAACCCAGCCAGTCCCTGCTCAGCCTGACGCGCGGTCAGGAAACCGAACTCCCTGCCGTAGCAAAAATCCGCTACATCGCCGCCAGCGCCGACTACCGCCAGGCCGTCGCCGAAAGCCGCCGCCTCACCGGCGCATCGGGCCGCGTGTCCCAGGCCGACCTCGCCATCGTCATGGACGCCGAGCAGGCGGGATCCATCGCCGATAGCTGGCTGTTTGATGCCTGGGCCGCCCGTGAGCGCGCCTCGTTCCTGCTGCCGCCGTCTGCCTTGGCGCTGGAGCCCGGCGACATTGTCGCCCTCAACGCCGGTGCCGATAGCCGCACCTTCCGCATCACCGAAATCGGCGAACACGGCACGCGTGAAATCGAGGCCCGCTCGATTGATGTCGGCGTTTACGGCGCAACGCCAGCTCCTGCCCGTCATGGCCGCACCAGCGATCCAGTGATTTCTGGCCAACCCGCGTTGGCCTTCCTCGACCTGCCGCTCCTGCGCGGCGACGAAACGCCCACCAACGGCTTTATCGCCGCCCTCCAGACCCCCTGGCCCGGCGGTGTTGCAATCTACGCCTCGCCCGAGTTGACCAGCTTCCGCCTCAAAGCCATCGCCGCCACTCCAGCGACGCTGGGCGCAACACTCACCGCGCTCCCCGCCGCCCCGTCTGGCCGCTGGGACCGCGCCAATGCCTTGCAAGTCACCCTCGGGTTAGGCGCGCTCGCATCCGCCTCTCCCCTGCAAGTTTTTGCCGGCGCCAACATCGCCGCGATCGAAACGCCGTCCGGCAACTGGGAACTCATCCAATTCGCGACCGTCGCGCTGACGGCCCCGCGCACCTACACCTTGACCGGCCTCCTGCGCGGCCAGGCTGGCACCGATGCCGCCGTCACGACCGTCATCCCGGCTGGAAGCCGCTTCGTCCTGATCGATCAGGCGATCACCGCCGTCCCCTTGACCTCTGCCGAAACGCGCCTGCCGCTCTATTGGCGCTATGGCCCTGCCTCCCGCGCCATAGGCGACGCCACCTACGCCGCCGCAACCCACACCTTCCAAGCCCTTGCCCTGCGGCCACTTTCCCCCGTCCACGTGCGCGGTCGCCGCGCCGCAAACGGCGACCTCACAGTCACCTGGGTCCGCCGCACCCGCTCCGGCGGCGACACCTGGGACACCCCCGACGTCCCATTGAGCGAAGACGCTGAACGCTACCAGGCCGACATCCTCGACGGCTCGTCTGTCAAACGCACCCTCATCACGACCAGCCCCTCGCTCACCTACACCGCCGCCGACCAGACCGCAGACTTCGGCAGCCCCCAACAGAGCGTAGCGGTCCGGCTAACCCAACTCTCCGCAAGCTTCGGCCCCGGCGCCCCCGCCCTCGCAACCCTCTGAAAACTCCCTTGTAACTTGGAATCCCGCGACTCGGATATTGTTCGAGTTGCGGTGACGGGCGGGTGTCCGAAAGTCCCTGGGTCTTCAAAGACCGTGGGAGAGCTTGGTGCCCCGCTCGTC
>Ga0247838_1002616_pt1 | contig 22381 bp, 17 predicted proteins | sample LaCruzMarch2015__5_FD_189097 | JGI IMG/M metagenome (GOLD analysis project Ga0247838, IMG submission 189097) | Freshwater microbial communities from meromictic Lake La Cruz, Castile-La Mancha, Spain - LaCruzMarch2015_15m | ecosystem: Environmental > Aquatic > Freshwater > Lake | place: Spain... | reverse complement strand
AGTCGCGGCGCTCGGGCCCTCTTGCCCTCCAGCGCACTCGGACCGTTCGCGTCCCGGGGCGGAGTAGCTCAGTTGGTTAGAGCAGCGGAATCATAATCCGCGTGTCGGGGGTTCAAATCCCTCCTCCGCTACCATCAATCCCCCAACATCACCGGCTGGCAGGCCGAGAACGGCGCTCATTCGGCCGATGACCTCGGCTTCCACGCCGCCTTCTGCCGTGTCGTGGATAACAACGCGGTCGATGAGAGACCGAAACTTGTCGATGGTGTCGCGGTCCTCGGTGAGGTCGAGTGCTCCCAGTCTGCCGGCAAGGTCTGAGGCGATGCGCTCATATTCGGCAACCGCCTGGGGGTGAAGCTCGATCACTGGCGCCCTTGGCGTCTGGGCCAACCGCTGGGCGAGATCGTCGCGCTCGGCATTCAACGGCGCCGACCTCTCTTCGAAAGCCTCAATGGTGATTACGCTCTTCAGATACGCATCCAGCAACCGGCTCAGCTGGCCCTTGACCTCGTTCGCCCGCCTTTCCAGCGAGGCGCGGTCGCGGATGGCGTCTGCAGCATCTCGCATGCGCTCTTCGCGATAGGCTCGGATGTACTCAGCAAGCAATGCCGGGTGCTGCAGCTGCCCCTCGACGCCATCGATCACTGCGCGCTCGATCCGCTCAAGCCGGTAGGCCCGTCGATTGGTGCAGCTGCCGCTCTCGGTGGCTCGGCTGCATCGGAGGAGGCAGCTTGTGAGTTCACAGAGATTTACCCCGGAGTTTAAGGAAGATGCCGTTCGCCAGGTGGTTGAACGGGGCTATGGCGTGCCTGATGTCGCCGCCCGTTTGGGCGTGTCGGCAAACAGCCTTTACAAGTGGGTCAAGGCTGTGTCGCCGAACCGCTCGGAGCAGCAGTCGCAGGAACTTCTGGAGGCCAAGAGCGAGGTTCTTCGCCTGCGCTCGCAGCTTCGGCGGGTCGAGGAGGAGCGGGATCCGCTAAAAAAAGCCGCGCGGTACTTTGCCAGGGAACCCGGGTGAAGTACCGCTTCATGAACGAGCACCGCCGTGATTACGCCATCACCCTGATGTGCCGGGTTTTGCGGGTAGCCCGCGCAGGGTTTTACTCATGGCTCCAGGAGCCCGTGAGCGATCACGCCAAGGAAGATGCCCGCCTGCTCGATCTTATCCGAGATTCCTACAGGGCAAGTCATGGCGTTTATGGTGCGCGTCGCATCTTCGGGGACCTGCGAGAAGTCGGCGAGGTCTGCGGCTTCCACCGTGTCGAACGCCTCATGCGAGAGAACGGCATCAAGCCCGTACGCGGCTACAAGAAGCCCCGGGCCATTGCAGGCCGTCCGTCCATCATCGCTCCGAACCACCTGCAGCGCGCCTTCACCGTCGAGGCCCCCAACAAAGGTCTGGGTGACCGACATAACCTATGTCAGGACCTGGCAGGGCTGGCTTTACCTGGCAGTCGTCGTCGAAGCTGTTCGCACGCAAGGTTGTCGGCTGGTCGATGAAGCCTAGTCTCTCCCGGGAGCTGGCCATGGATGCGCTGCTGATGGCGGTCTGGCGCAGGAAGCCTGCCGGCCGCGTCGTCGTACACTCCGATCAGGGCAGCCAATATGGCAGTGACGACTTCAAGCGGTTCTGTCAGGCCAACAACCTCGAACCTAGCATGAGCCGACGTGCCAACTGCTGGGACAATGCCGTGGCCGAGTCATTCTTCTCGAGCTTGAAGAAGGAGCGCATTCGAAAGCGTATCTACAAAACCCGCGACCTCGCTCGTGCCGACATCTTCGAGTATATCGAGGTCTTCTACAACCGAACCCGCCGCCATAGCCATATTGGCGGCATCAGTCCCGAGGCGTTCGAAACCGCCGCGGCGTGAGGCCGAAAAATGTCTGCCAAACCGGGGGCAGTCCAGAGAGCCTCCAGCTTCTGGCCTCGTTGACGTCCATGCCGCCATACTTGCCTTCCACCTTTAAAGGCTGGCTGTTAAAGGCTGGCTGTGTTCACGCAAGATCTCCGGCAAAGGCCCGCGACAAGGATCCCCGGATTGTGGTCCTTCAACCTCCCGAGGATCTGGTCTTCGGTGAACCTGCTGCGCCTCATCCTCTTGTCCTTGTTGTGGAACCGGAGCCAACTCCAGAGTGGCGTAGATGCAGGAACCGATTCTATCTGATCAGTGTGGTATGCGACGACCGAAATGAGGGGACTTCGTGTCCACCGAGCAGGCAGATGCTTAGGTTTCGCATTCTAGTTTACGACGAACCGGTAAATCATGCCGGAAGCAGCGCACTCGGGTGAAAATCGATCCAACCTCATGAACGACCTCACCACGATCCGTAATGACCTAAAATTTAACTGTCAAAATGGCGCAAAAAACAACCAAACACGGCCCATTGTGAGCATGTTCGCCTCACCGTCTGGCGCGCTAGAGTGACCAAAGTGAATGGACAGGACGTTTAAAGTGACTAAAAAAATAACGGCCGAGAGAGTGCTACTTGTAGAGGACGACCTCGCTCTCGCGCAGGAACTAAAAGAAACCTCAGACATGACCGGTATCCAGATGGATATCGTCCACGATGCCAGGCAAGCTATTGAGGTTTTAGCCAACGTACCTTTCTACTCCGCCGTCGTAACCGACGTGAGCCTTGGAGATATGTCTGGCTTTGAACTACTAAGGAAAATGCGCTCGTCGTCGGAACAGAGTTTAATCCCTACCATAGTAATTTCTGGCTTCTTTAATACCGAAAATGTTCTGGCTGCTATGCGCCTTGGAGCCTTTGATTTCTTGAGAAAGCCGATTCTGGCCGGCGAGCTTTCCGAGGCTGTTCGCAGAGCAAGTCGATTCAAGCGCGGTCACTCAAAAGGTTTTGCTTTCACTCCGCAGAACAGTGTCGAGCTATTGCTAAAAGCGCGGGACCAGCGCCTACGATTACTTGGAGCCAAGACAAGCGACGAAGTATCTTGGCACATCATGCTTGATCTATACAAGGCCTCCCTATCCGGAGAGGAGCTATCTGTTTCTGATGTCTGTGTCGGATCCGAATCTTCGCAGACGACGGCCCTTCGTCGATTAGACATGCTCGTGCACGAAGGCCTAGCTGTGCGTGAGCACGATCCGATAGACAGGCGACGTATAGTCGTATCCTTGACAAAACGTGGTCGTGAGACAGTGTCTGCTTTCGTGAACTGGTTTAACGAATACGAAGTGGATTAAAATGGTCATGGTTAGGGCAAATATACGAATCGTTAGCGCACTTATAATTTCGCTTTCTTCTCTGGTTGTCGATGCAGCTGAACTCCATGTGTCCTGGGTAATGAAAGACTTGCCACTAAACGAACTAACAATATCCCAAGAATTTATCGAATCACTTGTTCAGTCAGAGATAATTACTTCGACCCCTTGGACCCAAGAAATTGATTCATTTATTGGTCCCACACTTGCAACGCTTTCGGAGTTGTTTTTGCCAAAGTTCGGCAGGATAAGTGGGGCCACCGTCAGCGCGTTAAACGGATATTCAATGTTTGTTCCTGCTGAAGATTGGGAGGCGCTTAATGTTATCGTGGCTTCACGAATAAATGGAGCTCAATTCAAAATATATGATAAAGGACCGTTTTGGGTTATTTATCCTTTAGACGAAATGTCGCGTCCTGCTGATCAAATAGTGTTGTCCAGGATGGTATGGCATGTATCTCATGTTGAATTTCATGTGGAGTAAGTATGAACTAAAGTGGCGTATATATGTTACCTTAGTTCTGTCCGTATTGACAGCCGGGCTGTTCGTTTCGACAGCCGTGTTGTTTGTGCAAAATAACGCACAAAGAAATGCCCTTCAAGGTAGTATTCGATCCGCCGGGTGGGTTGCGTACCAGGCAAAACTCGAATCAATAAAATTCGCGATGTCGGTAGAAAAATGTGCGGTCGCCCAAGTGTTGTGCAATAGAGGCGAGTTGGGATTAAATGCGGCGATACTCGCGTCTCGGATTGCAGTGTTGTCGGATTCAGAAGAAGGGAGTCAAATCGCTAACATTCAGGAGTTTAAGTACGACTTAAGGACGTTCTTTGCGTATTTTTCGGCACTCTCAGACGATCTGCTTTCGCAAAGCAGTGAGAATATTTCAGTCGACACACAATTGCAGATTATGCGATCGCAAAGTGACTCGGTCGATAAATTGCTGTCAGAAATTCTCAAGAGTGCTGTATTGGTTAATAAAGACATTACTATTCGTGAGCAGCTTATAAATAATAAAAGTGTTGAGTTAGCGTTCTTGATGTTATCCGCTAGTTCGATCGGTCTTGTGTTATTTATGGCATTTGAGATGAAAAGGCGCCGAAGGCTTTTGTCAGAAGTATTTGAAATGCGCCGTATTGCCGTCGAGCACGGGCAGGAATTGATGGATCTTCTCGATGCAATCCCCGTGGCTATTACGCTTGCTAGTGATAACTTGACCACTTATTCAAACGTCGCGTTTAAGGACCTACTTTCTAATTTTGGCTGTAGCAATGAGTTTCTCTTAAGTGAAATTGGTGCTGCGTTAGCTGTGGACGCAAGAAGTACATCACTTTCTCTAGTTGTCGAAGGGGTGGCGAGAAATATTTCATTTATGTCGAATAATGTAAATTGGTTAGGCCAGTCAACAGCCATTTTTGCGATTGAAGACCGCACGCACGCTATGGATTATGAGCGTCAGTCGCTTATTTCAGCGCGCCTCATGCTGCTTGGGGAATTAGCCTCGAGCATCGCGCACGAATTAAATCAGCCGCTTGCGGTAATTGCCGCTGCCGCCGAAAATGCGATCGGCTCAGTAGCAAGTGGCAAACTTGACAATGAATATATCAAAAAGAAGCTGCAGAATATTATAAGGCAGGTAGAGCGTGCAGATAAAGTAACTCAAACTATTCTTGATATGGCACGACAAGATCGCGTGCAGACGGAACCGTTTAGTGTTATTAAAAGTCTACATGTAAGTATTGGCTTCGTCAGTCATCAGTTGCGCCTCGCCAATGTTGATGTGGAGGTGGTGATTAAATGTCAAACAGATTGTATTGTCGTAGGGGGTCCATCTGTAGTGGAAGTAGCGTTGCTCAATATTTTGTTGAATGCGCGAGATGCGTTTGACGGTATGGAGGTGCAGTATCAGAAGAAGTTGCGGGTAGACCTGCAATGTACAGAAGAAGTGGTTTATATAATAATAACTGATAATGCGGGCGGCATAAAGAAGGAGATATTAGATAAAGTGTTTTTACCCTTCGTGACATCAAAGGAATCGAGCGGTGGTACTGGTTTGGGTTTGGCGATTGCTCGACGTGGTATTCGTTCAATGGGTGGAGACATTAATGTGCAAAACACTGCCGATGGAGCCCAGTTCATTCTTTCCTTGCCGCTGAAAAGGGTTTTCTCGTGAGAGAGATTATTATTTGCGATGATGAGCTTGATGTTGCTGTCGAACTTGCAGAGTGGTTCGGCAGGAACAAGTGGGGTGCGGTTGCGGTAGATAGTGCTGAAGGTGTCAGGCGATGTATCTTGGAGAGGAAGAAGAGCATCGACGTTATTCTTACTGATGTCATGATGCCACGGGAAGACGGAGTGAGTTTGCTGTGTTCGATTTCTGCTTCGGATATGCCGCATGTATTTTGTTTTATGACTGGCGTATATGATAGTATATTTGTTAGGGTGCCAAATTGTGATGTTGTTTTTCGCAAGCCGTTGTCGCTGATGCAGGTTGAGGGGGCAATTAAAAGAATATTGAGTGATAAAGGAGTGTGAGGCTCTATGGAAAAGTAAATTTTTTCGTCACGGGTAGATGTGGACAGTGTGTTGTGGGGTGTGTTGTCATAATTCGCAGCGTGGAGTTAAATGCTGCATGATCTATTCAGAATGGATAGGGATTGTGATGGGGTGGTTAATTTTCTTTTGCTAGAACTCGGTTAAACGGGGGTTTGGTAATGGAAAATTTTGATGTCGCGCAGCCAGAGGGGATTTCAAAGCTAGACGATCAGCCGAAAGATGCAGTTGGCGTTGGGTCTTTCAACCGAGATTCGAGTGGCCGGTCTGAGGCGTCACTTGCGTCGCAAAAAATGCGCACGGCGATATTGGTCGGCGGCTGGGCATTTTTTGTCCTCACCATTGCGTTGTTCGAGCGAGGACTTGATGTCCTGTCGCTGGAATTCTGGTTCTCCAGCGGTGGCTTGACGCTGTTAACCCAGATCGCCTTGCCGGCGGTCGTGGTGCTCTACCTCATGCCGCTCGGCGAGCAGCTCAAGAACCTTCAGACGCAGGGAGAGCAGGTCCGCAATTCCATCGTCCGGATCGCCGATCCCGAACCCCAGGCATCGGGCAAGATCATTTCGATCCGACATGCCGTTCACCGTGAATTGGCAAAACTCAACGAGCAGCTCGATCAGTCCCTCAATCGCACCAGCGAAATCGAAGCTGCCGTGCAGCGCGAGGTCGGCGTGCTCGAAAACAGCTTCGCCGACAATGAGCGGCGCATGCTCGGCTTGGTGCAGGAACTGGCGCGTCAGCGCGAGACCTTGGTCACCGCCACCGAGCAAGTACAGGGCGTCGTCAAGGGCAGCCGCGAGGCGCTGCATCAGGAACTCGCCAATCTGGCGTCCCAGGTCCTGGAGGCCGGCAACTACGCCCGCGGCGTCGTCGAAGATGTCAATCTGGAACTGCGCAGCGAGCTCTCCAGCCAGGGGGCCAAGTTCGCCAACACCATCCGCGACGTGATCGACGACCGCGTGCGGCCGCTCGGAGAAATGCTCTCCGAGCAGGTCCAGTCGGTCAACAGCCTGCTCAAGAATGGCAGTGGCGGATTGGTCGAGACATTCGAGACCCAGGGACAGCGCCTGGTCTCCAATCTCGAAGCCGCACGCACCAAGCTGCGGGACGACCTGAACAACCAGTCGCGCCATGTCGACGAGATCGCCTCCCGACTGACCGCGTCCATCGCCACGAGCCTGGACAGCAGCGTCAACCGGATCGAAAGCCAGATCGGGACCGCTTCGATCGAACTGACCAGCGTGCTCGATACCGGCGCGCGGCAGGCCTCGCAGCGCTTCGCCGAACTCACCAGCGAAACCATGGGCAGTTTTGATGCGCGCATGGCGACCTTCCAGCAGGGCGCCGAAAGCCAGGTCAAGCGGCTCGGTGACCTGGTCGAGGGCGCCGCGACGCGCCTCATGCCGACCCTGGAGCGCCACAATACTGCGCTCGAGCGCACCCTCGAACTCGAGGGAGCCCTGGGCCAGACGACGGAAAAACTCAACGAACTGCTGACCACCAAGGCCACCGTGTTCGCCGACGCCATGGCGCGCAACGTCCGCGACTTCCACCTCAAGATCAGCGACCAGACCAAGGAGATCAGTGACAGTCTGGTTCTCAAGATGGATCGGGCGGTCGATGCTCTGGACGAGGGGTCAAAGCGCTTCACCTCGACCCTGCAGAACGTTCAGGACACGGTTGCCGTCGCCAGCGACAAGCTGTCGATCACCGTCGCCGCGCACAATGCCACCGTCGCCCAGCACGTCGATCAGATCGAGAGCATCTTTGCCGGCGGCTCCGACCGCTTGGACGAACAGCTGCTGCAAAGCGTCGGGGCTTTGTCGGCCACCCTGGAAAAAGGCACCTCGACCATCGAGGCCTCGTTCGCCAGCAATGCGCAGCGCCTCTCGGGTCTGCTCGGCGATAGCCTGGTGGATGCGGACAAGGCCTTCGAGGCGCGCTTCGAGCAGTTCAAGTCCAGCGAGGCCGGCAATCAGGAACGGCTGCAGGCGTCCTTTGATGCTGCAATCCGTTCGGTCGCCGAACTGATCGACAGTGGCGACGAAACGCTGACTAATGCTGCCAAGCAGGCGCGGGCCCGCATGGAGGCGACCACCGACCGGTTCGGTGCCGCCCTTGGTGAGCTCTGGCAGAAATTCACCGCTGATCTCGCTGCTTTCGCCGAACGGGCCAGGGAGGACATCTCGGCCAGTGGCGCGCAGAACGTCTCCACCCTGGAGGCCAAGATGTCGGCCGTCGCTGCCGCCATGCAGGACAGGGTCAATGCCATCTATGGCAGCCTTGACGCGCGCAGCCGCGAATTCGAGGCCAACATTACTCAGTTCGGGTCGAGCATAGATACGCAGACCAGTCGTCTCCATCGCGTCATCAGCCAGAAGACCGACGTCTTCGAGCAGAGCATGGAGCAGGGGATCGGACGGCTCGATACCAACATCTCCGGACATCTGCAGCGGGCCGTCGCTTCGCTTGATCAGTTCTTGCAGACCGAGGAAGCGACTTTCGACCGGCAGTTTGCCGAACTCACCCGCGCCTTCAGCGACCAGACCGAGAACCTGTCGCTGCAGTTCAGCACGTCGCAGAACGCCCTCGAACTTCGTGCGGCAAAGATGGCCTCCAGCGTCGCGCAGTTCGATGCAGCCATCGAACAGCAGGTCAACCGGCTCGATAAGCAGGTCACCGAGCGCTCGGGCCGTCTGGAACACACCCTCAAGAGCGGTATCGACACCATCGACAACGCCCTGGCCAGCCATATCGACAAGAGCGAAAACCTGCGGATCGCCTTCCTCAAGGATGGTCAGAACAGCTTTGACCGGCAGGTCGAAGTACTCACCCGGACGCTCGACAGCCGGACTGAAGTACTCGACTCCATCATGCGCACCCGCGGCGCCGATTTCACCGATCAGCTGCACGCCTCGTCCAAGCAGTTCGAGGAAGAGCTCACCGAAACCAGTCGCGCCCTCGAAACCATGTTCCAGTCGGGCAGCACCGGACTGGAGCAGGTGCTCGCCCGGCAGACCGAGCATGTGCAGGCCGCGCTCGAAGGGGTCATCGAAAAATCGGCCGCAACGGTCGATCAGCGCATCAGCGATATCGACGGAAAGCTCTCCTCAACGACCGGCCGGCTCAGCGATGCGCTGGAGAGGCGGTCCGATCAGTTGCTCGGATCTCTCGCTGCGCGGGCCAACTTGCTCGAGGAAGCGCTGTCTGCCGGCACCAACCGACTTGATGCCACCCTGTCGAGAGAGACCGCGCGGTTGACCGAGCGGATCGGCGACAGCTCGGCAAGTCTTGAAGCGCAGTTGCGTGAACAGGTCGGGGCCGCGACGAGCATTCTCACCGAGGGCGGCGAAAAGATCGGCCGCGCCGTCAAGAGCGCTGCCAGCGAGATTGAGACCACCGTCACCGAGGGCGTCACCGGCGTCAAAGCCACCATGCAGAAGTCGATGGAGGCAGCCACCCAGCTCTTGCAGTCGGGTGTCGAGCAGACGCAGCGTCAGCTGGACACCGGCCTTGAGACCTTCCTCGTCCGCCTGACCCAGCACGAAAAGAAGGCGCTCGGCCGCATGGAAAGCGCCGCCGCCAATGTCGGCGACACCACGCGCAAGGCCGCCGAACTGGCCGCCGATCGCCTGGTGACCGTCAACGGCGCGCTTGTGCAGGTTCTGAGCGCGCTGGGAACCACGAGACCGTCGGGCCGCAAGGCAAAGCAGGAGGTACTGAGCGATGCAGCCGAATAGCAGGACGTATGACAGCAGCACGATTGCCCCGCCGGCGCATGGCGCCCGACAGGTCGATACCGCCGATGACTATATCGATCTGCTGGTCCAGCAGATCGTGGGCGCCGCGGGCGTCGCCGACGCCGGTGCCCCGACGGAGTCCGCCACCCATGTCGATCTGCTCCAGGCTCACATCGAGCAGCTGCGAAACGAACGGCCGGTGGCGACCGACCTGCCCGCTGCGGTAGCCCATGTCGAGGAGCCGGAGCCCGTCGCCGACACGCCGCCGCCAGTCCGGCATCGCCCCCGGTCGGTAACGGCGCCGGCGCTGGCGCCGATGGTCGAAGTCGAGCCGATCCATCCGGACCGCCAATGGCCCTCCGCCGAGCCCGCCAGAGCCAGCCGGACATCGGTCAGACCGCGTTCAGAATCCGTTCAGAAACGTGTCCTTTCGCATCGTTCGGACGTCGATGAGGTCATTTTGCAGGCCCTCGCGGCCTCCGATTCAAGCCGTCACGCTGCCGGCGAGAGCCAGCCGCCCGAGCGCGGCCGGTCGTTCCAGCCGCCAAAAGGCGGCAACAGCAGACTGCCGCTGGTCATGGCCATCATCTTGCTCCTGATCGGCGGAAGCATGGTGATCGTCGGCCAGTCCTTCTATGCTAACATTCGGGACTTGCTGGAAAATTACTGGATCGAGGTGCCGGCCGAGAATGTCGACGTGTCGAGCCTGGTCCCTCCCGACGACAGCCCGGTGAGGGTCACCTACAAACCTTTGGTGGCTGAACCGCCGCAGGCAGTCGCCACTGTCGCACCAGAGCAAGCAGACGCTCTGCTCCCCAATGACCTCACCGCCACCCGCCGCACGGTCAAGACCTACCGCGTCGGCTCCGACGGCAAGATCATCTTCGTGCCGCGCGCCGGGTCCTGACACGCCGCGCCGGGTCCCCACATTTCAGGAGTTCGAGATGGCTGTAGTCGATGACTTTCATGGCGTCGCCCCCCAGACCGCGCCCGTAGCCGATCAGCCGGCCGCGCCGCACCGCGCGACTTTTCTCTCCCTCCCGGTTCTCGGCGCCATGGCAGCATGTGCTGTGATCCTGGTGCTCTATGTCACGGGTTCGCTCGCCGACTGGTCCTTCGCCGACAGCCTGACTGTTGCCGCCTTTGCGGCTTGTTTCGGACTAGCTATCTACATCGTGCTCATGCTGCACCAGCGGGCCAGAGACCTGAACAACGCCGTACTCGTCGCCACCGAAGTCGCCTCTCGCCTGGCGGCCTCTGAAGCGGCTGCCTCGGTGGAGCTGGCAAAGTTCGGAGGTGAATCGGGCATCCGGGCCCTTGCCGACGAACTCAACAATCAACGCGACGCCGTGGCCGCAAGTGCCGAACGGGCTCGCAAGTCGCTGGCGGAAAGCCAGAGCGGCCTGCTGTTTGATCTCGACATGCTCTCCAGGCGTGTTGCCGGGGCGATCGTCGAAACCGGCGGAGCCCTGACGCGATCACTGGAAGCGGCGAGCAAGTCCCTCGACACTGCCCTTGTCGAGCGCGGCGAAGGCCTGGTCTCCCGCATGGACAAACGCGCCGAAAGCCTGCTGGCAGCAGTGGACGCCGCAGCCGGGCGGTTCGATCAGGTCGCGGACACAAGGACCCGGGCCATGACCGCCGAGTTCGAGACCAGGACCCGGGATCTTTCGAACTTGCTCGAGAGTGGCCTGCTGACGCTGGAAGGGGCGCTCGATAGCCGCGCCACGCAGCTCACCGAGGCGATCGACAGCAAGAGCAGCCGACTGGCAAGCGCCCTTAGTCGGCACGCTGAACATGTCTCCAGCAACGTGAACGTTCTTGAATCGCTTCTGAGCGAGAAGCTCTCCGGATTTGGTCAGTCGATCGTGCAGCGCACCAGCGAGGTCGTCGATGCCCTCGATCGCCGGGCCAAGCTCTTCGCTGAAAGTGGGGATCTGCTCTACAATCGTGTCCTCGACGCCGAGGCCGTCGCTGCACAGAGCATCCAGGACATCGAACTCGCCATCACCGATCGCTCGTCGGGCCTCAAGGACGTTGTCGCCCTTGGGGTCAAGCAGATCAGCGAAACGGTAGGTGACGGCTATGGCCGGTTTGCCGATGCACTCGAGCAGCAGGGCGAAAAGCTCGTCGGGGCGTTGGAAAAGTACAACTCCGGCTTCGTCGCCCGGGCTGATCTGCTTGAAATCGTTCTCGACGAAAAGACCAGTCACCTGGGTGAGCTGTCGGCGCGACGAAGCAAGGAGATCAGTGAGACGCTGGGCGAGCACGCCCGGAGCTTCGCCTCGGTGATATCCACGCACACTCAGAGCCTGTCCGGCACCCTGGACGTGCACAGCAAGTTCATCACCGAAGAACTGGAGCATCGGAGCAAGTCCCTCGATGACATGCTGCGCAAACGCGCCTTCGAGATTGCCGATGGTCTTCGGACCAATAGCGGGGAATTGGAGGACATGCTGTCGGGCCGGACACGTGACCTGGAACTGGCTCTGACCATGCGGACAGCCGAACTCGAGCAGTCGCTGGCTATTCGCTCACGCGAGATGGATCAGTCCGTGTCCCAGCGTCTGCGTGAACTCGATCAGAGCCTGAGCCGGCACAGCCAGAGCCTTGACTCGACATTCTCGACCCACAGCCAGGCCTTGGATGGACTTCTCGCGACGCGCAGCGCCGAACTTGAAGCATCCCTGACGCAGAGCAGTGCAGCCATCGACAAGCGCTTGAGCGCAGCCGGCAGCGACATCGAACGGTCGGCGACTGAAGCTGAGCGACGGCTCGACGAGAGCCTGAGCGGCCACGCGCTCAAGTTGACCGCAGTGGTGGTCGCTCAGGGCGAGGAGCTGCTTGCCGACATTGATGCACGCAGTGCAACCGTTGGCAACCAGATCAACGACGGCCTTCACCGCGCGACCGGTGCCCTCAGCGAACATCTCGAGGCCGTGACCACGCAGCTCGAGTCGAACGTGGCGCGGGTTAACTCCGCCTTCAAGGAGCGCGTGGGTGCCTCGATCCATCACCTCTCGCAGGTGCAGACCGACGCTGCGCAGCGCATCGAAGGTGCGGTGCAGGGGACGGGTGAGGCCCTCGAACTGGCGGCCGGCAGGCTGCAGGCCTGGACAGACACCACGCGCGAGTCGATAGACGAGACGCTCGATCAGCATCTGTCCGCACTACCCGAAGCCATCGTCGCGCGGGTCGATATCGCGGCGGAGCGCCTCGCAGCCTTGCATGCAAGCATCGACGCATCGCTTGCGACCTCGATGGACAATCTCGAAAAGGGTGCAGACCGAGTTGAGGATATCGTCACCAAGCGCATGGTCGAAGCAACTCGTGGCGCTGCCAACGAAGTCGAAGAGGCCTTCAAGAGCGTCGATACGGCTGTTACCGGGTCACTGCAACGCCTGGGGACGATGACCGAAGAGATCGACAAACTCGTCACCCAGCGCCTGCCCGAAGCAGCGGACAAGGTCGCCACGCATGTCGCCGGCGTCGGTACTGTCGTCGCCCAACAGGCCGATGGCTTGACGACCCTGATCGATGCGCGGACGGCTCAGCTTGAGACCACCCTGCGTAACCACAGCAATATCCTGGCCAAGGCGCTGTCGCGCCATGCGGGGCAGGCGGAGCGCCTGATGTCGAACTCGACCTCGCGCATGATGACAGACATCACCAGTGCAGTGATGCAGTTGTCGGCGGCAAGAATGGATAGTGCCGAGGATCAGTCCGAGACTTCCCTCGAGGCCATGTAGCCTTCCGCAAGCCGTTCGTGAACCAGACGGCCGGCCTCCAGGATCGCTTCCTCCAGTGAGACCAGGAACAGGCAGAGCCCGATCTGCCTGTCAGGTGATGACTGGCGCACCGTGAAGCCGAGCAGATCGGCTTCGATCTCGATTTTGGCCACCATCGGACGGGCGCCGGCTTTGTCGGCGCGCGCCAGACGGATTGTTTCAAATGCCCAATCGAGGCGATGGTCGATCTTGACGCGTTGCCGGTGCGGTGTGTCCAGCCGCCTCGCGTGTCCAACCACCCCTCTTGTCGTCATCTTGCATCCAGCCCCTGTGGACCATTTGAGCCAGCAGATGGCTTGCGAGAGCGAAGGGCAATCGCGATCGATTCCGATTTGGAGCATTCGCCCGACCTGCGGAAGTATTGAACGAAGAAACAATTCACATTGACTTCAAAATGGCAAAAAAAAGGCTTTCATCCCCAATAAGAAAGCTTATTGTTTGATAGCCGATCTGCAGTTACATCGAATCGGCTAAGGTTTGCGCACTGCCCAGTAGCGTAAACCGGGGGGTGAGGGTCCGCCGAAAAGCCTCACCCCCCAAAAATACTCAGCAGTACCATATTCGCTCTCGCACTAGTTCAGCAAAGCGACTTTTGACTGCTGTCCGTCGCGCTGTCGGATTGGGAGCGTGACAACCCCTGCGGTGAAGTTTAGAAACCTTTCAAGTAAGAGAACCGCAAGCTGAATTAGCTGTCGATGCTCCATCATCAGGTCACAAAGGGTATCGGGCGCATGCTCTTCGCCCCATTGACCCGTGTCGAGCGCCCACGTGGGTATGGCAAGGAGAAGGCCGGCCATGCCAAGGGTTGATCCCAAGTTCCTAAGTTGAGGGACCAGCGCGGACATCATGTTCTTAATTCTTATCAGTGTGAGATCAAACCATCATCCCAGATCGCAACGCTGTGCGCAACAAGTGACCCTCGATGCAGCATTAGTGCAGCACATATGCAGCATTAGTGCAGCACGATATTCCGATTAGCCCATATATTTCAACGGTTTACCCATAAAGTGTAGCACCGCGGGGTGAAACTCTCAGCCATGCGTGTGCCGCACTTGCCAACAAGCTCGCTCGCATCGCCTGGAGCGTGCTGAGCACCGGCAAGGCCTTCGACACCCACAAGCTCGAGTTCGAGGCGGTGTAGCCCTCAACCTCCACACTCGTTCGCGACTGAAGGAATGCATGGAACGGATCGATAGACGCGTCCTGAGCCTGGTGGCCCAAATGACTGTTCAGCAGCCTGTCCGCTAATGAGGCCAAAGACGCGTGCGTATACCCATCAAGGCCACGGCCCACGTGCCGATCAAACAGGCCGGATACATATCAGCGACTTCCGCTTTCCACGCACGAACTCAATTGCGATCAGCAGCCGGTCCATACATATGGGCCAAAAGCGGCGGTACCCCACAACCGGTTCGAACCACTAGCTGCTATTTGGCGGTTTACGCTACGTATCGGCCGAAACTCATGGTGGGGGATCGATTGAGACGGACCTCCGCTACCACTCAATTATCTCGATGTTTCAACTTCTTTCGGCATAGATCGCGGCCCTCAACCGGCGTAAGGGCGGACTACCGCCTGATCTCGACTGGCGGGCTCTCGCCGCCAAGAAGACGACGTCGATTTATTACATGTCGCGCCGCACCCTGCCCAAGATCGTCGACGAACTGATCGCGGCGGGGATGCCACCTTCGACACCTGCCGTCATTGCTGCCGATATTGGAAGGACGTCAGAACGGGTATGGCGTGGGTCGTTACTAGAGAGCATCCACGCTGCAGACAGCTTTACTGACCGGGCTCCGACGCTCTTTGCAGTTGGCAGGTGCTTTGGGCACCTGGCGCTCACTGGCGAGATGATGAGTGACTCAGCGTCCGGCGGTGCCCATGCCTGAGCGCGACCATGACAATCCCCGAAGGAGAATAAATGAGGTCGGTTGCCGCCGGGTCTCCAGGACCTGAGTGAGAGCCGGATGTTTAGCTCGGACGGTTGTCAGAAAACGTCATGGGGCGTCGGGTCCCCCAATAAATACCCCTTCCACCCCGTTTGTCTCCGCTCCATCAAAGCTCTCTCGTTCCGTCAAACGCCTGAACTCGGTGCCCTGAAAACCAGGCAGCGCTTGCAACTCCACGTCCTGCAATCAGCTTGTCACATGGCAGCGCTACGTCTTTGGCCATTCGAGGAGTGATCGAGACGTGCGCCAGAGCCCGAACGACATATCGCAGGCGGTAATACGTATTACCTGGGCTGTCGCTCAAGCAGGCCGTCGCTGATGGTGCGTGGCCGACCGAGCGAAGCGCGCCTGGTGACCTCGCGCCACGTCGCCGAGGCGGCGCAGGTGTCGCAGGCCATGGTGAGCCGGGCGTTCTCGGGCAATGGCCGGATCGCCACGGAGACGCGGGAGCGCATCCTGCGCGTGGCGGCGGAAATCGGCTGGCGACCCAATGCCCTTGCCGCGAGCATGGTCACCGGCGATGCCCCATTGGTCTCGGTGATCACCACCAAGCTGAGCTTTGACTGGCGGGCGCAGGTGCTCTCGCACCTGTTGCAGGCATTCGAAAAGCAGCACCTGCAGCCATTGCTGTTTTATGCCGAGAGCGACGCCGAGGTGGACCGGCTGCTTGCCGAAACCATCCGCTGGCGCACCCGGGGCGTGGTTGTGACGGCCGGCGTCGTGCCGCCGGCGCGCGCCGATGCCATCCTCTCGCGCGGGCAGTTCCTGGCCGCGCTCAATCGCCCGGGCAACCATCCGCAGGCCTATTCCATCGCCACCGACAATCCCCTGGGGGGGCGCCAGGCAGCCGCCGTGCTCCGCGCCGAGGGCCGCACGCGCTTTCTGGCGCTCGCCGGTCCCGAGGGCAGCTGGGCCAGCGACCGGCGCGTCGAGGGTTTCGCCCAGGCGCTGGCCGAAACCGCCGGCCGCCCCGACGTCTGGCACAACGACACGATGACGCCCGAGGCCGGCAAGATCTGCGCGGCGCGGTGGCTGTCGCTCCCGGCTGCCGCCCGTCCCGATGCCGTGTTTTCGACCAATGATGCCATTGCCCTGGGCTTTATGGACGGGCTTCGACAACACGCCGTCCATATTCCCGACGACCTGTCGCTGATCGGGTTTGACAACCTGCCGTCCTCGTCCTGGACGCCCTATTGCCTCACCACCTTCGAACAGCCGCTCGACGCCATGGTGCTGGGCGTCCTCGATCACATCCAGCGGCACGGGTCGGACGAGCCGCCGGCGCGGCCCGCGCCGCACCGCCTGGGCGCCGACGGAGTGCTCTACTGCGCGCCCAAGCTGGTGGTGCGGACCACCACGCGAGGCGCGTCATGACCCTGCAAGCCCGCCTCGATACGGCCCTTGCCCTGGTGCGCCAGGCCGGCGGTATCGCCGCCGCAGCCTTTGCCGACCCTGATCTTTTCGTCGAGTCCAAAGGGCCGGGCGACCTGGTCAGCGCCGCCGACCGCGCCATCGAGCAACTGGCGACCGAAATCATCGGTGCCGCCTTTCCCGACGACGGCTTTATCGGCGAAGAGTATGGCGGCACGGCCAGCGAGTCCGGCTTCACCTGGTTGATCGACCCGATCGACGGAACGGTGAATTTTGCCCGCAAGCTCGGCTACTACTGCGTGTCGCTGGCCCTGCTCGACCAAGGTGCGCCGGTGGCGGCCTGGGTGCTCGATCCGGAACGCAACGAACTCTTCCACGCCGGCGCCGACCGCGTCTGCAGCCTGAACGGCATCCCGATCCGTTGCGCGACCGTTTCCGACTTCCGCGAAGCCGTCATCGGGCTGGGCTTTTCGCCGCGCCACGATGCCAGCCTGCATGGCCGTGTGGTCGAGGGGCTGACCTGCGCGGGTGCCGAACACCGGCGCCTGGGCGCTGGTGCGCTGTGCCTCGCCCATGTCGCCGCCGGCCGGCTGGATGCCTATGTCGAGCCGCACATGAACCCCTGGGACGCCGTGGGCGGGCTCTATCTGGCCGCCTGCGCCGGCGCCGTCACCGGCGACTATCTGGGCATGGGCGGCATCGCCAACGGTGCCCCGGTCTATGCCGCCGCCCCGGGCATTTCCGACCAATTGCTGGCAACCCTGCCGGCCCCGTTTTCCGGCACTCCGCTTCATCGGCAAAATGAGCAGCGGAGTGCCGGAGAGTTGCGAGTTGATCGCAAGCCTTCCCCCAACGTGGAGACCTAAGATGAAGACCCTGATCGCGGCGTCTATCGCCCTCCTGATGTGCACCACCGCTTACGCGGCAGAGCCCGTCGGTTCGGACAAGTTTAACACCGAGCCGGGCTTCGACCTCGGCACGCTGACGGCTGACAACTTTTATGATGTCATTGTTCCGTTGGCGAAAAAAGAGGGCACGCTGACCTTTTATGACTTCACCGACAGCTTCGGCCCGCTGTTCAACGATCGCCTGATCCCCGCCTTCGAAGCCGAATATGGCATCAAGATCGACTATATCCGTGGCGAGGGTGCCGCCGCCAATCAGCAGCTCATCGCTGCACACAAGTCGGGCGCCCCGGCTCCCGCCGACGCCTATTTCGTCAGCTCGGGCGGCCTGCCGCTGCTGTCGAGCGAAGGGGTGATCGCCAACCTGCCGCTGCACACGCTCCTGCCCAATGGCGCCGCCCTCAATCCCGACATCGCCACCCGCACCGGCGGCGTCGACCATGGCGGCGTCTTCGTGCCGTTCCACCGCAACCAGACCGACATCATCTTCGACACCCGCGTCGTCGATGCCGCGACCGTGCCGACCAATTTTGACGCCTTGCTCGACTGGGCCAAGGCAAATCCGGGCAAGTTCATCGTCACCTCGCCCACTGGCGGCGGCTCGGGCAGCGGCTTCATGCAGTCGCTCGCCTTCGCCAAGGTGACCGGCGACGAGTGCCGTGCCGCCTTCACCAACTGGACCATCACCGAAGAAGAGGCGACCGCCTACGCCGCCAGCGACTGTATGGCTCCGGTCTGGGCCTACTACACCGACCTGCTGCCGGTGGTGGAACTGACCAATGGCAATGCCGACACGCTCAACCTGATCGCCAATGGCGCGGGCGCCATCGGCACGGCTTGGGAAGACATGGCCTATGACTTTATCGGCCGTGGCCTGCTGCCGCCCACCGTGCGCCAGCAGCTGCTCGAAGAAGGCCAGGTCGGCGGTGGCGACGGGCTCTTCTTCCCCGTCGGCGGCTCGCATCCGGCGGCCGGCCTGCTGATGCTCGACTTCCTCATCAGCAAGGACATTCAGCTGACCAAGCTGTCGGTCAACGGCTCGCGTTCGGCGCGCCTCGACATCGACCCGGCTCAGACCTTCACGCCCGAGCAGGTCGCCCGGCTGATCCCGACCGATCAGTTCGCCAGCCGCGCCATCATCGGCATGCCGTCCAAGCTGGTCTCTCAGCTCTCGGCGCACTTCACGGCGAACCTCCTGCGCAAGTAAGCGCCGGTAACAGCAATACGGCGGTGGCGGCGCATCATCGCGTCGCCACCCGAAACGGAGCCGCCATGCACCCTTCTCTTTCCATCCGTCGGCTCGCCAAGCAGTTCGGCGCCAACCGCGTGCTCAAGGGCATTGATCTTGAGATCCCCCCCGGCCGGCTGGTTGTGCTGCTCGGCCCCTCCGGCTGCGGCAAGACCACGCTGCTGCGCACCATTGCCGGCATTTCCGATCCCTCTGCGGGCGGCATCTGGCTGGGCGACCGCCGCATCGACGATGTCCCGCCCGAAAAGCGCAACTTCGGCCTGGTGTTCCAGACCTATGCCCTGTTTCCGCACCTGACGGTCGCCCGAAACGTCTCGTTCGGTCTTGAGATGCGCCGGGTCGGCAAGGCCGAGATGGCGCGCCGCGTCGCCGCCGCGCTCGACCTGGTCGGCCTGGGTGACTATGCCGGGCGCCTGCCGCGACAGCTTTCCGGCGGCCAGCAGCAGCGCGTCGCGCTGGCCCGTGCCATCGTCATCGAGCCCGACGTGCTGCTCTTCGACGAGCCGCTCAGCAATCTCGATGCCAAGCTGCGCGACAGCCTGCGCGAAGACCTGCGCGCCCTGCAGCAGAAGCTGGGCATCACGTCGGTCTATGTCACGCACGACCAGTCCGAGGCCATGGCCCTGGGCGACGAGATCGTGGTCATGAAGGACGGCGAGATCATCGAGCGCGGCGCGCCGATCGAGCTCTACCGCCGTCCGACCTATCGCTTCACCGCCGAATTTCTCGGCATGACCAATGTGGTCGAAGCCGAGATTGCAGCCGGCGCATGCAAGCTTCCCTGGGGCGATACGCGCCCGCTCGAAAACCCCGGGGCGACCGACGTCGAAGGCGTCGCCATCCGTCCCGAGGACCTGGCGATCGAGGCCGTCACCACTGGCGAGCACGGCACCATCGAGCAGTCCATGTTCATGGGCGCTGCGACCCATTACTGGGTCAGGGCAGCTGGCCGCACCTTCCGCTCGATTGCTTCGGGCGGCGGCAGCGCCATCCTGCCCAAGGGGCAGAAAGTCCGCCTCGTGGCGCCCGCCCGGCTGCATTTGCTGCGGCGTCACGCCGCCGGTTCGGGGACGTCGGCATGATCGAGCGCAAGGTCCGCACTCCCATTCTCCTGCTCTGCCTGCTCCCGGGTGTCGGCTATCTGCTGGCGCTGTTCGGGCTGCCGCTGGTCCGTGTCGTCTATGGCAGCTTCACCGGCTCATCGCTGGAAGAACCCGGCCTCGGCCTTGCCACCTGGCAGGCATTGTTCGCCAACCCCGTCTATATGGATGGGCTGTGGTTCTCCCTGTGGCTGGGGATCGCGCCCACACTGGTCAGCCTCCTCATCAGCCTGCCGCTGTCCGCGCTGATGCAGGCCAACGAGTCCTCACGCCGGCTGTTCGGCACGCTCTACAAGATACCGCTGGTCGTCCCCGGCATCGTCGCCGGCTTCCTCGTCCTTATCGTGCTCGATCGCGGCGGCATGGCCTCGCGTCTTGCCACGCCCCTGGGCCTGTCGGTTCCGCGTCTGGTGCGGGACGATCTCGGGCTGGGCGCCATCATCGCCTCGACCTGGAAGACTGTGCCATTCATGACGCTGATCATCGCCGGCGCCATGGCAGCGATCAGCAAGGACGTGCTCGCCGCCGCCCGAACGCTGGGCGCCAGCCAGGTGATCATCCTGTGGCGCATCCAGCTGCCGCTGGCGCAGGCGGGGATCACGGCGGCGATCCTTCTCAGCTTCATCGGCTCGCTCGGCTCCTATGTGATCCCCAGCCTGCTGGGCCCCGCCTACCCGCTGCCGCTGAGCGTGCACATGTTCGCCGAGGGCTTCCAGAAGGGCAACTGGCCGATGGTCTACGCCATGGGCACGCTGCTCAGCGTCATGGCCGTGGCGGTGCTCCTCGCCTATTACACCATCATCGGCTCTCTCGGCCGCAGCAAGCCGGGAGCGTCGTGATGGCGAACGGACACACCGCACGCGGGCAACGGCTCGTCGGCGTGGCGCTCTACGGCTACCTGGCGCTGACGCTGTTCTTTCCCGTCGCCATCGTCGCCCTCTGGGCCTTCTACGATCCGGCGGTCGGCTGGTTCCCGCCCGACATCATCCCGCGCTCGTTCTCGCTATCGGCCTGGGCGGAAGTACTCGCCGATCGCCATATTCTGCCGGCTGCCGGCGTCAGTCTGCTGGTCTCGGTGATCGTTACTGCTTTGACCGGCGCTCTGGCCTTCCCCACCGCCTGGGCCCTGGCGCAGTTCCCCTTCCGGCTCAAGCGCATGGTCGAGGTCTTCGTGCTCGCGCCCGTGATCGTGCCGGGCATCGTGGTCGCCGTCAGCCTGGGCGAGATCTTCTTCCGCTTCGGCCTTGCCGGCACCATCCTGGGCGTCATCCTGGTGCAGATCGTGGGCACGCTGCCCTTCATGATCCGCATCCTTACCGCCACGCTCGAGGGCATTCCCAACGAGCTGATCTATGCCGCACGCACGCTCGGCGCCACCCCGCTCTTGGCCGTCACGCGCGTCGCCCTGCCGCTGGCATGGCCCGGCTTTGCGGCGGGTGGGCTGCTGACCTTCATCGCCTCGTTCGAAGAGTTCGAAAAAAGCTTCATGGTGGGCGCCCCCAAGGTGCGCACCCTGGCGACGCAACTGTGGAGCTATCTGGGCGGCGAAGCGCTTGTCCTGCCGACGGCCGCCGTCGTCACATTCATCCTGCTGGCACCCATGCTCTTGATCTTCGTCCTGGCTGAGCGTCTCAGCAAGGACGACGTGATGGCCGCCGGGCTCGGCAAGCTTTAACCTACGGAGAAACGTCAATGGCCAATCCCTTCCTCACGTCCGACATCGGCTTCGTGCGTCTTTGCGGTCACCGCGGCCACAATGTCACCGCGCCCGAGAACACGCTTGCGGCATTCCGTGCAGCCCACGCCTTTGGCGCGACGAGCCTTGAGATCGATACGGTCCTGAGCGCCGACAAGCAGATCGTGGTCCTGCATGATCTGCTGGTAGATCGCACCACAAACGGCAAAGGCGCCGCCAACACCATGACAGGGGCCGAGCTCTGCAGCCTCGACGCGGGCGCCTGGTTCGATCCCGCCTTTGCGGGTGAAAGAGTGCCCACCTTGTCCGAGACGATTGCCCTGGCTCATGAGCTCGACCTGGTGGTTGAAGTTGAGATCAAGGAGAAGTCGGACCTGCCCGGCTACTATGAGGCACTTGCCGATGTGCTGCAGGACCCGGCCGATCTGGCGCGGGTGATGATGATCTCGTTCGATCATGCCAGCCTGAAGGCGGTGAAAGCTCGTATCCCCGGCCTGCGCACGGGCGGCATTCTCCACGAACGCTTTCCAGACCCGGTCGCTGTCGCAAGAATGTCCGACCTGGACGAGCTCTGCATCGACCTGGACGTCTTCGATCCGCAGTCAGCCGTAGAGCTGCATGCCAACGGCCTTGCCATACGGTGCCACGCCTATCATCCGCGGACCTGGGAGAAGGCTGCGGTCGCCGGTCTTGGATGGCCCGACAAACTCTCGAGCTGGCTGCAGGCAGGTCTGATCGATACGCTCTCGGGCGATGATGTCAGCTGGCTCAAGTCTTTCTGCGACCAGGCCGGAACGGTCGTGAGCCG
>Ga0247838_1002615_pt1 | contig 22385 bp, 19 predicted proteins | sample LaCruzMarch2015__5_FD_189097 | JGI IMG/M metagenome (GOLD analysis project Ga0247838, IMG submission 189097) | Freshwater microbial communities from meromictic Lake La Cruz, Castile-La Mancha, Spain - LaCruzMarch2015_15m | ecosystem: Environmental > Aquatic > Freshwater > Lake | place: Spain... | reverse complement strand
AGGGGCACCCAGTGCGTGGCGGCGGGCGCCGGCGCGTCGGTGGGCCTTGGACAGTCATGGACACTGCGCAATCGGCAGGAATCCCCGTACCGGTCCGCACAGCGGACCCTACGGATTGGCCGCGCGCCCGTCGGGTCCGCTGTGCCCGTCGGGTCCGTTGTGCCCGTCGGGTCCGTTGTGCCTGTAGGGTCCGCTGTGCGGACCAGCGGCCTCGCGGACGGCGCAGTGGCCAGGGATCGCTATCGAGACCCCACGCGCGCTGCGCGCGCGAGCAGGGGGGAAGTATCCCCCCCGCCCCCCTCTAAAGGGCCGCCCAGATCAGATCAAGGCCCAAATCACCGAATAACCAAAGTCGCTCGCCGCCCGTGTCGGGTAGCACCGAGCGCCATCAAGCCCAGTGCCATCAGCAAGCCCGTCGCGGGTAGCGGGGCGGCGGCGACTTGTCCGGGGCGCACGGCCCAACCGTAAAACTGGTAGCCCTTGAAGTCGTAGCTCTGGGTTCCGTAGACGGAGCCGAAGTCCCACGCGCGGGCGGGATCCGGCGCGAACTCCGTACCGGACCAGGTCCCGTAGGGCGGAACGCGCAGCGGTTCCGCCTGTGCCGGCGCCAGCGCAATCGTCGGGGTCGGCGCAATGGCGGACGCCTAAGCGGGCATCCGCCCTACGGCATCCGCCGTGCGGTACCGTAAAGGTCGCGCAGCGACGCTGTGGGAGCGGCTTCAGCCGCGACCAGACCTCGCAGCCCGGTCGATCGGTCGGTCGGGTCAGGCGCGCGCGGCACGAATTCGCGTTTTGGCTTGGAGGCTTATCGCGCGCCGTAACCCGACAGCGAGGGCGCCTGTCGGGTTACGGCGCGCGCGAGCACCGCGCTCCGACGCGATGCCATTCAGGCGCGCCTAACCCGACCTACAAGATCGTCAGCGCACCTTCGGCACGCCGCGCCGCGGCCTGGGACCGAGCAGGTCCTCCAGGCTCTGGGCCTCGAAGATCCCCTCCAGCCAGCCGTCCAACTGATCGATGGCGGCCTTATCCAGACGCAGGACGGCCCACCGCGGCAGGGCACCGAAGCGGCGCTTCAACTGTCGCTTCAGTCCGTCGGCCTTGCCCTTGGCCTCGCCCTTGGCCTCGCCCTCGGCCTCGCCCTCGGCCTTGCCCTCGGCCTTGCCATCGGCCTTGCCCTTGGCAAAAATCTCCTGATAGGCGCGTGTTTGTTCCAGTGGAACCAGTACCGGCAACATGCTGCGCAACTCCTCGTTGGTGAGTAGTGGAAACCGCTCCATCAGTAAAAATTCGAGTATCCGTTCCAGGGTGGCGCGGACCGGCGGCGCCACGGCGGCCGTCCGGATCACCTGCCAGGCCGCCGGTGTACGGACCCGCAGGTCCTCGGTGCGCGGGATGATCAGCGGGACCAGCGCCGCGACATAGGGGTTGTCCGGCTCGCGCTCCAGCCACGCGGGCAGAATCTCGTCGAGATACGCGACCGAGCACAGGGGCGGCCCGGCGCCCGGCGGCAACCCGGGATCATCGCCCGCACGCAGGAAGATCAGCATACCGCGAACCGCGCGCCCCGGGTGCGCCTCCCCGTAGAGCCCGAGCTTGGTCAGCAGGTTATACCAGGCGCCGGCCACCGGTTGCGCCTGAAACTCGACGATCTGGACGGGCCCGTCGTGGTCCTCGGGCTCATAGATGCCGTCCAGGCGCCGCTCGATGCCCTTGAGCGTCAGCGACACGAAGCGGTAGCTCCCGCTCAGGGTTACACCGCCGCTCAGGATGCGAAACGCCTCGGCGCCGGTGGCGAGGTATTCATAGATCGACGGATCGGTCTTCATGTCGTCCGGTTCGCTGCCGCCCATGGCTTCAGGATAGCGCAATCAGAGGCCCCGTCCTGCCCTTCAGCCTTGGCGCCCTTCCCGCCAAGGCTGAAGCCTTGGACTCCGGGCGGCCTGCGGCTGTCATGCAAACCGTTGTTTCTTCTTGGCGTCTTGGCGTGAGCAATTGCCGGATTTACGATGATCGGCTTGCCTGGGAGCGGCTGGCAGCCGCACGGCGAGACCGCGGTAATCTGCGACGTGACGGGCGCTTGCGAGGCCTGGTCGCGGCTGAAGCCGCTCCCACCGCGTCGCTGCGCGACGTTTACGGTAAGCGCTGAATCACCCGAATCACCGAATGACCAAAGTCGCTCGCCGCGCGCGTCGGGTAGCGCCGAGCGCCATCAAGCCCACTGCCACCAGCAAGCCTGTCGCGGGTAGCGGGGCGGCGGCGACTTGTCCGGAGGTCAGGTTCCGGTCCTGGTCGTAGACCAGATTGACGCCGCTCGAAGTGTAGTCCACCAGCGTCGCTTGCGCGGCACCGCCGCCCAACAGCAGCGCCCCCGCCAGCAGTCCCGCGCCCGTCACAGTCGTCTTCATCGCTTCCCCCCGGCCGATCGGTTGAACAAAGGATTCGGCACCGCGCAGCCCGGGGTTTCTTTGCGGGGCGGACTGACGAGCGCTGCCGACGCCGATCTTACCCTTAGTGGGGTGGGAAATGACAAAACACCTGATCCGACCGGCGGCGGCGGCAGCCCGGTGGCCAGGACGCGCCGCGGTTGCGCCAGAGCGACGGGCCAAGGCCCGTCTGTTGGCCTCAGCCGCCGCAGGGATGGGGCCGGCATAATCCTGCTCACCATCCACCAACGCTAGGCGCCGACACCGCTCGCGGACACCACCCCATCAGCCAGGCGCGGATCGAGGCCAAAGGGCTCGTCGGCGGCACCGGCGGCGATGGCCGCAAACTCCGGATGGGCCGGGTTCAGCAGGCAGTTGCGCTCCCGTGGGACGATGGTGCTCGGGAGCAGCAGGGCGAGCGAGCGACCGGACGCGACCCAGCCGTCACCGATGTCGGCGGTGCTGCGCGGCGCGGGATCCGCGCGCCAGTCGAGCGGCAGGGCCGCGTCATCCAAAGTCAGGATGGACTGATCCGGAACGCTCAGGGTGAAGAGGCGATAGCTGCCTAAGACCTCGCCGCGTCCCAGGTGGACCAGCAACTCCAGGGCGGCCAGGGCGATGCTCTCGGAGGCGTAGATCAGGGCCGTGCCGGGGCTGTTCCAGCGCCCACCGAAGGTCCTGGCGCCGCTGCCGTCCAGGGCGGACGCGGCATAGCGCTCCTTGACCAGGCGATAGACCAGCATCAGGTGTAGACGCCCTGCTCCAGGCGGCCGATCAGACGGCGCACCTCGGCCGCTCCGGTCTCGGTGCTCAGATACGTAAGCGGCGTCTGTCCCCCCAGGGCCTTGGCCGGCCCTTTAAGCCAGGCGCGGGCCGCAGCCTGGTCACCCTCAAACAAGCGCACGGCATCTTCGAAAGCGGCGGCAATGCGATAGACCCGATCGCTCTCCCCCGGGGACAGCCGCATCGGCGTGGCCCGCCGCCGCCGGGTCAGGGTTGCCGGGGCGATGGCCGCGATGCCCAACAAGTCGCGCTGGGTCATCGCGAGCGACTCGGCAAGACGCTCGATGACCCCGGCAGGCAGGCCGGCCCGGACCGTTTCAAAGACACCCACGCCCTCTTCTGCGACACCCAGGAAGCCAAGCGTTGCGGCCCCGGCGCTCCCGTGGACCGGCGTACCAACCCCAACGTCTGGAACATGGTACCTGGCGGTTGCTGTCATGGTTCGCTCACCTCTATCCTGTAACGATCACCTGAAACTAATGATACCCTCAATCGGTGGTCTTTGCTGGAGGATCACCCGACGCGAGGGAGCCGCCGGGCACACCGATGAGAATCGGACTCGAGCCCCGCCAAGCCGAACAATTAACCTTTTCAATATTACGAATCCGTTTCCCCTGATTTCCCCGCGTCTCCACTTGGGCTAAGGTGTCGACATTGCTGCGCTGCACAAAAGCCGCCACCGCGGCTGCGCCGCTCTGACGAGCCACCGTTCGGTAGCCTCCGGAGTCCGCGACCATGACCCCTTCGACCAAGTACGACTGTCTGATCGTGGGCGCCGGCGTCACCGGCCTGGCCCTGCTCTATGAACTTGCCCGCTTCACCGACCTGAAACGCCTGGGGCTCCTGGAGAAGCGTGACGGGGCGGCGCAGGTCAACTCCCACGCCCACCACAACAGCCAGACCATCCACTGCGGCGACATCGAGACCAACTACAGCCTGGAGAAGGCCAAGTCGGTCCGGCGCACGGCCGGCATGGTGGTCAACTACGCCAACACCCTGCCCGCCCGGGAGCGCGAGCGCATCGTCTTCACGATGCCCAAGATGCTCTTGGGGGTCGGTCCCGAAGAGTGCGCCTTCATCCGGCGCCGCTACCTGGAATTCAAGGACCTGTACCCGCGGATGCAGCTCCTGGGTCCCCAGGCCATCGCGGACCTGGAGCCCAATGTCGCCCTGATCGAGGGCACCTGGCGGCGCGAGGAGATCCTCGCCACCGGTACCCCGGACGACTACAGTGCGGTCGACTTCGCCGCCCTCGCGCAGTCCTTCTCTCACGCCTGCGTGCGCCTGGACCGCACCACGGACAAGCAGGTGACGCAACTGTTCTCCACCACCGTGGGGCGCATCCACCGGGCCGGCCCGGACTACGTACTGGAGACCAACCGCGGCCTGCTGCAGGCGCGCTCCGTGGTGGTCTGCGCGGGCGGGCACTCGCTGCTGATGGCCCAGGAACTGGGTCTGGGGCTCGACTGCGCCTGCCTGCCCATGGCCGGGTCCTTCTATTTCGCCCCCGAGGCCCTGAACGGCAAGGTCTATACGGTCCAGAACCCGCGCCTGCCCTTCGCCGCCGTACACGGCGACCACGACATCAAGGAGCGCGGCAAGACCCGCTTCGGGCCCACGGCGCTCATGCTGCCGCTCCTGGAGCGCCAGAACCGGGAGACCGTCCGGGAGTTCTTCCAGGTGTTGCGGCAGGACCATCAGATGGTCCCGGCGCTGCGCAACCTGCTGCGCGTCCCGGACATCCGCCGACACCTGCTGCGCAATGTCCTGCGCGAACTCCCCGGGCTCAACCGGCACCGCTTCATCCGGGATATCCGCAAGATCGTCCCCTCACTCACCGCCGCGGACATCAGCTACGCAGAGGGTTTCGGCGGGGTCCGGCCCCTGCTCATCGACCGGGCGACCGGAACCCTGCGCCTGGGCGAGGCCAAGATCACCAACAATGAGGGGATCATCTTCAATATGGCCCCCTCCCCCGGCGGCACCAGTTGCCTGGGCAACGGCGAGGCCGACATGCGCACCCTGGCGCACCACCTGGGGGCGCACATTGACGAACACGCCTTCGCCCGCGACCTCCTGATGGGGTACGAGGACAGGCGCGCGGACGCCGACGGCGCCGCGGCCCCGCCGCAGGAGGAGCAACGGGCGCTGGCCCGAGCGGTCTGAGATTCAGAGCGCGCGAATGACCCGACAGGGGTTGCCCACCGCCAGCACGCCCGCCGGAATGTCGCCCGTCACCACGCTGCCGGCCCCGATCACAGACCCGGCCCCGATGTCGACACCCGGGCAGAGAATGGCCCCGCCGCCGACCCAAACGTCGTCACCGATGCTGATCGCCCGCCCCGACTCGACCCCCGCCCGGCGCTGCGCGGCGTCGAGCGGGTGGGTCGCCGTGTAGACCTGCACGGCGGGCCCGAACAGCACGCCCGCGCCGATGCGCACCGGCGCGACATCGAGGATCACACAGTTGAAGTTGAAGTAGACCCGGGCACCGAGCCGGATGTTGCTGCCATAGTCGCAGTAGAAGGGCGGCTCGATCCAAACGCCCGGTCCCGCGTCCGGGATCAATTCCGCGACCAAGCGCTTGCGCAGCGCCCCCTCATCGTCGCGGCTGTCATTCAGCGCCTTGAACAACAGCCGCGCCCGGCGGCGCTCGGCGCAGAGCTGCGGGTCGCGCGGGTCATAGGGCTCACCGGCCAGCATCTTGTCTTTTTCGGTTTTCATAGACGGTCCTGAAAGCAGGGCAAACGATGGGTTTCGCTGCGCTCTACCCATCCTACGGGAATTCGTGCCCAGTCTCTCCCGCGGAGTCTCGCGGGGGTGGGGCCTGTTGTCTTGCTTGGCGTCTTGGCGTCTTGGCGTGAACAATTTCCGGATTTCTAATCGCCCGGACCCGCCCAACCGGCAGGGACATGGGTCCAGAGTCGCCGCGCCTGCTCCCGCCAGACCTGGGGACCCCTGACCGATCCGTCCGCGCCGAACCGCAGTTCGATGGCGCCGCTCACCCCGGTATCGAGCGCCGGGAGGCCGCGCGCCGCCACCCGTTCTCTGACCTCCGGCGAGGGAAAGCCGAAGGGATTGGCGTAGCCCGAGGCGTAGAGCACCAGCCTTGGCGCGACCGCATCCAGGAACAGGGCACTGGTGGAGGTCCGGCTGCCGTGGTGGCCGGCCACCAGGACCTCGCTGCGCAGGCCGTCCCCGAGCCCGTCCACCAGCCGCGCCTCCATCCGCTCGCCGATGTCCCCGGTGAGCAGGAGCGAGCGCCCGCCGGTCTCGACCCGCAGCACGCAGGAGGCGTCGTTGCCCGTGGGGGCAGCGGCGCCGTCCGGCGCGGCGCCGGGGTGCAGGATGGAGAACCGCACCCCGGACCAGGTCCAGCCGTCCCCGGCGCGGCAGGGCTGCGCACCCGCGAGCCCCAGGGCCGTGGGCTCGCCGCTGAGCACGCGCCCCACCGGCAGACGCGCCATCAGCCCGGCCGCGCCGCCCGTATGGTCACGATCGGCGTGGCTCAGCATCAGGACCTCCACCCGCGCCACCCCGGCCGCCGTCAGGAAGGGGGCGATCACGGTGGTCCCGGCGTTGAACCCGCTGTCGAACCCCGGGCCGGTGTCGAAGACCAGGGTACCGGTCGCGGTGCGCAGCACCGCCGACAACCCCTGACCCACGTCCAGCAGGGTGAACCAGAGTTCCCCCGGCCCCGGCGCCGGCGGGCGCACCAGGGCCAGCGGCAGGAGCAGCAGCAGGCCCAGCCAGCGGGCCGGCAGCCCCCGCGGGGCGAGCAGCAGGATCACGCCCAGGAAGGCGAAGGGCCAGACCCAGGGCGGACCCAGCGGCAGGGAGACCATCGCCCAGGGAAAGGCGGCGACCCAGGTCAGGGCCGCCAGGCACCAGTCCAGCAGGTAGCCGGTGAGCACCAGGGGCAGGGTGAGCCCCGGGATCAGGCTCAGGAGCGCGGTGCCCAGGACCAGGGGGAACAGGATCAGCGTGAACAGCGGCTCGGCCACCAGGTTGACCGCCGGCGCGATCGCCGAGGCGCGCCCGGACAGCAGCAGCAAGAGCGGCAGCAACCCCACCGCCACCGCCCATTGGGCGCGGCCCCAGCGGCTCCAGAGGTCGCGGCGGGGCAGTCGCTGCCCCAGATTGAACAGCAGCACGGCGACCGCGGCGAAGGACAGCCAGAACCCGAAGGACAGGACCGCGCGGGGGTCCAAGAGCAGGATCGCGGTCAGGGCCAGGATCAAGGCGTGCCAATGCCGGGGGGTGCGCTCCCACACCAGCACGGCGAACAGCACGGCGGCCATGATCAGGGCGCGCTGCGTCGACACCGAGAAGCCGGCCAGACCGGCATAGGCGAAGGACGCGAGAAAGGCCCCGACCGCCGCCGCCCGCGGCGCGGCCAGGGCCAGGGCACAGCGTGGACAGCGCGCCCAGAGGGCTCGGATCAGAAAGAACGCAACCGCCGCGATCAGCCCCAGGTTCAGCCCGGAGATAGCCACCAAGTGGCTGGTGCCAGTGCGGGTCATCGCCTCCCAATCGGCCCGCTCGAATCCCGATTGGTCCCCGGTCACCTGCGCCTGCACCAGCGGCAGGGCGCGCACTGGGCCCAGCACCGCGGCCAGGTGGTCGTTGAAATTCTGGCGGATGCGGGTCAGCCAATAGGGACCGGGGCCGGGATCGAGTCGCCGCGCGTCCTCACCCTTGCGCACCGTGCCGGTGGCCGCGATGCCCTGCTCGAAGAGCCAGCGCTCATAGTCGAAACCGCCCGGATTGAGGAAGCCGTGGCGCGGTTTCAACCGCACCGGCAGCCGCCAGCGCTCACCGGCGCGCACCGCGGGCGCCCCCTCATACCAGTTGAGCCGCACGAGCCCGGTAAAGGGCACCGACTCATCGGCCAGCGACCCATCGGCGGCCAGGGTCCGCTCGACCTCGAACAGAAAGCGCCGCGCCTGCCCCAGGTCCGCCGGCAGCGAGGCGATGCGCCCCTCGACCGTCAGGGGCACGCGCGCCAGGCGCTCCGGAAAGGGGTTGGCGAGCTGGACCAGGGTGTGGACCTGGGCATAGAGCAGGCCGACCAGCAGGGCCGCGAGCGGGCGGCACAGGGCCGGGCGCCTGAACCACGCCAGGATGGCGGCCGGCACCGCCACCAGCACCGCGGTCCAGGCCGGCGGCACCTCGGGCACCAGATAGAAGCAGGAAACCCCGAGCGCAAAGGCGAAGCCCAGGGTCGCGAGCCCCGCCCCCGGCAGGGCGGACCTAGAGGGCCCATCAGACAGCGCGCGCGCCTGCTCCATACCCCGGATGGCCCTATGCAGAAATGGGTGCAAGAATAGCTGAACCCAGAAAGAGCAGTTCTCACACAGAGACACAAAGATCACAAAGATTTTCAACGCGATATGTAGGTGGAGGAGGTCACCCGGGCGGTGATCGGCCCAACGCCTTCAATGATCTGTTTTTCTTTGTGTTCTTTGTGTCTTTGTGTGAGCAATTCCCGGATTTAGGCTGAAACGGATCATGCCCGATTCCGCCGCGTGGCGCATCCGACCCCCCGGACGTGCAGCGACCCGCGCCGCGGTACCGCCACCGAAGCACGCCGCCCCCGTAGGGTCCGCTGTGCGGACCAGCGACCCGCGCCGACCGGGCAGGCGGATCACGATCAAGACCACTCAGCCCCGCCCATCGTTATGAGAGTATTCTCTCCCAAGCCGCTCGACAGCGCTTGCCCCGCCAGGAGACCCGCAATGCCCTACAGACCGCCCGGCCACCCGCTGGAAGTCCTGCAAAAGCTCAACCTCGACGAGGCGTTCGGCCCCACGGACCCGCGCTTTGTCGATACCGATGCGGCCCGCGGCGGGGTCGGCACCCAGCGGAATCTGGCACGCAAGTTCGGACTCGATCTGGAGTTGGACCGTTTCTTCCCCAACCAACAGCGGCACGTCCTGCTCTTCGGCCCCATCGGCAGCGGCAAGTCCACTGAGCTGTTGCGCCTCGACGACACCCTGCGGCGGGGGCAGCGCCTGCGGCCCATCCTGCTCAACGTACGCAGCGAGATCGACATCAACAACCTGCAGTACGCAGACGTGCTGATGGCGCTGGCCATGGCGGTGGTCCGGGAACTGGAGACACAGGCCCTGGACATCCCCGCGGCCAAACTCAAGACGCTGAACCAGTGGTTCACCGAGCAGGTCCGCACGGATGAGAAGATCAACGAGCTGATGGCGTCGATCACCAACGAGGCCGGCACTGAGTTCGGCATCCCCTTCCTGGCCAAGTTGACGGCCCGGCTCACCGCTGCGTTCAAGACCTCATCGGTCTATAAGGATTCATTGCGCGAGGTGGTGAAGAAGACCTTCACCCAATTCGCCGATGCCTTCAATGCCTTGGTCGAAGCCGCCGAGGAGACGCTGAAAGAGCGGGGACTGGCCGAGCGGCTGTTACTCATCGCCGACGGCACCGACAAGATCCCGCTGGACGACGCCGAGCGGCTGTTCATCCACGAATCCGAACAATTGCTGGCGATCCAGGCCTTGGTGCTCTACACCGCCCCCATCACCCTGAAATACGGCGGCACCAGCGTCAGCAAGCTGGATACGGACGAGGTCCTGCCGATCATCAAGCTCCAGCAGCGCAACGGCGACCGTCATGAAGCCGGCTGGCTCGCCATGCGCGAGCTACTGGCCAGACGGATCGATCCGGCGGCCTTCACCGAACCGAAGCTGATCGATCGATTGATCGAGTTCAGCGGCGGTCACCCGCGCGAGTTGCTGCGACTCCTGCGCATGGCGTGCGAGCTGACTGAATCCGAGCGGATCGAGGCGCCGACGGTGGAGCGCGCCATTGACAAGCTGGCGGCCGATTTCCGTTACTGGCTCCAGCCTGAGGACTACAAGCTGCTCGCGGAAGTGGATGCCGCCAAGGGCGCCCATGTCGGCAACGACGAGCGCACCCGCAATCTCCTCTGGCGCCTGGCCCTGCTGCACTACAACGACGGCTCCTGGCGCGCCACCCACCCGGTGGTGCGGCGGCTGGAAGGCTATCAGGAGGCGTTGCGCACGTTGGCACCGGCGCCGGCCAAGCACACGGGGTCGTCCGGGCGCAGGGGAACCGGCAAAGGCCGCCCATGATCGCCTCCCCCACGGACGACCGATTCCAGTTCGACTATCGGCGACACCTCGCCGCCCAGGACCTCCTGCCGCAGCATCAGGAGGATTTCCAGCGCCTGGTCAAGCTGCTGCGCCATGCCCCGCGCTTCCAACTGCTGTTCGCGCGCATCGCCGACGAGTCCTATCGGGGCCTCTTGATCGGCAAACTGCAAGACCTGCTCGCGACCGCCGGCCGGCCGGTCCACACGGCCGATCTCGCCGACGACGCGCGCTTTCCGGACTTCGAGGCACTGGAGACCTGGCTCGCAACCCTGGGGCAAGGGCAGGCGGTGATCCATCTGGTGAACACCGGCCACTGGCTGCAAGGACCGCGGGTCCAGTCATTGAACGTGCGGCGCGATGCCTTGGCGAAGCGGCTCGATGCCGCCCTGCTGTGGTGGCTGCCCCCCGCGGCCCTGGAGCGGGTGGCACGGGAGGCGCCGGACGCCTGGTCCTGGCGCGCCGGGGTCTTCGATTTCGTGGCGGCGGTGCCGCAGCAGCGCACGGGCCTTGCGAGTCGGCCCGAAGCCTCACCAGACATCGGTCCGCTGACCCTGGCCCAACGCAGCCGGCGGCTCGCCGTCCTGCATCAGCAACTCGATGGGGAGGGGGCCACGGCGATCCCCGATGACTTGCGTTTGCATCTGCTGCTTGAGCAGGGCGATCTTTACAGGTCCCTGGGCCAGTGGGACCTGGCGCAGCGGGTATTGCAGGCAGGGGCGCTGCCGCTGGCAGAACGCCTGGGCGCCGACCGCATGAAGGCGCTGACGCAGCGGGGAATCGCTGACATCCTGCAGGCGCGTGGGGAGTTGGACGCGGCGCTGCGCATTCACACCGAGGAACAACTGCCGGTCTACCAGCGCCTGGGCGACGTACACGCGAAGGCGCTGACCCAGGGCCGAATCGCCGACATCCTGCGGGCGCGCGGGGAGTTGGACGCGGCGTTGCGCATCCGCACCGAGGAACAACTGCCGGTCTTCGAGCGCCTGGGCGACGTGCGCGAGAAGGCGGTGACGCAGGGGCGAATCGCCGACATCCTGCAGGTGCGCGGGGAGTTGGACGCGGCGCTGCGCATCCGCACCGAGGAGGAACTGCCGGTCTACGAGCGCCTGGGCGACGTACACGCGAAGGCGGTGACGCAGGGCAAGATCGCCGACATCCTGCAGGCGCGCGGGGAGTTGGACGCGGCGCTACGCATCCGCACCGAGGAAGAACTGCCGGTCTTCGAGCGCCTGGGCGACATGCACGCTAAGGCGGTGACGCAGGGCGGAATCGCCGGCATCCTGCAGGCGCGCGGGGAACTGGACGCGGCGCTGGCCTTACATGATCAGCGGCTGCCGATCGCACAGCAAATGAGAGACATCGACAGCATCGCGCATATCAGGTACTCGATGGCCGGGATTCGACTGCAACGCGGCGACCACCAGACCGGCGGACTCCAGCAGATCCATGACGACTTGGCCGAGTCATTCGAGATGTTCCGTACACTGGGCCGGCCCGACGGCATCGGTGCCGCGGGTGAACTACTCGCCCAGGTGCTCGCCATGCGCGGGCAGAAGGGCGATGCCCTGGAAGTGCTCGATCACGCGCAGTCGGCCTATGCCAGACTCGCCAACGCCGAAGATATCGCCCGGGTGCGCTCCCTCCGAGAGAAAATCGCGGCTGGCTCCTGAGCCTTGGCGGACCCTGTTCTTCGTTGCGTCCGACCGCGATCGGTCCGCACAACGGACCCTACGGGCAGGTCGCGCGCCCATCGGGTCCGCCGGGCGGACCGATAACCTTAGCGTTCGCGGGATCGCCGGGTCCCTGATCAAGGCCGTGCGCGGACCACCCACGGAGACCAGACCACAGGACGCTTGAAAACCGCCGGAGCGGCGGCCAGAACCGCGTATAGTGCCGCGGGACCTCTGCGCAATACCCGATCGCGGCGGCCGCCCGCCAGGCCGCGCCGCACTGGGGTGCGGCGCTCCCAGGTATCCGCCGCGCCCCGTCGGCTCACCTTCGTTCAACCCCAGAAGCCCCCGGAAAGCGTAGTGAAAAAACTGCTCAAGCGGATCATGCCCGACCCCAGGATCATCCTGGAGAACCGCTACATGGGGGTGTTCGGCAAGCGCTTACACGACGCGAACCTGTGGCACCTGAACCGCCGCTCGGCCTCCGGCGGGGTCGCCGTGGCCTGCTTCGTCAACTACATGCCGCCCGTCGCCCACATGCTGGTGGCGGCGGCGCTGGCGATCCTGTTCCGTGTCAACCTGCCGATCGCGGTCGCGCTGGTGTGGATCAGCAATCCGCTGACCATCCCGCCCATGTTCTATTTCGCCTACCTGGTCGGCTCCTGGATGATGGGCGTGCCCGCGAAGGGCTTCGACCTGGACTTCTGGACCACCCCGGGCAACTGGCTCGGGGTGCTCGAACCGCTGGCGCTCGGCATGGTGGTGTGCGCCTTCTCCTTCGCCGCGGTGGGTTATTTCGGGACCCAGGCGCTGTGGCGCTGGAGCCTGCGGCGCGCGATCGAGCGCCGCCGCCGCCGCTATCTGGAGATGGCCGCGGCCGCCGGCGCGCTGCCGGTCGTCAGCACCCCGTCGTCCAACCGCCAGACCTGATCCATGCGCGCGGCGAGCACCGGGTCATGGGTGACGATGACCAGCGCGGTGCCGATGTCCGCGTTCAATTCCAGCATCAGTTCATAGACTTGGCCGGCGGTGTGCCGATCCAGGTTGCCGGTGGGCTCGTCCGCCAGCAGGCAGGCCGGCCGCGTGACCAGGGCGCGGGCGATGGCCGCGCGCTGACGCTCGCCGCCCGAGAGCTCCGAGGGTTTGTGGGTCCCGCGGTGGCCGAGCCCCACGCGGACCAGGATCGACTCCGCCTGGGCCCGCGCCTGCGCCGCCGAGGCACCGCCGATCATGAGCGGCATGGCGACGTTCTCGATCGCCGTGAACTCCGCGAGCAGGTGGTGGAACTGGTAGACGAAGCCCAGATGGCGATTGCGCAGCCGGCCCCGCCGCCCCTCCGAGAGCTTGCCCACGTCCTCGCCCAGCCAGTTCACGCGGCCCGCGGTCGGGCGCTCCAGGCCCCCGATGCAGTGCAGCAGCGTGCTCTTGCCCGAGCCCGAGGCCCCGATGATGGCGATGCGCGCCCCGGCCGCGACCTGGAGATCGACCCCGCGCAGCACCTCCACCTCCTGGGGACCCTGGCGGAAGATCTTGCCCACACCCTCGGCCGCCAGCACCGGCGCGGCCGTGCCGGGTGGGGTCTGATCGTCGGCGACCGCAGCCTTGCTACTCATCGTTGCTATTCATAGCGCAGCGCCTCCGCGGGCTGGGTGGCGGCGGCGCGCCAGGCCGGATAGAGGGTGGCGAGGATCGTCATCACGAAGGCCGAAACGGCGATGACCACCACGTCCTGCCAGTGGACGTCGGATGGCAACTGACTGATGTAGTAGATGGTCGGGTCCAGGAAGTGGATACCGAAGAGCGACTCGATACCGGCGATGATGGGCTCCAGGTTGAAGGCCAGGAGCACCCCGGCGACCACCCCGAGCAGGGTTCCCACCAACCCGATCGCCGTCCCCTGGACGATGAAGATGCCCATGACGCTGCGCGGCGAGGCCCCCAGGGTGCGCAGCACGGCGATGTCCGCGCGCTTGTCCGTGACCACCATCACCAGGGCCGAGACGATGTTGAAGGCGGCCACCGCCACGATCAGGGACAGGATGATGCTCATCATCCGTTTCTCGATGGCGAGCGCGCGGAAGAAATTGGCGTGGACCTGCGTCCAGTCGACCAGCCGATAGAGGCCGCCCAAGTCGTAGGCGATCTCCCGGGCCAGCCGGGGCGCCTCCCACATATCCGTGAGCTTCAGCCGCACCCCGGACACCGCGTCCCCGAAGGTCATGAGCTTGGCGGCGTCGTCCAGTTGGATGAAGGCGGCACTGCGGTCATAGTCCGACATGCCGACGGAGAAGATGCCGCTCACGGTAAAGCGCTTGAGGCGGGGCATGACCCCCACCGGGGTGGCGCTCAACTGGGGGGTGACCACGGTCACCTTGTCACCCGGACCCACCCCCAGGTATTGCGCCAGGTCCCGGCCCAGGACGATGTTGAAGTCCCCGGCCTTCAGGTCATCCACCGTGCCGCTCACCATATCGCGGCGCAGGCCCGCCACCTGGTCCTCCTCCACCGGCACGATGCCGCGCACCAGGGCCCCGCTGACGTTGGACGGGCCGACCAGCATGGCCTGCACCTCCACGAAGGGCGCGGCGCCGACCACATCCGGATGGGCGCGGACCTTGGCCATCACCTCGCGCCAGTCGGCCATGCCGCCCCCGTTGGGGTCGCTCAGGGTCGCGTGCGAGGCCATGGACAGGATCCGCTCGCGGATCTCCAGGTGGAACCCGTTCATCACCGACAGCACCACGATCAGTGCCATGATGCCGAGCATGATCCCCAGCATCGAGATCAACGAAATGAACGAGATGAAGTGGTTGCGGCGCTTGGCGCGGGTGTAGCGCAGGCCGATGTAGAGCGGTATAGGATGAAACATGGCGCACATTTTAACCACAACGGGCGCGGCACCGTGCGGAAATCGCCGCCGCGCGCGGGCCGGGCGCGGGGCGGGCGCGCCTCAGGTGCCGGGCTCAACCGCGCGACGGCGGCGCAGTCCAAGGCCCAGGGCACCCAGCCCGAAGAGCCAGACACTGCCCGGCGCCGGGACGGCGGTCAGGCGCAGGTCGTTGCCCGCACTGCCGCCGTCGGCATTGGCGGCGTAGTCGATGGTGAACCAGAAGGTGCGGTTTTCAAAGGTGGCGCTGACCAGTTCGCCCTGCGCGAAGCGGCCGGTCACCGGGGCGGTCCCGGCCTTGAGCACGAGGTCGAACAACTGCCCCAGGGTGGGAGTCGAGTACAGGCTGATGACCAGGTCCGCCAGGCCCAGGTCGAGCGCGCCGGACACCCGTACCTGGTCGTTGGTGCCATGCCCCTGGGCGTTGAGCGGGTCGAGTTCGATCGCCAGCACACCGGCCGCGGCCAGCGCGAGTCCGGCCACCTCGAGCGTGCCGACGCTGTTGCCCGGTGCCAGGACGGCCCCGGCCTGTACGCTCAAGGCGCCGTCGATGGCGCCCGCCAGGGCGGCGGTCCCGCTCCTGAGCTCGGCGGTAGCGAAGTTGCTGATGACGCCCTGGTAGGTGAAGGCGTGACCGACCCCGGGATCCAGGATCAGGGTGTTGGTGCCCGCGCCCCCGGAGACGGCCCCGACGATGTCGGCGGCCCCACCCTGGATGGTTAGGGTGTCATCGCCCGCGCCCAGGTCCACCGCCAGGCCGTCGTCGCCGACGATGGCCCCGGCGTTGCTCAACTGATCGTTGCCGCCGCCGGTCTGCGCGGCCGCCTCGCTGCCCGCACCGCGCAGGGTGCCGCCGGCCTGGTTTTCGAGCGTGTCGGCAAAGTCGCCGATCAGCTTGACGGCGAAGCCCTGGTAACCGCGGATGAGCCCGGCGTTGGTGATCCGGGTGGCGGCAAGGGCGTTGCCGCCGTTGGAGTCGTCTACCAACAGCCCCTGACCCTTGGCCCCGTTGCCGAGCGTGCTCTCACCCGTGATCTGCGCCCCCGCCTGGTTGACGACCGTGCCGCCACCGATGGATACGCCCTCCGGATTACTGCCGCCGGAGGCGTCGGTACCGCGGATCAGGCCCGCGTTGGTGAGGTCCACGGTGCCGTCCACGTCCACCCCGTCGCCGTCGCCGACGTCGAAGCGGGTGGCGTCGAACCGGCCGGTGATGCTGCCGTGGTTGACCACGTTGGCAGTGGACCCGGCGTTGTCGATGTTGATGCCGGAGCCGTTGAGCCCTTCGATAGTGCCGGCGGCCCTATTGGTCACCGTGATGGCGATGGGTGCACCGGTATCGCCGCCGGTGATGCCGTGGCGCCCGGAGATGGCCCCGGTATTGGTGATCTGCACGCCGCTGCGGCTTTGGGTATCGATGCCGTCGCTGCTGCCGGCGACGCGGTCGGGGGCCGTGCCCTCGACCACGGGGAGGGCGGCGATGGTCCCGGCATTGTCGATGACACCATTGACGCCCGGTCGCACCGCATCCGCGGCGGCCGCCTCGATCAGGCCACCCGTGCGGTTGGTGAGGGTGTTGGCCGCCGTGGTGACGGCGTTCCAATCCACGACCTGGGCCCCGCCCTGGGATGCGTTGGAGGAGCGCAGCGTGCCGAAATTCTCCAGGGTAACGGCCACGTTCGCCTTGTTGACCTGGAAGGTATCGGCGTCGGCGGAACTGATTCGCGCCCCGGCGGCGTTGGTGACCGTCAAGGTCCGGTTGTTCTGGTCGATGCGGATGGCCCGCCCCGTACCGGTCTGTTCGATGACCCCGCGGTTGGCGATGGCGGCGCTGTCGGTGACACTGATCGCGAGCGCGGTGCCGCTGACGGACAGGGTGCCGGCGGCGGTGACCTCGCCGGTGCCGGAACTCAGGGTCTGCGCGACGGTGACGGTGCTGTCGATGATGAAGCCGGCACCCGCCTGGGCGGACGCCCCAAGCAGCGCCAAGGTAACGGCGAGTCGCAGCGGGGTCGGTCGTCTGGGCATCGGGGTGACCTCGGGTTCAGGGAGCGGGCGGCGGTTCGGTGCGGACCAACGCCGGGCGCAAGGGCAGTTCGCGTCACGTTAACCACTGATTATGACGGTACGGTTACGCGCCCCGCCGCGCCACACGGAAACCAGGCGGTCCCGCGACTGCAACCGGGGCCTGCGATCACCGCCGGGCCGGTCGCGATCAGCAACCCGGGGCGTTTGACAGGTCCGTCGCGCCGACATGATCCGGTCACACGCCCGTATCAAAGGCGCAACAACGCGTGGTTAGACTGTGTTGCCGCAACCGGCAAGAATCCTCGGAGGGCGTCCATGACACCGCATCGGATCACCGTCTGGCACCTCGTGCTGCTCTGCGCCTTGGCCCCGCCGGCGGCGGGCGCGCCAACTGAACCTGACCCGGGGTTGGTCGCCCGCATGGGGCAACTCCAATACTATGTGCACAAGTTGGGTCTATCGGTCACGGCCCAGAACCGGCCGCTCCAGGGGTTTTACGTCCATGAGGTGGAGGAGGTGATCGATGAGATCGAAAAGATCGAGGAGGTCGACGGCATCGCGATCGGCAGACTCCTCACCGCCAACCTGACACCCGCCTTCGCGGCCCTGGAAGAGGCCGTCGAGGTGGGTGATCAGGGCCGGCTCGACACGGCCTACGATGACCTCCTGGCCGCCTGCAATCGCTGCCACAAGGCCGCCAACCGGCCTTACCTCCAGATTCAGCGGCGCACCGACAACCCCTATGCTCAGGACTTCAGCCCGGCCCCCTGAAGCGGGAACCCTAGCCCGGCCGGGCGGGGCCTCGATCGTTACTCCGCCCGGCGGCGATCGGTCCGCACCGCGGACCCTATGGTAAACCCAATGAGACCGGAGACCGGCGAACGCACCGCGCGCTGATCCGGGGCCATCGATTGCGGTTACTCTGGAGCCTCAAGCCCTGCCACCCCCGGAGCAACCCCCGTGTCACTCGACCCTGCTGCCTTCGCCGACTTGTTGAGCACCGGCGCCGTGCGCTGCATCGGCATCGTCCACCGCCGCGCGCGGTGGGAAGTCTGGGTTCGTGTGGGCAAGACCCTGGCCGAGTCCGCGTCCGCGCCGATCCACACGACGGGCGGGGACCTGCGCCAGTGGTCGACCTTCGACGCGGCCTATGGCTTCGTGCGGGAGCAGGGCTATCGGGGCACCGTGGAGGTGGATGATGCAAGCGAGTCGGTGAGTGATCAGGCAAGCGCGGCGCCGGCCGCACCGGCCCCCGAACCGCTGCCAGCGCCCCAAGCGGCCGTCGCCGGGCCGCAAGCGCCCCAGGGCAAGGGCTTGATGAGCACCCGCTCGCCGCTGGCCGTGACCACACCGCCGAAGAAGTCCACGACCACCCTGACCAGGACCACCACGGGCCGTCCCCGCCCGCTCAGCGGTCCCCATCGCTCCACCCGCCCCGGCACTCGACCGGCGCCCAAAGAGCCGCAAGACTGAACTCGTAGCGATGTAATCTTGAGCCTTGATCATCGTTCCGGCCGCCGCCCGGACGGAGTCCAAGGCTTCAGCCTTGGATGGGCAAGACCAAGGCTGAAGCCTTGGACTCCAGAAGAGCACCGCTGGCCGGAACGCTGATCAAGGCCCAATCTTGGCCGGAGCAGTCTGTAGGTCGGGTTAGGCGCGAGGTCTCGTCGCGGCTAACGGCCATGTACTGTTTTGGACGCCCGGCGCATGAAAGGGCCGCCGTAGGGGCGGGTTTGAAACCCGCCCCTACATGGCCGCATCGCGGCGGGACCTAGCCACCACGGATGAGCCCGACCTAACTTTCACGGTAAAGCCGCTCCCACAGCGTCGCTGCGCGACCTTCACGGCAAACCACGGTTTTCGCTCGGGCAAAGCAATAGCCGAACGCGGTCAGCGAGGCGCACCAAGGGAGGCGTCGAGGTCTTCAGGGGTGATTACGGACAGGTCCCGAGGCACGGGATCATCGATCCGGAAAGCGAGCCGGGCGAGGGTCGCCCGGTCGGGTTCGCGTGACGCGATGAGCGCGTCAATCAGGGCGGTGAGGCACCGCGGTGAGGCTTGCCATTGCGATTCCTCGGCAGTGCAGAACGATCAGAACCCAGTAACAGGGTTGAACTGGTCGCCGCAGGGGCGCACTACCCGATAAGAATCAACAGCCTACAAGAGAATTGGAGCGGGAAACGAGACTCGAACTCGCGACCCCAACCTTGGCAAGGCAAATCAAGCACTTAGCGCCACGGCGATACACTGAAAGCATAGCACGGAGAAACGCGGAGTACCACGCGATAGCGCAACCTGGCAGAGGTTGCGGCGCAGTCGGCGCCGGTCGGAGCGGGGCGCAGTGGACCAGGTGGAGACGGCCGCCAAGCCGAACCCCGGGGCCGCGGTCCTGCTCCTGGGAGGTTGCGCGGAAAGCGGCGTCACTGTGACGCACGGCCGCATTTTACCGTTTCGTGTTCGAGCCGGTCGATAGGCAAAGCCTATAGGCACGGTTTCTGCATATTTTTAATAAAATACTGATTTATAAAGAACGCAAAAAACGTTCCCGATCGTTTTTGACTATTTACCCGCCGGGTTCCGGCGGGTGTGTACGTGGTGCGGGGGCGGCGCAGTGGGCGCAGTGACCAGGTGGAGACGGCCGCCAGGTCGAACCCGGGGCGCGGTCTTGGTCCTGCTCCTGGGAGGTTGCGCCACAGTCGGCGCCGGCAGGGCCTTGGGCACGGCAGCCAGGATCAGGAGGACCAGGGCGAGCCCGGCGCCGGCCGCTCGAACCCGCCGGGGCGCAACGCCACCACGGCGCCGACGATCCGCCGGCAGGACCTCGGGCACAGTGACCAGGTGGAGACGGCCGCCAAGCCGAACCCGGGGCGCGGTCCTGCTCCTGGGAGGTTGCGCCACAGTCGGCGCCGGCAGGGCCTTGGGCTCGGTGGGCAGGATCAGGAGGACCAGGGCGAGCCCGGCAGGGCCTTGGGCACGGCAGCCAGGATCAGGAGGACCAGGGCGAACTCGGCGCCGGCCGCTCGAACCCGCCGGGGCGCAACGCCACCACGGCGCCGACGATCCACCGGCCGACGCGGGCGTCATCACCAGGTGGAGACGGCCGCCAAGTCGAACCCGGGGCGCGGTCCTGGTCCTGCTCCTGGGAGGTTGCGCCGCAGTCGGCGCCGGCAGGGCCTTGGGCTCGGTGGGCAGGATCAGGAGGACCAGGGCGAGCCCGGCAGGGCCTTGGGTACGGTGGGCAGGACCAGGAGGACCAGGGCGAGCCCGGCGCGGGGCGCTCGAACCCGCCGGGGCGCAACGCCACCACGGCGCCGACGATCCGCCGGCCGACGCGGGCGTCATCACCAGGTGGAGACGGCCGCCAAGCCGAACCCGGGGCGCTGGCGTTTCCCGGGAAACGCCAGGGCGCGAAACTGCCTCAGACCGACCTTAGGGAAATCCCCCGTTCCGTCTCGGAGACGGGGGAAAAGGAAATACCGGAAGCGGAGACGGCGCGGCGCAAGTCATCAAGCGCGGCCTCGGCCTTTCCGATCTTCTCATCAAGGCGCTGCAGCTTGGCGGCGCGCTCGGTCAGGGGCAATCCGTCTTGGTAGGGTAACGCCTCCACCTTGCGGCGTAGCGCGGTCTTTACGACATCGGGGCCGATCATCAGGATTAATGCACCCTGAGCGGCAACGCCGTCGGACAGCTTGCCTGAGTGGGCATAACCAAAGAACTTCCAGATATACCGATCGCGATTTGCCACATTGGGCGCGTTCAGTTCAAGCGGCAGGCGCGCAATGCCCATCAGACTATCCGTAAGCTTGGCCTCGTAGTTCTTCGCAATGTCGTCCACATGTCGCTCGATGGCGGCAATGACATCAGATTTTGCGGCAGGCGCCGCTTCGATTTCCTCGCGCTTACGCTTCAAGTCTTCCAGCCCCTTTGCCGCCACGGCGTACTTGTCGCGGACCGCATCAAGCGAAGCGCGAAGACTGGAAAGACCAAGCTCATCCGACTCGGGAAGGGCTGTAAGTGCGGATTTCATGGCCGGGTCCCCTGGGTAACGAGTTGGTGATTGCTCAAGATGGTATTTGCCAATCCCGATTCAATCACGAGTTGGTGATTGCTCAAGATACGATCCGCAACCACAGAACGCACGGCGGCGGGCGGCAGCGGCAACCCTGGCGATCGGTGACCGGTCGCGAGGTAATAGTTCTGGAGTATGCGCACCGCAACGGCCCAAGACGCTGCGCGGGGATTGACCGCGGCGGGCGGGTTCAGCGGCGCGGCGGCCTGGCGGTAGGCATCGCGGCGCATGTTCGACAGGATGGCGGCCGCGGTCGGCAGTGTACGCGGAGCGGGTGACTTCACCGGGGTCTGTGCGGCCGCCCCGGCGGGCGCCCGGGGGACTGGCAGCACGGCGGGCAAACCATGGGGAACATCCGGCACACGCGGGCGAGCGTTGGGGTTCGCCTCGAACGCGCCGGTTAGACGGTTAAGCGAACTGTCAGGGCTCATGCCAAACATGGCGACGTTCCTCATGAAGAATTAGAGGGGCGACGGCTAAAGACCATCATTTAGCCGTCGCAGTGCTGGCGCCTGGTCCACCCAGAAGCAAGCGCCAGCATGGCCATGGTTACCAGAATTTTGCGAAATGAAAAGCGGGGTTTCGCATTACGGCGCGGGCCGGCAGATATCGTGCAGGCGCGCGGCCGTCTCGGGTAGCTTGCCCTCTTGCCGCATCGCATAGAACAGGGCGCGCCTCAGTTGGCTACTCTCGCAAGGCGGCCCGTCCAGTGAACTCCACCGCGGCCACATCTTGTTCATGAAGATGTGGACCTCAGCCGCCAGTGATACCGACCTCTTCCAAGGCGTTTGCCCATCACACAGGGCATGGGCGATGCGTAAGTGACGATCGCGCACCGCGCGGCGGTACCGGCCGCGCGCAGACTCGCGGCCCCGTGTCCCTCCCAGCCCCAGGGCGACCTCCAGCGATTCCCCGTCTTCGATCCACGCGCGCACGCCGGCCACCAGCCGGGCGGAATCCGCAGCGGCGGGCAGGGTGCCAGCTTCCAGCGCAGCAGCCAGCATTACCAGGCTTTCCGCGGGATTCACATCGGGCGCTCGATCGCCACAAGCTATCGTTGCATGGCTAATCATCGGCTTTTACTATCGTTTAGCTTAAGTAATTGGATTTATAAGCGAAATTTGCAGAACACCCGGGGTCCGAAACAACCCCGGGGCTTGGGTTCCCCCGAAGGACCCGCGACACATCGGCGGCGGCGTCAGACTGGAAAAGACAAGGAAACAATCGGTTGCGCACGTCGCGGCGGCCTTTCCTCTAGTAGACGAATCGGCAACCCTAGCCTCCCGGGAGGCTAGGGTCTTCCCTGCTGTCTCCCGGGCCTTGGCTGCCTCCTTGTGGACCGCAAAGGCTTCGGCCTCAACCAGGATCATCGCCTTCTGC
>Ga0247838_1002614_pt1 | contig 22390 bp, 21 predicted proteins | sample LaCruzMarch2015__5_FD_189097 | JGI IMG/M metagenome (GOLD analysis project Ga0247838, IMG submission 189097) | Freshwater microbial communities from meromictic Lake La Cruz, Castile-La Mancha, Spain - LaCruzMarch2015_15m | ecosystem: Environmental > Aquatic > Freshwater > Lake | place: Spain... | reverse complement strand
TTTGCAAGGCATGTAAACCAACATATAGTTATTATATTCAATATGTTATTTATATTAAGTCTTTACAGAACTTGCAACAGTATTTTGAAATGTTTTTAGGGGGTTAATCAGATTGCAACAGTCTCATGTCATACCGCACTTGTTGCGGTATCCGGAAAACATAAAAACTAGACCCCGCAATAAATGCGGGGTGACAAATTGTGATTACTTCGCAATGACATTGCCAATTCTACAAATAATATCAAATAGTTCCGTCTTTGCGAGGCAAAGCCGAAGCAATCCAGATCCAAAAATAGAAGCAAATATTTTAATTATAAAGAGGTATCAATCACTTAATCTTTGCAACAATTGCAATTCTTGACAAAACAAATATTATTTAATAATATTTGTAGGTATATTATTTCTATTTTTATTGATTTGCCGAAACTCGTCATTACCCGAAATTTCGCAGAAAATTCTAGGGTAATCTCGTGAGATCGACCTATAATTGCTTTGCAATTCGGGCGATGACTAAGGAGTCGATAAAAATTAAAACAACCTACTCAAGATTCCTAAAATAACTTTGTGAGGCAACTTCGTCAAAAGTCTTTTGCAATAAATGTTTTTCTGCTTCAAAAATACGTTTTTTGGCATTTTGCAAGGCAATTTCATATTTTTTCTGCTCACCGAACTGCTCACGCACAATATCGGTTTTAGCTTCAATTTCACCATCGAGCTTGAATATTTCATCACCGAGAGTTGCCATACGAAGCTTGGTGCAATGCGAATAAGTCGCAAAAAAACTTGCCATACTCAGGTCATTTTGCAGTAATTCACTCTCTCTTGCATATTCTTGCCTGAGCTTTTCGCTCGCCTCTTGCAACTTATTGCGTTCATCTTGCAATAGCGAGATTTCCCGCCGCAAAACATCGATTTGGCGTTTTTGCAATTTGATTAAAGTATTGAGCGATTTTACCGACATTTTAGAGAATTTATAGGTTGCAGTTTGTCCGAATAAATATAGAATGCCCTAGAATTTAATCAAACAAATAATTTAATCAAACAAAAGGAAAATCCGATGCAAGCAGGTAATACGGCAACCAAAATCGTCTCACAAGATTACAAAGTAGCAGATATTAGCCTTGCGGATTGGGGCAATAAAGAAATCGGCCTTGCCGAAACCGAAATGCCCGGCCTAATGGCATTACGCCAAGAATACGGCAATAGCCAACCGCTCAAAGGTGCAAGAATCGCCGGCTGTTTGCATATGACCATTCAAACTGCGGTGTTGATCGAAACTTTGATCGCACTCGGTGCAAGCGTACGTTGGTCGAGCTGCAATATTTTCTCAACCCAAGACCAAGCAGCTGCTGCAATTGCAAGCAAAGGAATCCCGGTTTTCGCTTGGAAAGGCGAAACTGAAGAAGAATATGATTGGTGCGTTGAGCAAACCATTAAAGGTCCAGACGGTTGGACTCCCAACATGATCCTCGACGACGGCGGCGATCTAACCCGTGTCATTCACGAACAATATCCGGAACTTCTCAAAGACATCAAAGGCTTGTCGGAAGAAACAACAACCGGTGTACATCGTCTTTACGAAATGCAAAAAGCCGGCAAATTGGCAGTTCCTGCGATCGACGTAAACAACTCGGTTACCAAATCCAAGTTCGACAATCTTTACGGCTGCCGTGAAAGCTTGCCTGACGGTGTTAAACGTGCAACCGACGTTATGATTGCAGGTAAAGTAGTAGTAGTCGCAGGTTACGGCGATGTCGGCAAAGGTTGTGCCGCTTCAATGTCAACCCAAGGTGCAAGAGTTTTAGTCACTGAAATCGACCCGATTTGTGCTTTGCAAGCCGCAATGGAAGGCTACCAAGTCGTCACCATGGAAGAAGCTGCCAAAGTCGGCGATATATTCGTCACCGCAACCGGCAATGTCGACGTTATCACACTTGAAGATATGCGTGCGATGAAAGATCGTGCAATCGTTTGCAATATCGGACATTTTGACAGCGAAATCCAAGTTGCAGCATTGCAAAACATGCAATGGAGTGAGATCAAACCCCAGGTCGACGAAATCACCTTCCCCGACGGCAAACGCTTGATTTTGCTTGCCAAAGGTCGTTTGGTTAATCTCGGCTGTGCTACCGGTCACCCGAGCTTCGTTATGAGTACTTCATTTTCAAACCAAGTTTTGGCACAAATCGAACTATTCGCCAATGCAAGCAAATATGAAAATAAAGTTTACGTTCTACCTAAACATTTGGACGAAAAAGTTGCCGCTTTGCATTTGGAAAAAATCGGGGTTAAACTCACCAAACTTACCGATAAACAAGCTGAATATATCGGCACAAGCGTCAAAGGTCCGTTTAAGCCCGAAGGTTATAGATACTAGTTTTAGTTTTTTGGGATAATTATGTTTTTGCGTTTTTTCGGTTTTGTTTCTTCGGATATGGCGATCGATCTCGGCACTGCCAATACTTTGGTCTATGTCAAAGGCAAAGGCATAATTCTCAATGAACCCTCAGTAGTTGCGATGATTTCCGAGCGTGGGGTCAACGTGCCTTACGCTTTCGGAAACGAGGCAAAATTGATGCTCGGTCGCACTCCGGCAAAGATAGAAGCAGTACGTCCGCTTAAAGACGGGGTAATTGCCGATTTCCGCAGTGCCGAAAAAATGATTGAGCATTTTATCGAACGTGTTCATAATCGTCGAAGCTTCACCGGTCCTTTGATCATTATTTGCGTTCCTTCAGGCTCAACCCCGGTTGAGAGACGTGCGATTCAAGAAGCAGCTGAAAGAGCCGGAGCAAGAGAAGTTTTCCTAATTGAAGAACCTATGGCAGCCGCAATCGGAGCCGGTCTGCCGGTTACAGAGCCTACAGGTTCTATGATAATCGACATCGGAGGCGGAACTACCGAAGTTGCGATCCTATCGCTCGGCGGAATCGTCTATGCACGTTCGGCACGGGTCGGTGGCGACAAAATGGACGAAGCGATTATCTCATATATTCGGCGTTACCATAATCTTCTTATCGGTGAAACTACAGCCGAGCAGATCAAAAAAACCATCGGAGCCGCCTGCCCGCCTGCCGAAGGTGTGGGCAAGACTATTGAAATCCGCGGACGTGATTTAATGAACGGAGTTCCCAAAGAAATTACCCTCAATGAATATCAAATTGCAGAGAGTTTGATCGAGCCGGTTAGTCAAATCGTCGAAGCGGTTAAAGTTGCACTCGAATGCACCCCGCCCGAACTTTCTGCCGACATCGTCGATAAAGGAATTGCACTCTCGGGCGGCGGAGCAATGTTGCGTAATTTGGATTACGTTATCTCACAAGCAACCGGGCTACCCGTATTCGTCGCCGAAGAGCCGCTTAACTGCGTTGCACTAGGCAGCGGAAAAGTACTTGAAAACAAAGAAATGTTTAAACATGTTTTGTTTAAACAGGAATAATTTGCAAAAATATTTTATATGAACTAAACTGCTTTCAAATTCGACAATACCTACTTGTTAAAAGATTGATATTTTTATGACCGAAATAGACGAAATTGAACAAGAAATAATCGAGGAGAAAAAATCCATTTCTCGCTTAAAGAAGTTCGTAATCTTATTTTTTATTTTAACCGTTATCATATCATCTGCATTCTATTTGAGCGAAAACAAGCATGTAGTGCGGCAATCCGAAGATTCTTCGGTGTTTGACGTGAGAATAGAAAATATCGAAAAAGGTATACTTTCACAAGAAAGACGCATCGCACAAATTGAAGAAGATCTAAAAAACAAGCCAAAAGCTCCGATTATTGCACAAATTCCTACTCCGCAACCAACGATAATAGCTTCTGGCGAATCCGGAGAACGCATTGCCAATATGGAAAGAGAGATTGCCGAGATTAAAGCCGCCAATCCTTTGCGTGATAATAAAAGAGTTATGCAATCGATAAAATTGCTTTCATCTTTTCATCGCTTGAACGAGAAGGTTTTATCGGGAAAAGCTTTTGCTCCCGAATTATCTGCCTTCCAAGAAGAATTTAACGACAATTCCAATAAATTACTAAAAAATTTCGTCGGAGAATTAACCGTTTATGCCGATAGCGGATTGCCGACCGGCAGGAGCTTACTTGCCGCATTCGATGATTCACTCGCACAACTCAAAGTAAGCGATGCAATTCCACCCGAAAATGCAGGTTTATTTGACCGCATGATTTATAGCGTTACTCATTTGGTAACTATACGTAAAATCGATAAAAATGCAGTCGGCAATACTAATGATGCAATTATCGCAAGAGCCGAGGCATTCCTCGAGCAAGAAGCAGTGGAAGCAGCGGTTGCAGAAATTAAATCGCTACCCGATAATACTCGCAACATATTTACAAACTTCTTAAACGATGCTCAAATATCGATAAACTCTAGCTCAATCATGGCAGGCATTGAAGATGAAGTTATGAAAAAGGCTTTTTATACAACCGAAAACGATGATTCTTCCAAATGATTCGCTTAATCACAATAATTGCACTTATAACTATTATCGCTTCGGGCATTTCTTGGCTTGCCGATATACCGAGTTTAGTCAGCGTAAACATTGCTAATTATCAAATAGAGTTTTCGTTATTATTCTTTTTGGCTGCGGTTTCGGTTTCGGTTCTCCTGCTGATGTTGATTTATTCACTGATCTTTGCCCTGCTAAAATCACCACAATCTTTATTGCGATCACGCCTTGCCAAACGCCAAAATACCGGACTTAATTACCTTACCGAAGCATTTGCCGCACTTGCGGTGCAAGATATAAATCTTGCGAAAAAGCAATTGGAAAATTCACGCAAACTTATACCGCATCAACCGCTAACCATTATGTTGGCTGCACAAATTGCACGTTTGGAAGGCAATGAAAGCCAAGCTCGCTTATATTTAGAAAAAATGCTTGAGAATCAAACCACCGAATTTATGGCACTTCGCAATATGGTTGAGAATGCAATAAATTCAGGTGATAAAAAACTTGCAATCGAACAGGCAGAAAAGGCAATCAAACTAAAACCGCAAGATAATTGGTTAATTTTTACTTTGAGCAATTTATATACTAGCGATTTAAAAATTAAAGAAGCTTCTGATTTACTTGCGAAATCTTTCCGCAATCGCTACATCAATAAGCAAGAATTCAAGCGTGAATCGGCTTATTTGGCTTTTGCAAATGCAAAATCTTTTTACGATGATAAAAGATTAGACTCGGCAATTCCCCTGCTCAAAGATGCAATTGCAAAATCTCCCGATTTTATCGATGCAATCTGCCTACTCGCAACAATTTACGGTGAGCAAGGCAATCCTAAATATTGCTTGAAAGTTATAGCTAATGCTTGGAAGATTGTTCAAGATGATAAATTGAAAAATACTCTGGTTAATTGCTTAGAGATGTGTGGCAATCCGGAAAATATAACAAGCAAAGCCAAAAAACTTGGCATTATTTAGAACAAACCTACTTCTCTTTCGTATTTACCAAGCCCTTGGGCTGCAACTCAGAAGGATCAAAAATCAATTCCTTGAGTTTTCTATTATCTTTTGTCTTTACCTTACTTGGACTTGCACTGCCCAATATCTTAGGTGCAGCACCGACATTAACCGATTGCAATGGTGCAAGATTATGCGAATAATATTGTTCGTTACCGGTTATAACATATCCTGTTTTACCGCCTTCACCTTGATATGCAACCAAGCGGCTTTCTTCACCTTGCAACGGAGTATCGTAGCACATTATATCGTTATAAGTGCGGTAGCAATAACGGGGATCGCTTTTTACTAGGGGTTTTTTCTTGGATAACCCCATATATCCACGGATTTTTGTCCATGAATCCGCAGTTTTATCTTCGACTATATCAAGCGTATGCACCGAGTTATTACGCATATCGGCACATGCGGAAAGTAATATTAAAGCTGCAATCGTTATACGTTTCATAAATTTTATTTTAAAATTATTGCTCACCGTCATTAAACCGTAACAATATTATGCTATATATTAGTTTATATCAATTATAAAGCAACTATAGGAGAAGTGTTATGAGCGAAGGAAATAGTGCAGGTCTGGTCTCAAAAATGCTTGGTGATTCGCCGGGCATTTTTGGACAATTAAGTACCCAGGGCTTATTTAAAGAACAAGGTGGAATCGGCTTATTTAGCAATCCAAGTGGGAAAAAAGTCGAAGCATTTTTTGCAGAAATAGCTGAGGCTTTTCAGAGAGCCGGCGGAAGCGGCGGTGTAAGTGCCGACAGTGCAGAAGCTCCGGCACGCAGTGGCGGCGGAGAAGGCTTTAGCATGGAATTCTAAGTCTAAAAATGCTGGTAGCCTTGCTTGTTCAAAATTATCTCACGATTATTTTTATCGAATATGGCGACTTTATCACCCGTGGTAATTGTGCCGATACGGGTAATCGGTAAATCTAGCCTTGCCGATAATTTTTGCAAATATGCACTCTGCTCGGGCGGTGCGGTGAATAAAAGTTCATAATCATCGCCGCCTGCAATCAATTTTTCTATAAATATTCCCTCACCCGTTACGGCTTTGCCGTAACTTCCCTCTCCCACTGGGAGAGGGTTAGGGTGAGGGAGGTTATTTATATTACGGACAGCTTCCGACAACGGAATTTGCTCGGCATGAAGCTCCGCCCCTACCCTTGAGCTTTTGCAAATATGCCCTAAATCCTGAATTAAACCGTCGGAAATATCCATACAAGAATTTGCAATACCGACCAACTCCCGCCCTAATTCTATGCGAGGAATCGGCAAACGATAGCGAGATAATAGATAATTTTTATCGTCTCCCGGTACCTGACACGAGATTCCGACTTGCGTCGGAATGACAGCGGCTGATTTAGCAACCTGCAAGCCCAAATAAGCATCGCCTATGCTTCCGCTTACGTAAATATCATCACCGATTTTTGCTCCGCTACGTTTTAGGGATTTACCATGCTCGACAATTCCTATTGCAGTGAGCGACATTGCAAGAGCTGAATTGCCTGCGGTAGTATCGCCGCCCATAAGACAAATATTATATTGTTTTTGATCCTCTGCCAAACCTTGGGCGAATTTTTCAATCCAAGCAGATTCGGTATTTTTAGGCAAGATTAAGGCAAGAAAATAATATTTTGGAATTGCCCCCATCGCCGCCAAGTCGGAAAGATTTACACGCAGCAATTTACGGGCGATTAAGTCCGCAGGCTCATCGCCGATAAAATGAGTGCCACTGACGATTGCATCTTTGGTAATCACAAATTCATAACCCTGCGGAATATTTAATATCGCCGCATCATCTTGCAAAGCCAACGCGCCGGCATCACTGCTCAGCGGTGCAAAATATTGTTTTATGAGATCAAACTCGTTCATTTATTTATCCGAACAATAATCAATCTCGTCATTACCCGAATTTGCCCTTCTAATTTTTTGGGCAAATTATAGGGTAATCTCATGAGATAGCCCTATAGTTGCTAGGCAACTCGGGCTATGACGAAAAAGCGTAATTACAAAACTCGTTCATTTAGCAAGACAAATTTTCACCGCTTCGACCACCCGATCCAACTCCGAATCGGTCATCGTCGGGAAAAGCGGAAGGCTGCAAATATGCGAGCCGACATATTCGGCATTAGGGAAATCGCCGAGTTTATAGCCGAATTTGTCTTTGTAAAAGCTGAATAAATGAGTGGCGACATAGTGCATGCCGATGCCGATATTTAGCTCTTTCATTTTCTCGATAAACAAATCACGCTCTTCAACCAGAACGGTGAGCAAATGCCAAGCATGGCGATGCGAATAAGCAGGATCCTCCGGCAATTCTATGCCTGCAACGCCTGCCAATTTTTCAAGATATTTGGCAATTAGTGCAGTGCGGTTATCGATAAATCCGTCAAGCATCGGCAATTGGCGTAAGCCGATAGCAGCTTGAATATCCATCATATTATATTTAAATCCGGCTGCGACAACGTCATAATGTTGGCTGCCGCCTTTGCTAAAACGGTTAAAAGCATTGCGGTCGATGCCGTGAAAACGCATAATTTCGATTTGCTTAAGAACGTCCGGGTCATCGGTTACAACTGCACCGCCCTCGCCGGTGGTCATATTTTTATTGGGGTGGAAACTCATCACTCCTATATCGCCGAAACTGCCGACTTTTTTGCCTTTATATTCTGCTCCGATCGTATGGGCAGTGTCTTCAATAACCCTTAATTTATATTTCTCGGCAATAAGGTAAACTTCGTCCAAATCAACCGGTAGTCCTGCAAAATGAACGGGTACGATCGCCCGTGTTTTGGGGGTTATGGCTTTTTCTAATAATGCCAAATCCATATTGCGGGTTTTGCGGTCAATATCGACAAGCACAGGTCTGCCGCCGGCTTGCACGATAGTATTAAGAGTTGCAACAAAAGTAAGCGGAGTGGTGATTACTTCGTCACCTTCTTTTAAGCCGATTGCAAGCAAAGCAAGCTGCAAGCCTGCGGTTGCCGAGGACAAACAACGCACCTGGCGACCTAAAAAATAAGCCGATAAATCTTGCTCAAATTGTGCAACTTTAGGTCCGGTGGTCAGCCAACCCGAACGCAAAACCGCTTCGACATCGGCGTAAGTTTCTTCGCTCAGGGTTGGTTTGGCAAAGGGTAAATATGGATTATTTATGCTCATTTTGACTTTGCTCTCTCTTAAGTTTTTCCGGTGACACGTTTATAAACAATATGTTACGCCCTTCTTGCGAGATCTTATATAATTTTAAATCTTCGGGTTTTTTATTTTTGATCAGCGGCAAATAGGCATCTTCACGCATAATTGCAAACATAAATTTATCGCTAAATATCCAACGCTTCCAGAATTCGCCGTCGCTTATCAACCAGGCGGAAGTATCTTCATGCTTGGCACCAAATGAAAGCTCGGTTTTTTCCCAGCTCACCAAAGTGACTTTTTGCTGCAAATATACGGGCAAATCCTGATAATATTCACCGTAAAGCACGACTTCATCACTTTTTAGTTTTAGCTCATTACGTACAGACATTATAGTCCCTGCAAGCTGTTGCATCGAGTCTTTATTATGGTGTGATGCCACTTGATTACCGAATTGCAAAATCGCCGCAGCAACTATAATCATCACGCCGATCACATGTTTTTTCTGCCCCTGCACATAAGCAATAAGCAGTGCAACCGCTGAAATTACCGCAATTAAAGCTAAATTCTTCAAATCGGCATCAGCTTGTTTGATCGCAGCCATCGCTTTGCTTTCCGGATCAAGAATTTGCGGCAAAAATGTCGGAGTAAGCGACATCGCAAATAAAGCCAAAACCATTATTAAAAATCCTAATCCGAACAATTTAGTAGGTTTTTCGTGCCAAGCCCCTGCAAAATAATTACCGATCATCGCAGCCAAAGGCGGAAATATCGGCAAGATATAGGGAATTAACTTAGAGTCTGAAATTGAAAAGAAAAACAATATAAATACGATCCAAATAGCTAAAAATAAGGGCGTAGAATCTATGTTGCGATTAGCCCAACAATTTTTAAGATTAGCATAAACTGCTTGAAACAAAAAGCTTATCCAGGGAAAAAATCCGGCAAGTAAAACTACGCCGAAAAACCAGAACGGCTGATAACGACCGTGAGCTTTGGTGAGATAACGCTCAAAATGCTCATGAATAAAGTAAAATTGAGCAAATTCAGGGTTTTTGAGCGAAACCATAATATGCCAAGGCACCGAGATTGCCAAGAACAACAAAGTTCCGCTAAATATTTTGATATTGGCAAGGATTTTCCAATTATTTGTCACCGCAAGCCAAATAAAAATCACTACCGCAGGTAAAACTGCCCCGATCAAACCTTTGCTAAGCACCGCACAGGCGGCGGCAACATACATTAAATATATGATTAAATTACGTTTATTGGAGTCGGGATTTTTCACCGCATAGAGAAAACAAGTAAGAGTCGCAACAATGAAAAAGCTTACCGGAACGTCCAAAAGCACTATACTAGATAATGCAAACAGATACAAACTAGTAGCCAGAACTGCCGCCCCCAGCCAACCTGCAAGCCGACCGTAAAGCATATTACCGAGAGCAAAAGTCAGCAAACAAAGCGAAAGAGAAAAAAACGCTGTCGGAATACGCACCGAGAAAGTATCAAGCCCTATATATTTGGTTGCAAGTGCTTGAATCCAATAAAATAACGGCGGCTTTTCAAAATATTTTACATAATTCAACCGAGGGGTAACAAAATCGCCGCTTTCTGCCATCTCACGCCCGATCTCAACGTAACGTGATTCACTCGGAGCGGAATAAGGGCGGCTGCCGAGTCCGAACCCAAATAATAACGCAATCAGCAGAGTTAAAACAAGCAAATTTACCGCAGGTTTTTGAAATATTTTTAGCATAATTTTGCATCTCTTAATATATATGTAATCGGATAAACCTAATTGCCACGTTAAGTGCAGATCGGCAAGCGGGATTTTATAAATCTTGACAAAAAAGTCGAATAAATTAGCTTGGGTAAAATATAAAAAAACATTATTACGCAGGTCTTAAGTGCAAATTATTATTCCGATGTCTGGTTTCGGCGAACGTTTTCGTAAAGCAGGATACAAACTTCCCAAACCGTTAATTGAAATAGATAAAAAACCGATAATAGCACATGTTATCGATATGTTTCCAAATGAAAAAGATTTTATTTTCATTTGTAATCAAGAGCATTTGGATAATCCCGATTATAAAATGCAAGAAACCATAAAGTCATACTGCCCAAGCGGTCGCATAGTCGGAATCCCTCCACATAAGCTAGGTCCTATACATGCAGTAAGACAAGTCGAGCATTTGATTGACTCAAATCGCCCCGTAATCGTAAATTATTGTGATTTCACCTGCTATTGGGACTGGCAAAATTTTAAAGAATTTGTTGTAAAAACCAATTGTTCAGGTGCAATCCCCGCCTATAAAGGATTCCACCCGCATACGCTCGGCAGCACCAATTACGCATATATGAGAGAGTCGCAAGGTTGGGTGCAAGATATTCAAGAAAAACAACCTTATACCGAAAATCGTATGCAAGAATTCGCCTCAAGCGGAACATATTATTTTGCTTCGGGAAAGATCATGAGCGAAGCTTTCGATGCAGTCGTAAAAAATAACGTCAATGTCGGCGGCGAATATTACGTAAGCCTTGCCTATAAACCGTTGCTCGCTGCGAGAGAAAAAATTGCCGTCTATCCGTTGCAACATTTTATGCAATGGGGAACACCGGAAGACGTTGCAGAATATAACGACAGGTCGCAAACATTCCGGCGGTTAATAGAGCAAAATCCTATAGAAAAGCAACAAGGCACTCTAATTATACCGATGGCAGGTTTGGGACAACGCTTTGCAAATGAAGGCTATAAAGTAACAAAGCCGCTAATTCAGGTCTCCGGCAAACCGATGATAATACAGGCAACCGATGATCTACCGGCTGCAAATAATCATGTTTTCGTGTTAAGAAAAGATATGCAGGGACATTGTGAAATCAGCGATACACTCGGCAAAACTTACCCTGGAGCCATAATAGAAACTATCGATAAAGTTACCGAAGGACAAGCCTGCACTGCATTGATCGGGCTTGATGCACTCGAAAAGAATCTAAAAGATCCTGCTCAGCCACTGACATTCGGAGCTTGCGACAACGGAGTGATTTACGATGTTGCCAAACTTGACAAACTAATCGCCGATCCAGGAATCGACGTAATAGTTTGGGGAGTACGTGGACATACCAATGCAATACGTAATCCAGAAATGTTCGGCTGGATCGATGCCGAAGACAACGGAAATATCAAAAATATATCGGTCAAAACTCCGCTTGCAAATCCTGCAATCGACCCGATAGTTATCGGTACTTTTACCTTCCGAAAAGGAGAAGATTTCCGACACATCGTTGAGCGTCTAATCGCAAGAGACGGTCGTATAAACGGTGAATTCTACATAGATTCTTGTATCAACGATGCGATTGCACTCGGTCTTAATTGCCGCTTCTTTGAGGTTGATTGCTTTATTTCCTGGGGAACTCCCAATGATCTTAAAACCTTTGAATATTGGCAATCATGTTTCCACAAATGGCAATCACACCCTTACCGTTTAGAACTGGATCAAAATGTTGCAAAAGCAGCAATTTCACAATTAGAAGCTCAATATGAAGACATGCAAATAGATCTTCCGGGACGACCTGCATGATAAAACGTGAAGCTGCAATATTCTTAATCGTCGGATCACTCACCGTATTGATAGATTTTTTCTCTTATCGTGGATTAGTATTTTACGGACTAGAAACATCACCGGCAAAAGCAAGCAGTTTTCTTATCGGAACAGTGTTTGCATATTTTGCAAATCGCAACTGGACTTTTTCTCATAACACACATAAAAAAGGCAGTGCTTGGCGTTTTGCAGGATTATATGCAACAACTCTAACTGCCAATGTCGGAGTTAACAAAATGATACTGCATTTTCTGACCGGTTTTAGTTTTTCGGTACAGATAGCATTTTTATTTGCAACCGGCGTTTCGACTATTCTCAATTTTCTCGGTATGAAATTCTTTGTGTTTAAGGAGACAAAATGAAATTTTCCTTAGTAATCCCATGCTATAATGAAGCAAAGAATCTACCTTTGTTATTAGAAAGATGCAAAGAAGTTACTGCACCCGATATAGAAGTTATACTAGTCGATAACGGATCGACCGATAATTCGGCTCAAGTTTTACAAGAATTATTGCCTAACTACCAAGGCTGCAGAAGCATTAGGGTCGAAAAGAACCAAGGTTACGGTTTTGGAATTCTCTCGGGCTTGCAAGCTGCACAAGGCGAGATAATCGGCTGGACGCATGCCGATATGCAAACCGACCCCAAAGATGCATTGCGAGGCTTGGAATTTTTCCAAAAACACGGAAAGGATATCTTGGTTAAAGGCAAAAGATACGGTCGTCCGTTTGCAGATGTATTTTTTACGATCGGCATGAGTATTTTTGAAACTTTATTACTTGCAAAACCTTTATGGGATATCAACGCACAACCGACAATGTTTTCACGTAAATTTTTTGAGACTTGGCAAGATGCACCGCATGATTTTGCACTTGATCTATTTGCATATTACATGGCTCGTAAAAATAATCTCCGTGTTTTCCGCTTCCCGGTAAAATTCGGCGAACGTGCTTACGGAGTCTCGCATTGGAACGTAAATTGGTCGGCAAAAGTAAAATTTATCCGCAGAACCGTTGATTTTAGCCTACAGTTAAGGGCAAGATTAACAGGTAAGAAAACTTAAATATTAGTCGATCTTTTTTTGCATAACAAATTGCAAGTAGAGCAAAGAAATTCATTGCAAAACTTGGTTTAAATAATGCTTATGACTACCTAATGAAGAGATTTTTTGTTCACATGACAAAATACCAATTACAAAAACTAAATAACTTTTTCACAGAAGATTCAGCAAAGGGGGCATTTTGGATAATTTTTGCCTCATATGTTTTGTACCAAATATTAGTTTTTATGAACTACCGAGCCATGCTTCCTGACGAACTTTGGTTCACAGGAGAAGCAAAGAAATTTAATTTATTTGAAAGAAAATCACCGCCGCTTGATTACGGAAGTATTTATTGGTTTATGCTAAAGATACTCTGTAAAGATTACTTTATTAGGGCATTTTCCCTCATACTATTTTTGTCTATTCCTTTTGTTATAAGCTTAACATTTGATAGATATTCATTAAAATTATTGTGTTTACTGTTATACTTGTCTTTTCCTTATGCATTCTGGACGGGTAAATTAGTGGGACCTGAAATATATACGGTCGCAGCGGTAACTTTTTCGCTATTTTTTATGGCAAAAGAAAAAATAAAACTCTCGGGAATTTTTGCAGGTATTGCGGTAGGTATAAAAATAACATCTCTACCGATTATAGCCTTTATTATTTTGGCAATGCCTAACAAAAATAAATTTATTCAGAAATCTTTTCTTATCGGCATTTTTTTTATCATAGGTATGTTTTTAGCAAACCCGATGAACTTGGATTTGTATTTAACTAACCTCTTTGTATCCAACAACAAATCTTCACAGCCATCTTTTGACTACCAAAGAATGATAAATATCATGTACACTGAAGTGTGGTCGTGGGATAATGTTTTAGCGAATTCTTTTTCTCAAATGATCTGCAGCCCAACTATATATATGATATATATAGCAATTATATTTTTAGGGTCTTTTGCCTTAGGCAGTGCATTGATGTTTTTTTCTTTGCTCACGGCATACATAGTATATTCCAGCAAGTATGCACTCGTATGGTACTGGTTTGCACTTATTCCTGTTGTTTTATATTCCTTGCAGTCTATAAAAAATTACGAATTTATTCTTGATTTTAGAAGATTTCCTAAACTTATAAAAGATAGTAAAAACATATTATATTTTATAAAAAAATATATTCTCATACTGACTATTACCTTGTTGGCAATCTGTAATTTTGTAATTAACATTCCTTTTTCTATCTTCCAAGCAAATCAGAAATTTGAGCAAATTCATTTGTTAAATAATTACCCAAAAGATTGTATCATTAAGTCTATTAAGGGCTATAATCCAGAAATAATCGGTGATAAAATTGAATTCGGCATTCATCTGTACGATATTGAAAACAAAATCAATATATTTCCTGATTTAAGAGACATACCAGATATAAATACAAAAAGAGCAATGATTTTTATAGGAAAGCGTATGCTGGCAAATTCTTACGGACTCGCAGGTATAATTCCCAAAGATTACGCCGTAAAACAATACGGAATCTGTGGTGACGTTTTTATTTTTGTAAATAAATGAGTAATAAAACATGAACATAATCTCACATCGTCGCAATAAAATCGAAGAACTCAAGGCAACACCGAACAAATACGGTATCGAGGTCGATATTCGTAGTTACGGCGATAAATTGATAATTCATCATGACCCGTTCGTTATAGGTGAATCTTTTGAAGAATGGATCGACCAATATAAACACGGCACTTTGATATTAAACGTTAAAGAAGAAGGGCTTGAAGCACGCTTAATAGAATTGATGAGGAAGAAAAATATCGAAGATTATTTTTTCCTTGATCAATCTTTTCCGTTTTTAATCAAATGGTCAAAATTAGGTGAAAGACGTTGTGCGGTAAGGGTTTCAGAATTTGAATCGATTGAGACCGCTCTAACTTTGGCAGGTAAGGTCGATTGGATTTGGGTTGATTGCTTTACTTGTTTTCCGCTCGAAAAAGAAGATGCATTAGCTCTAAAAAATGCAGGATTCAAGCTTTGTCTGGTTTCTCCTGAATTACAAGGACGTAATGCAGAAGAAGAAATCCCTGTTTTAATAAAACTCTTGCAAGAACGAAATATTTCTGCAGATTCGGTTTGCACCAAACGTCCTGATTTATGGGAAAAACTAGCAAGTCAATCATGAGTTTATGAAAAAATTACTTATAAATCCGCTATTTATAATAGGTTTGCTTATACGGGCATTTACAATACTGACCGTGTATCCTTTGCCGGTTAAGCAGTGGTACGTGCCATTTTTAGATGCAAGCATTCAAATATTTCCGCATGATCCTTGGGCAAATTGGTTGAGCGGTGGCGGAGATCCATCGGCATTTCCGTATGGATATATAATGCTAATCTTCTTTATGCCCTTAACTTCACTCTGCAAATTATTCGGGGTTTCATTAGCTTACGGATACGGCACTACTCTAATTGCCAGCGATTTTGCGTTATTGCTATTGTTACGCAAGATGCTAAATTGTAAAGATAATTTACTTTTATCAACCTATTGGCTATCTCCTATCGTTATAGTGGCAAGTTATTTTCTCGGTTTTAATGATTTAATCCCTGTATTTTTATTAACATTATCGCTTTATTTTGCAAAAAATCTGCGTTTTATGCTCTGCGGAATTTTGTACATTGCTGCAATATCGGCAAAATTAAGCATGATTATAGCATTGCCGTTTTTTGCGATATATTTACTGCATAATCCTAGCATTCGCAGGTTTATTCCACAATTTACAAAGGGATTATTGCACGGCTTAATATTTATCATTTTGCCGCCTATACTTATATTTTCTACCGCAGGCTTTAAAATGCTCATCGGCAATCCTGAAATCGGAAAGATATACCGCCTCGGCTTGGTTCTCGGTAATGATACAATTATTTATTTGGTGCCGCTAATTTACATGCTTATGCTATATGCAACTTGGCGTGTAAAGCGACTAAATTTTGAATTATTTTATTCCTTAATGGGAATTTCATTTCTGGCAGTTGTTTTAATGACTCCCGCATCACCCGGCTGGTTTATTTGGACGATTCCATTTTTAGTAACTTACCAAGCAAAAAATAACAGGCTATCGATTGCCGCAATTATTTGTTTTTCCGTATTTTATGTATTTGCAAGTATAACACCTCAAATTCCATATATAAATTTACATGCCAACTTTAATTCGCTTATACACACGGCAATGATTGCAATCGGAATTATTATTTCTGCCAGAATATGGCGAGAAAACGTAAGCCGTAACGACTATTTCAGATTAAGCCGCAAACCTTTCGTAATCGGAATTTCCGGGGATTCAGGAGCAGGCAAAGACACCTTCTCCGACGCAATTAAAGGTTTATTCGGAACTCATTCGGTAACGACTATATCAGGCGACGATTACCATCTTTGGGATAGACAAAAACCGATGTGGCAAGTAATGACCCATTTAAACCCCAACGCCAATGATTTGGAAAGATTCTCGGAAGATTTAATTAAACTAACGGACGGCAAAACAATCCAATCAAAACATTATGACCATAGCACCGGTCGTATGAGTCATAAATTCGATCTAAAAAGCAATGACATTATAATAGCCAGCGGTTTACACGCACTTTATTTGCCGATCCTAAGAGAATGCTACGATTTAAGTATATATTTGGATATTGACGAAGAACTCCGCCGCTATTTCAAAATTCAAAGAGACGTTAATCAAAGAGGACACACGCTTGAGAAAGTGTTATCTTCATTTGAAAAACGTGAGGCAGATTCAAAAAATTTTATCAGACCGCAAGCATCACATGCCGATCTCATTTTATCGCTCCTGCCTATTAACCCAAGAATTTTACAAGATCAAAAATCAAATCAAGATTTAAGATTTAAATTAAGCGTAAAATCAAGAAACGGACTTAACGAATTATCTTTAAGCAGAGTCCTGGTAGGAATATGCGGATTACACGTCGATACGACAAATTCTTCAGATAATTCGGAAATAGAATTTACTATTGAAGGTGAAATCTCGGCACAAGACATAGAATTGGCAGCTAAAATAATCTGCCCACGAATTTTTGAATTTCTCGACACTACCCCTGATTGGCAAGACGGAATGCTCGGATTGATGCAGCTAGTTGCCATTTCTTATATTAACCAAGAACTTACAAAAAGATTTATATGGTAAAAATATATTCTCAAGAGCGTTTTAACCGTCTCCCCGATGCGATTCTTTTTGATACGGATAATACGTTATATCCTTATGATCCGGCACATTTTGAAGCACAAAATGCAGTCAGGGAGAAAGCAGTAAAGAAGTTTTCCATCAAACCGGAGGAGTTTGATAAAGCTTTTGATGAGGCACGAAAACAAGTAAAAGAACGCCTCAAACACACTGCTGCTTCACATAGTCGACTTTTATATATGCAAAAAATGCTGGAAATTATGGGGCTTGGATCTCAAGTCTTACTTGCCCTTGATTTTGAACAAACTTATTGGCGAACTTTTTTAAGCAATGCAATTTTATTCGACGGTATTAAAGAGTTATTAGACGATTTACGTTTAGCGGGAATACCTACCGCCATAGTTACCGATCTAACAGCCCAAATCCAATTTCGTAAAATAGTCTATTTCGGACTTGACCATTATTTTGATTATATCGTAACCAGTGAAGAAGCAGGATTTGACAAACCCCACCCTGCCCCTTTCAAAATTGCATTAGAAAAAATGTTGCCAAAAGGTGATTTAATTTGGATGATCGGAGATAACCCAGTAAATGATATCCGTGGAGGACGCGAGCAAATCAATGCCGTAACTTTACAAAAAATCCATCAAGGCGTCGAACTCGGCAAAGGAGAAAATGCTCCCGACGCTTCATTCGAAGAATTTTCCGAATTACGCAAACTAATCAAGAAACTCGAGAACAAAAAATGAATTTAAGAGCGGAAGTTTCACAATATTGCTCAAATATAGGTAAAGACCCTTTACTCGTACAAGGAGCCGGCGGGAACGTATCTTGGAAAGACGGTAATATTCTTTGGGTAAAAGCCTCGGGGACTTGGCTTGCCGAAGCATTGGAAAAGGATATTTTTGTCGGCGTAGATTTACCACATCTACAAAATGCTATTACAAGAAAAGATTTCTCGATAACCCCGCAAATAGTCGGGGAATCGCAATTACGCCCTTCAATCGAAACATTTTTTCACGCTTTGTTGCCGCATAAAATCGTCCTTCATTTGCATGCAGTCGAAATACTTGCACATTTGGTAAGCAAAGATTGCCACAATAAGATTTTATCGCTAGAAGATTCGCAAATCATACCTACAATAGTTAATTATTATAAACCCGGTGCAGAACTTGCACAAGCCGTTGCAGCCGAGTTAAACAAGAAACCCGATTCAAATGCAATATTTCTTAAAAACCACGGAGTTATAATCGGAGCTGATAGCATAGAAGAAATCAACTCTATTTTACAAAAACTTATCGACAAACTAAAAATCGAGCCTTGCAAAGACATCGAAATAAATATTCATACACAAGAGACAATCAATATCGGAAATTTCCAATATATTCGAGTTAAGGATAAAAAAGTTAATCAACTCGCTATCAATCCCAAACTTTTTCAAAGGCTCGGCAAAAACTGGGCGATCTACCCGGATCACGTTGTTTTTCTCGGGGCAAAAGCTAATATTTATTCAGATCTCACTAAATTAAAGACAGAATTAAATTCAACGCATAAAAATCCAGAGTTAATTTTTATCGAAAAATACGGTGTTTATAACACAACTGAATTTTCAATCGGCAAACAGTTACAATTAAGACTTTATTACGATATATTATCACGCCAAAAACAAGATTCCGATCCAGATTGTCTAAGCGAATCAGATATCGTAAGCTTATTAAATTGGGACGCAGAAATATATCGCATGGGAATTATAAAGTGAGCATATACCCGTTTAAAATAGTTACCTACTTAGCTTATTTATTAATTGCTTTAATAATAGTCGCTTTATTTGCAGAAAATTTTATTTTCTCAAGTAATTTAGGATTATTGGCATTTCGTGAAATAGACGATATTGCATTTCAAGCATCGCTTAAGTCAATTCATGCAAATATTGAAAATGGTAATTTTCATAAACTTTTTGAACTTAATGATTACGCTTATGGGTGGATTTATTGGCTACCGATGGCAATAATAACCTATCCGTTTTATCTGCTAAGTAATTATTTGTCTTTTGATGTCGCTCTGATTGTTTTGCCGCGAGAAATTTCTTTGTTTTTTGCAATCGGCAGTCTCGTGGTTTTACGAAAAATTCTAAAAATAATGAAAGTTGAGGAATGGGCTTGTGCTTTGGCTTTGCTAATTTTTGCACTCTATCCGACTTTTGGCTATTTCTCAATGCGATTCGGTACCGTTAACGAGGCGATGTTTTTTTCTATATTAACTCTGTATTTTGCTATAAAAGACAATCCGTCAACGCTAAAAGGACGCAATTTAATTGTTATTACTTTGGCGGTCGCAGGAGGAATAAAATTAAGTGCCTTGCTAATTACACCGCTTATTCTTGCTTTGATCGTGTTAAATATGCAAGAAAGGGAGTGGAAAAAAATAATAAAATCGGCAAAAATTCCAGCATTATTGTTTATATTATCTTTAGTGGTTTTTATTAATCCATCATTGTTGATTTCTCCTGCCAAACCACAAATTGCCAAAGACTATTGGTATAAACTTCATTATTTTCTTCAAGTTACAAAAACGATATCTAGCCCAACCGATCTTCTGTCAATTGCTTTCGGAAACAATATAAATAAAGTTATAATGTTATTTATAGCCGCAGGTTTGCCTATATACGCTACAAGGGAAAAGAAGTGGAAATTTATATTGGCAATATTGGCTACTTTGCTCATAGCTTCGCTATATTTGCTATTTTCTGTAAAAAACGGTGCCAGTGCAGGTGCATATTTTACTGCGGTTTCTTTTTTGTTTTTATTTGGTGTGGTTGGCTGGACATACAACTCTATCGGCACAATAGCTTTACTTATTATTATACCCATTATGTTCGTCAATTCTGAGCTAAGTGCAATAAATCAGTATAAAACACAAGTATATACGAATTATTTATATTTTAACCATTGGACATATTTTGTTAAATCAATAAAATTTAAAGATGATTTGGAAAATGCAGAGAAAATTGATAAATGTATTGATATATCAGACAAAAAAGAATGGAAAGGGCATATATTTATAGATTTCTCCACTCCAACTACGGTTAATATATTAACTTATCCGAATGCTCATGTTTCTATAGCATGGAATAATCTATCGCCAGCAGGAAAATATTATGAATTACCAGTCAATTATTTGATTCTTGATAAAATGGCGGTTGGGGCATTGCCTAAAGAGGAGTTTGATGACAAATTCCGTGTCGCTGATCCAAAAATAGCTGAAGGTTATGTAAAAGACCGTGAATCAAGAACAGAATTATTCAAGTCGGGTAATTTTGCCAATCAACATTTCAAACTAATTTGCGAATATGGCAGAGTTCAGGTGTTTAAGTTCGCACCATAAAATTGTAGGAATAAACAACTATCATATCTGAAACTTGTAAGTTATTAAATAAAGTAAGTTGGCATTTATGTTAGTTGTTTTTTATGCCGATTTTATAAAAAATGCCGACCAAAAAACAAAATAAAACCTTACAAAAGACCGTAAATCACGAATTGAATTAGACAATACTGGAATATTTGATAACAAGAAATTCAATCTCGTATGTGATCAAAAAAGATTCAAAATTTTTAAGGCAGAGTGAACACCTAATGCTTATAAATAAACACCTAAATTTAATTAAATTCTGGATTGAATATTTATTTCCTCAAAATAAAGATATAGATTCCACTTCAAATCAATCCAGACCGTTTCTATTATTTCTATTTGTAATATTTGTATATTCTCTGTTTATGATTTTTACGCAACCTGCTTATACATTGCGTGGAGCAATGTATGCAGAAACGGCAACAAATTATTTCACTAATGCAAATTCAGATTCATACTTAGATAAATTTTTTGCAACAGATGCTGCATATATACCATTGCCGCAAAGAATTATTGCTTATTTGGGACATATTTTAGATCTTTCAGCCGCAATAATTACATATTTTTACACATGGTCAGCAATTATTTTAACAGCTGCTATGGTTGGAAGTTTTTGTTTAATGCCTTTTAGGGCTTTAATAGCAAATGATGCTACAAGACTATTATTATCGCTTTGCGTACTTTTAATGGTAGAACCATCGACAAGAGTATTTATAAATTTTACGTATTTCTCGATATTCTTTATAGCTGTAATAATCTCACTTGCGATCACGCAAAGATCAAAAAAAGTGCCTATATATTCATGGTTTATACCATTTTTTATGATCTCCTAACCTGCAATACTATGCACAATACCGGCTATGTTATTAGCTGCATCTATTTCAAAAAAAAGATTCAAATTTATTGCCTTAGTATCAGTATTATTATCAATCTTACATATTATTTTTATTTATAAGGAAACAGAATTAGGATTGATCCCTCCCCAATTTGATAAAGCCTTACCTTTGCTTACCAACCTAATAAATTCATTCAAATATTTCTTCTTTTCATTTGTCCTATATCCGATAGGATTAGATAATACTTCATCATTTTATCAAAGCTATGACACATCAATCTTAATATTTACTGGAATATTGGTTTTAATTTCTATAATTTTATATATTTTTAGAAAACCTACTACATCAAACTCATTAGCCATAGTAGGCATATCCTTAATATTCTTTGGGATCCTAATCAACTGCTTTTCAACAAACGCATGGTCAGGCGATTTATCAGTAATGCTTCAATATGCTATATTTAGATGGTCATATTCTATAGTTGTAGGATATCTATTGATATTTAGCTCTATTTTGGGAAATATTGATGTCATAAAAAAAGAATTTAGATCCTTGCCTTTTATGATTTGGGGCATAATGGACAAAGTGTGTGGGTGGATTTAGGTATTGTTGAGCAAAAATTTGGTCATTTTAGCTTTTCTATCTTTTCGTAATCCTCGATGGATTTTGACCTTTGATTTCCAATGAGCGAACGATC
>Ga0247838_1002610_pt1 | contig 22437 bp, 20 predicted proteins | sample LaCruzMarch2015__5_FD_189097 | JGI IMG/M metagenome (GOLD analysis project Ga0247838, IMG submission 189097) | Freshwater microbial communities from meromictic Lake La Cruz, Castile-La Mancha, Spain - LaCruzMarch2015_15m | ecosystem: Environmental > Aquatic > Freshwater > Lake | place: Spain... | reverse complement strand
GTCACAAACACGGCCACCCGCCTCACCGGCGCCGCCAGCACCATTTCCATGGTTCCCCGTTCGAGCTGGCCGGAGACGGCATCGCTTCCGCGGGTGATGCCCCAGACCGTGGCCGCCAACACGACCACCGGGTCAACGAAGGCGAGCGCAACACGGCCGGCATGCGTGGCCACTTCCGTGAAGGGCACGCCTGAGAGCCGCTGCCAATCCCGGGGAATGGCCCGCAGGAGCACGTCCTGAAAGGCAGGCATCGGGATCTGGGCTGAGAGCCAAATATAAAGCCATGGAAATCCGGTCCATAGCGCCATGATCGCCAGCAGCAAGACCCGCTGGTCGCCCCATGTCTTCTTCCAGATCGCGGTATTCCACATATTTCACAGTGTATCAGGTCAGGGTTTCAGGTCAGGTCGGGAGGAAAGAGCGGTTGTCTTCGGATGACCGTGTCCGGAAAGTGGCGGCAAGTTTTCAACTTGCCCGGGAAGTGACTGGAAACAACGTCGAATGGCCCCGCACCACTTCCACCGGAAGGAGTTCGTCTCCAGGCGTGCCCGACTTCAACTACCCGGCGCGGTGAAAGCGGTCGTAGACCGCAGCCAGCCCTACGGGCTCGATCCGAACCTCCTCCAGTGGCAGCGTTGAGAGCCATCCCAGCAGCGGCGCCAGCGAGTCGCCCGCCTCCAGCACCACCGTGCCGTTGGCCTGCTCGGCGATCGTGACACTCCCCGCCAGTTCGGACGGAATCGCACCGATCGCACCGCTGAGTTTTGCCCGAATCCGGTGGCAGCGGCGGAGATGCTCGAGCGACTGCTCGTGGACCACTCTGCCCGCCCGCACGATGGCGACGTTGTCGCAGGTGTCTTCCACCTCCGAGAGCACGTGTGAGGAAAAAATCACCGTGCGGCCGGCCGCGCGTGCCTCGAGCACGAGTTCCAGGACCTCGGCCCGGGCGGTCGGGTCGAGATTCGCCGTCGGTTCGTCGAGGATGATCAACGGCGTTTCCATCGCGAGCACGACTGCCAGTGCCAGTTTCTGCCGCATGCCCGTGCTCATCCGGGCCACCTGCCGGGAGCAATCCAGATCGAGCCGACGGGCCACGCCGGCAGCCACCTCGCGGCGGCAGCCGGGCCGCAGGCTGGCGAAGAAATCGAGCACACGATGGCCGTTCATGCGGCGGAAGAGCCGCGCCTCACCGGGCAGGTAGGCGGTGCGGTCCCTGACTTCCAGCGATTCACGCACGCAGTCAAAGCCGGCCACGGTGGCCGTACCCGAGGTGGGGGTGATGTAGCCCAGCAGGAGCCGCAGCAGAGTCGTTTTTCCTGCGCCGTTGGGGCCGAGCAGGCCGAAGATTTCCCCTTCCGGCACCGACAGCGAACAGCCGTCGAGCGCCATGAAGCTGCCGTATCGCTTGGTGAGGTTTTCGGTGCGGACGAGCATGGAAACCGTGGTCGGGGGATCGGCGATCTGGTCGGCCGTCTGGGGCGTCAGCGATGCTGGAGCGTAGCAGAATGATAGGAGTTTCGGCTGGAAAAGGAGAGGGAATCTGATGAGTCTTGCCCGCGCGGCAGCCACCCATGGGGTATATTCAGGAGGATGTCGAATCGCGGAAAAATGGTGTCACCCAGAGGAACGGAGTCTGCGCCGGCCTCGCCTTCCGCCGCTCCCGTTTCCCGCATCCTCGTCGTCGGTGCCGGAGGCTTTGGCCGTGAGGTGCTGCAGTGGGCCCGGGCGGCCTGGCCTGGCCGTATGGCCCGCATCGGCGGCTTCCTTTCAGACGACCCCTCGCGGCTCGCCGGTCATGACAGCAGCCTCACCATCATCGCCAGCCCGGAAAGTTTTATTCCCGAGCCGGGCGATGCACTGCTTCTGGCCATCGGAATCCCGGCAGTCCGCCGCCGTGTCGCCGAAGCGTTGCAGCTCCGCGGAGCGACATTCCTGACCCTGATCCATCCCACGGCGATCGTCGCCCCCACGGCCGAGATCGGCGAAGGGTCCATTCTCTGCCCCTACTCGATCGTGAGCGATTCCGCCCGCGTGGGACGCTGTGCCCTGCTCAACTACCATGCGTCGCTCGGCCACGATGCCTCCGTGGGCGAGTATGCCGTGCTCTCGCCCTATGCCACGCTTGGCGGCCATGCGTGCATCGGCGACGACGTCTTCCTGGGCATGCATGCCTCGGTCGGGCCAGGCCGACGGATCGGTGCCCGGAGCAAGGTGAGCGCCAATTCCTGCGCGCTGGCCGATGCCCCGGCCGATTCGATCGTCTACGGCGTTCCCGGCCGGGTGGGCCCGCTCATCCGCTGACCGGTGGCCGCAGATTGCAGACAGCGTCACGGATCATTTTCTGGCAGCCGATCGCCAGCCCGCATCAGGAAGCGTTTTTGGAATCGCTGGCCCGGAAGATTGACGGCGAGGTGATCCTCGGCGTCGAGCAACCGCTACCGCCCGCGCGGACCGCGCAGGGCTGGCAACGAGCGAATCACACGAGCGTGACAATGATCGACATTTCGATCCCCGCCAACCACGCGGCCCTCGCGGCGCACACGGGCCCATCCGCGCTCCACGTGTTTTCCGGATTCTTTTCCCATCCTCTGGTCTGGGCGGGCTTTCAGAGCCTCGCCATGACATCCGCCCGTCTAGCGATTTTCTCAGAGGCTCCCGAACAGCCATGGCAGACCGGTTGGCTCAAGCGGCTGCGGGGCAGGCTGCTCGCGGCGCGGTGGGCGCAGCGGTTTGCCTTCGTGCTGGCGATCGGGAGCGTGGGCTGTGAGTTTTTCAGTCGGATTGGCTTTCCGCGCGACAAAATCGTACCGTTTGGCTACTTCCTCGACGTGCCACCGCTGGCAACGCCCCCGGCTGACCGTGGGATCGATGGTGATGTCCGGTTGGTCTCCGCCGGTCAACTGATTCGCCGCAAGGGTATCGACCTGCTCATTCGTGCCTGCGAGAATCTGCCCGCGATCGGCTGGCGGCTCGATATCTACGGCGACGGACCGGAGCTGTCCGCTCTTGAACGCATGGTGGCAGCACGCGGGCTTACCGAGCGGGCCGTCTTCCATGGGGTGGTCGCCAACGCCGATCTCCGCAGGGCCCTGTCCACCGCTGACTGCGGCGTGCTGCCGAGCCGTTTCGATGGCTGGGGGATGCTCGTCAGCGAGTCGCTGGCAGCGGGCACGCCGGTGATCTGCACAGATGCCTGCGGAGCGTCCATGCTCGTCTCGGCCGACGGGCTGGGCAGCGTGGTGCGGGCGAACCGTGTGGCACCGCTGGCCGCGGCGGTCTCGCAGGCTGTGGCGCGGGGCCGCATCCCGACGGACACCCGGGTCTCCATCAACGCCCATGCGGCCGACCACGCGTCGGCCGAGCGGGCCGCGGAGCGGTTTCTGGAGGTGCTTCGCCGTGGATGAACTGATCATCGAAGCCGGCCGGACCGAGGCCCATTACTGGCGCGACCTGTGGCGGTACCGCGATCTCTTCTACTTCCTCGCCTGGCGGGATCTGCTCGTCCGCTACAAGCAGACGGTATTCGGCGTGCTCTGGGCCGTGCTGCGGCCGCTACTGACGATGATCATTTTCGTCGCGATCTTCAGCCGGATCGCCGGCCTGCCCTCCGACGGCGTGCCCTACGCGATCCTCGTGCTCGGCGGGATGCTCCCCTGGCAGTTTTTCTCGACGGCCCTCGCCGACTCCAGCAGCAGCCTCGTGTCGAATGCCAACCTGATCACGAAGATCTACTTCCCCCGCATCATCCTGCCGGCCAGTTCGGTGATCGTGGCCTTGGTCGATTTCGCGATCACGCTCGTACTGATGGCGATGGTGATGCTCTGGTATCGCTACCTGCCGCCCGTGCGGATCGTGCTCCTTCCCGTCTTCGTCGTCTTGGCGTTGCTGGCGGCCCTCGGCCCCGGCCTCATCGCCACGGCGCTCAACGTGAAATACCGCGACTTCCGTTTTGTCATCCCGTTCATCGTGCAATTCGGTCTGTATGTATCCCCGGTCGGATTCAAGTCGTCGCTCGTTGAAGACAAGCTCGGCCCGATCGCCCGGCTGGTCTACGCGATCAATCCGATGGTGGGCGTGATCGACGGCTTTCGCTGGTGCATCGGCGCGGAGAAGTCGCTGCATGTGGGGGCGCTGGCGATCTCGGTGGTGACGAGCTGCGTCATGCTGTGGGCCGGCGTGCGATTCTTCCGCAACACTGAAAAAGGCTTCGCCGATATCGTATAGCCCAATGCCCGAACCAATCATCACGGTCGAGAATCTGGGCAAGCGATACCGCCTTCGGCATCGGACCAAGGCGCCGTACACGACGTTTCGTGAGGCGCTCGCGCAAGGCGTCCGTGGTCTGATCGTTCCAAGGAAGCGTGACGGGGCAGGTTCGGCGGCCGAGGAGGACTTCTGGGCCCTGCGGGATGTCAGTTTCGACGTGAAACAGGGCGAAGTAGTTGGTATCGTTGGCCGCAATGGCGCAGGCAAGTCCACGCTGCTGAAGGTTCTCTCGCGGATCACGGAGCCAACGACGGGTCGCATTCGGCTTCGTGGGCGTGTGGCCAGCCTTTTGGAAGTCGGCACTGGATTCCATCCGGAGCTCACCGGGCGGGAAAACATTTTCCTGAATGGCGCCATCCTTGGCATGTCGAAAGGTGAGATCCAGCGAAAGTTCGACGAGATTGTGGCCTTCGCAGAAGTCGAGCGATTTCTCGACACGCCAGTCAAGCATTACAGCAGCGGGATGTACGTTCGGCTTGCATTCGCCGTGGCGGCACACCTGGAGCCCGAGATTCTGATTGTCGACGAGGTGCTTGCCGTCGGCGACAGTCAGTTTCAGCAAAAGTGCCTCGGCAAGATGCGGGACGTGTCTGAGAACTCGGGCCGAACGGTGCTGTTCGTGAGCCACAACATGACGATGGTCAGCAGTCTCACGGATCGCGTTGTCTTATTGCGCAATGGTGAGGTTGATTTCCAGGGCGACACGGCGACAGGGGTTTGTCGGTATCTCAGGTTTCCGGGCAGTGACCGAGGACGATACATCTCGGAAAAAACGAACGTGGCCGGGCCTCACGTGTCACGGATTACTCTGCAACAGGGGGGCGCGGATCAGGTGCACGTCAGTGGTGAGCCGATGGTGATCAGCTTCGAGGTGAGGCACGAGTCGTCGATCGAACGCGGGTGTTTCTCGTTCCAGATCGTCAACCAGTCTCAACAATCTGTGCTGCACTGTTCGATCTTCGCGACCGATGGGCCGCGAAAGGATCTTTTCCGAAAGTCTGGCACTACGATCCTGAAGTGCCGCATCCCGAGGCTCGCGTTGAACGTGGGTTCCTACACCCTGCGAACGTACCTGACGGAGCCGCCCGGCGGTGCCGTCTTCGAGACGCTCGACGGCGTCTGTCCGTTCGAGGTCACCATCTTGGAGGCAACAACGCTCTGGGGATGGCGGCCGGAGGCGTGTGCGTATCACGAGGACTATGAGTGGGAGACCGCATGAACCGTATTCGATCAGATGCCGCCACGGCCGTGTTGCCCACTGCCTTGGCTGAGTCTGAATACCTGAGGCAGCGAATCGCCCCACAGCCCCGCGACACGTTCTACCTGCCGCTGTCCGATCTTCGCTCGTTCCTGGATGTCTGCGGCGAACGGCCGTTCGACACCGTCCTGGACTATGGGTGCGGAGGCTCTCCGTACCGCGGTCTGTTTCACGGGGTCAGCAGATATATTCGCGCGGATTATGTGGACAGTCCGGGGATTGACTTTCAGATCGAAGACTCGGGCGTCTTGCCGTTACCGGATGAATCATGCGACTGTATTTTGTCGACGCAGGTTTTGGAACACGTGCTCTCCCCGCGAATCTATCTCGCGGAGGCGTTCCGCGTTCTCCGTCCCGGAGGGACTCTGATTCTGACGACGCATGGGATCTGGGAGGATCATGGGTGCCCCTATGATTTCTGGAGATGGACGGCCGACGGCCTGCGCCGCGAGGTTCTCATGGCTGGCTTCGATATCAAACAGTCGCATAAGTTGACGACAGGGCCGCGTGCGGTGCTCTCTCTACTCGGCTGCATACCGTATCAGCTGAATGACTCGCGACGCACGTTGCGCGGTCTCGGATTGTGGCTGCTCAACCGCCTCGTTTTTGGAAACCTGGCCACGGTGAAGCGGTGGGCCGATCGGCGGTACGCCGCGTATCGAAACGTCGATGACCGTGAACAAGGGCATCGGCTGTACATCGGACTAGGGGCCGTGGCAATCAAGCCCATGCGCGCCCAGGCGACGTCCGCTTCATGAAGGCCGGTACGCGAACCAGTGGGCTAGATGAATATTCGTGACAAGACGGTATCGCGGCTGCCGCTGCATGGAAAGTTTGGTGCACGATGAGACCTCGGCTTCATCGGACGCTGGCGACTTCGTTTCGCCGGATCCTAGTCGATGCCGCCGTGAACCTACGAAGCCTTTTGGGGTCGCCGTCGGCACGGCTTCAGCAGGAGTATGCTCGGCTGCGACGGTGTTGGCGTAACGAAGCGACGACGACCATTCTTGGGCCGCGGCTCCGGCTTTCGCACGCAGGATCGTTCGAGGGAATGCACCGCGAGATCTTTGGGCGCGACATTTTCAGATTCGAGTCCACGAGTTCGTCACCGCGAATACTCGGCTGCGGGGCGAACGTCGGGCTGGCCAGTATCTATCTGGGCCAACGGCACCCGCAGGCGCGGATCACCGCCTTCGAGGCCGATCCAGCCATCGCCGCGCTAGCGCGGGAGAATCTTGATGAATTCGGACTACAGCACGTCGAGTTGGTTGCCGCCGCGGTGACGGATCACGACGGGACGGTCACGTTTTCAGCGACGGGAGATCTCGCAGGCAGGATCGGATCCACTCGCGGCCTGCAGTCGCCGAACCGGCGCGAGGTACCGGCTGTCCGGTTGGCACCATACCTCGAGGAGCCGGTCGACTTCCTGAAGATGGACATCGAGGGCGCAGAGGAAGCGGTGCTTGTGAGCGTTGCGGACCGGTTGCACAACGTGCAGCGGCTGTTCGTCGAGTACCACGGCTTCGCGGGCGAGGCGCAACGGCTGCCCGAATTCCTCACGCTCCTTTCCGACGTCGGCTTTCGCTACTACATCACGACCGCATACGATTTTCGACGGAAGCCGTTTCTCGACATTGGTGATCACTGCGGTATGGATGTGCAGCTGAACATTTTCTGCACGCGTAACGCATCTGCTGCGTGTTCGGACCGTGGCACGGCGTGCGGGTGAATTGATTTAATGCGTATCGCATTCATCAGCACGATGGACGGTTCACCCTGGGGGGGCAGCGAGGTGTTGTGGAGCCAGGCAGCGACGCGGCTGCTGGCGGACGGCCACGATGTTTATGCCAGCGTGATCGGGTGGCCTGAGGTGCCGGCGGCGCTCGCCGAGCTCGGTCGCCGGGGGGCAATCATCAAACGTCGGCCGAGGCTGACGCCGTTCTCGCGGCGAGCGGTGAACCGCCTACGAAAGTTTTTCCCGGGCACGGCCGCAGCCGACCCCTCCTGGAGCAAGATACTGGGATTTCGTCCCGACATGGTGTGCATTTCACAGGGCGCGGCCATCTGTGGCGTCGATTGGATGCTGCGATGCCTCAACTCCGGAATTCCGTATGCCACCATTTGCCAGGCGAACTCCGAATACTGGTGGCCCGATGATAGCCGGGCGGAAAAGTTAAGAACGGCCTACAGGGGCTGTGGGCACGCGAGCTTCGTTTCGCACCGCAACCGGCAGCTTTTAGAGTCCCAGATCGCCGAGCCCTTGCCAAGGAGCGAAGTGGTGCGGAATCCCTTCGTGGTTCCATACGACGTGGCTACGGAGTGGCCGGAACCGACCGAGCCGCTCCGGCTGGCGTGCGTCGCCAGGCTCGACCCCAAGGCGAAGGGCCAGGATCTGATCATCGAGGTTTTGTCGGCCGAGAAGTGGCGGCGACGCGGAATGAGTGTGAGCTTTTTTGGCTCGGGTCCCTGTTCCGAAACCCTGCATCGGCTCGTTGCGTTGCATCGTCTGGAGTCGTCCGTGACGTTCGCGGGCCACGTTGAAAACATCGTCGATATCTGGAAGACGCATCATGCGCTGCTGCTCCCCTCCCGGTACGAGGGGCTGCCACTGGCGTTGGTCGAGGCCATGCTCTGTTCCCGGATCGGGATCGTCACGGATGTCGCTGGAAACACCGAGGTCCTCGAGGACGAGGTAACCGGATTCGTGGCGGCGTCCCCCTCCGCGGGGCATCTCGACGCCGCGTTGGAGCGGGCTTGGATCCGCAGGGATGCGTGGCGTGAGATGGGGCGTATGGCCGCGAGATCGATCCGCGAGCACGTGCCGAGGGATCCTGCGGCGGCCTATGCCGAGACGATCCTGAGTCTGGCAAAGGAGGGGCGTGCAGCACCGTGGAAAGAATGACAGCCTCGTCCCTTCTGCTCAGCGTCGTCATCTGCACGCACAATCCGAGGAAGGACTTCCTCTCCCGCACGGTGGAGGGGCTCGGCCGCCAGACACTGCCCAGTAGTCGCTGGGAGTTACTAGTGATCGACAACGCGAGTACGGAGCCGATAGGCAATCGCTTCGCAGCATCCGGTCAGCCCCGTCCACGCGTCAACCGCCAGGAGCTCTTCGGACTGCGTTCAACGCGACTTTCCGGAATCAAGGAAAGCACTGCCGGATTGATCGTTTTCGTCGACGTCGACAACGTTCTGTGCCCGGACTATCTCCAGAAGGCATGCGCCATTCATGAAAGGCTGCCGATGTTGGGCGTCATCCACGTCGATGAGGAAGACGGTGCCACTTGAGAATGAACGGATCACATGGGGGGGACTCGGCAGTGAACACCACCGCAATCAAGGCAACCGTTTTGGTCTGCACGCATAATCCGCGGCCGCATGTTCTGCGCCGCGCTCTCGAGTCGCTTCGCCGTCAGACGATCCCCCTGACTGACTGGGAGCTGATTGTCATCGACAACAATAGCGATACTCCGGTCGGCTCCTGGGCGGATCTCGCCTGGCATCCGCAGGCCAGAATGCTCTGCGAAATGACCCCCGGAAAAACGGCTGCACTGCTATGCGGGATCGCGGCAGCGAGGTCGACCCTGTTAGTCATCGTGGATGACGACAATCTGCTCGAACCCACGTACCTGCAGGAAGCGATCCGGATCGAGGAGCGTTATCCGTTTTTGGGTGCCTGGGGAGGCGGGTCGGTTGGGGAGTTTGAAGGGCCGTTGCCAGAGTGGCTCAGGCCATATCTTTCGTTTATCGCCGTAAAGGACTGTTCGGAGGAGGTCTGGTCAAATGAATACTTCCACGATGCTGCGACTCCGATCGGCGCTGGCATGTGCGTCCGGAAGCGTGTGGCAGACAGGTACATGGCGATGGTCGGTGACTATTCCGTGAGACGACTCTTGGGCCGTCGGGGCACTGAGTTGGCGGGGTGTGAGGATACCGACATGGCGTTGACCGCCATCGATCTCGGCTTGGGGGTTGGACGGTTTCCCCAGTTACAGCTTGTCCACGCGATGCCTAGTGGCAGGATGACGGAGACCTACATTTTGAAACTGGCGGAGGAATCGCAGGCGTCGAGCTTTCTCCTCAGGGCGATTCGTGGCAGACCCCATCCGCCCTTGATCGCAGGCAGCCCCCTCAAGCAGATGCTGTTGTGGCTCCGGGTATGGACGCTGCCGAGGATCGACCGAAGGATCCGATTTGCGTTGATGCGAGGCTACAAAAAGGGGCAGGCGACAGCTGCCTGTCTGAACGTCCCCTCGGGCGGTTTCGAAAAGACGACATGAATATCCTGCTGTCAGGCTTCAGCTTCGATACCATCGGTGGCCTGGAGATTGTTTCCGCGGCGCTGGCCAAAATGCTCGCTGCAGCGGGGCACCAGGTGCAGTGTGCGGCCCTTCACGGCATTGGGGTCTGCGAAAAAGACGGCTACCGGATCGTGGGGATAGCGCCGACCAACCGCATTGCGAGGTCAGTCGCTCACCGGCTGCCGTTTCTGCATTCGCTGGGGAAGGTGCGGGAGTTGGCGGCTTGGGCCGACGTGATCATTGCCGCCCACTGCCATACGCTGCCGCAGGTCTATTCGGCTATCGCGAAGCTGCCAAAACGTCCGCCCGTGGTGGCATGGTTGCACGGCCGTGAAGTCTGGGGAAGCCAGGGCGAGTCCTACGCCACGGCACTCAGGCGGGCCGACCGGCTGATGGCCGTCAGTCACTACACAAGTAGTCAGGTGGCGTTGTTGCTGGGGCCGGAGCACACGCCGACGGTGGTCTTCAATCCGGTCGATACAGACTTGTTTCGGCCACTTTCCCCAGAGGACTGTGTCGATCGCCACTCGATACTCACGGTGGGCCGGTTAGGCCACGACACCGAGCACAAGGGCTACGACATGCTGCTGAAGGCCATGGCCATTCTCGAGCGACGGCGGCCGGAGTTGCCGCTGACGCTGCGGATCGCGGGCAGTGGATCGCGGCTGCCTGTCCTGCAGTCGCTCGCGAATCAACTGAACATCTCCGACCGCGTGCACTTCACCGGGCCGCTCTCGAAAACAGAGTTGGTCGATCACTATCGTCGCTGTGATCTGTTCGCTTTCCCGAGCAGAGTCGTGCCGAGCGGCAGCGAATGGAATGGCGAAGGGTTTGGGGTGGTCAATATCGAAGCGGCGGCCTGCGGAAGGCCTGTCCTGACAAGCACACACGGCGGATGCCCGGAGACGATTGTCGCAGGCGTTACCGGACTGCTCGTGGACCCGACGCGGGAGGAGGCCATCGCCGACGGCATCGAGTCGATGTTTGAACGTGGGCCGCAAGAACGGGACCAGATGGGCGAACAGGGGCGGAAATTTGTGACTGAGACATTTTCCTACGCTGCGGTTTCCGAGCGGATCCAGACTCTGTTGGGCGAGGTTGTCGCAGACCGACCGCCACCGCGGGCACCGGGTGGCTCAGGTGCATAACACGAGGCCTCGTGTCGACGGATGACGACCTCCAGCACAAGCCCGCAGGATTTCGGATGGGTATCCGAGATGGTGGTCGAGCCGAGACCCGCGGCACCGGTCCGGGAACACTCGGTGATCAACTGGTACCTGATCGCCTTGGGTCTTCTCTATGTGATCTGGTCGTGGGTGCACCTGCCGTCATCGATCTGGGCGAGGAGCCTGCTGGCCTGTTATCTGATCTGGCGCATGAAGCCAGACGTGATCATTCCATTCATGCTCACGGGCCTCCAGCTACGGCTGCAGTTCGGTCAGGCGGAAGACTTCGCCAACATGCAGGCAATGTCGGAGCAGCTGACCGGCTTCGAGCAGTATGCGTTTATGGTGCCGTGCATCCTCTATGCCATCCGAACGTTTGTGGCTGCTGTGTCGGCGCGTGCCGCGAGAAGGGCGGAGTTTCCCTTCGGACTCTATCTGCTCTATCTCTTCGGCATGCTGTTCGTGCTGGTCGGCGCGGTCTTGGCAATCGGTACAGGAGGGTGGACCGCTGGGCTACGGAGCTATTGCCTCGTGGGGCTTTATTTTTACGGTCTTCTGCTGCCGGCGTGCTCCCAGCGGCAGATGACCCAGCTTGCCGTCGGGTTCTCGGCTGTCGGCATGGCGATCCTCACGGCGGCGAACATGGTTGGGTTTGGGAGTCGTCAACTCTGGGTCCTCCTGCCATTCGCCGGGAGCTTTGCCCCGATCCTTGTGCTCAGGGCGGCGCGGCCGATGCACATCGTTCTTGCCGCGTGGCATTCCTTCGCGGGCTTTACATTTGCGTTCAATGCCACCTTCACGGTGCAATTGCTCTGGCTCTGGAATACGGTCGCGGGCATCTGCCTGGGCCCCTCGAGAAGGCAGTCTTTGAGGGTGACAATGGTCGTCGCGCTGACCTACAGCCTGTTCGTATTTTCCCTGGGACTTTTGTTTTACGGAGCATTGGCCCACGATCCGACGAGGGAGGCGATGGAGTCAAGCCGGGGCGGCTCACTGTTCGACAGGATGAACTACAAGCTGTGCGGAGATCGCGGGCCTATCTGGTGGGGGGCCATGCTTGAACTGGTGGAGAATCCCACCCTGTGCGGCGTCCCGGCACCGACGTTCATCATGCGAAGTCATGGCACGGAAGGGGTCTGGAAATTCAGCACCCACAATATCGTGCTGGACCCGCTGCTACGGCTGGGAATCGTGGCTGGCCCGATTCTGCTCATCGTGCTGGTGCATGCGGTGCTGGTGGCCAAGAATGCCGTCATGAATGAATCGAGTATCGGCGTTGTCGTCATCGCGCTGGCTGTCATCAGCAACATTGCTCTCGGCGGGGCCACCCTCCCCTACATGCTCAGCGACCGTGAAGCGGAGCACATGTTCATGGCAGCCGGGCTGCTCGGTGTCTATGCCATCGGAAAGCGAGGAATGCGTAGGCGTTCGTCGCCTGCGCCAGATTGGTCAGTCTCCGATCACCTGGCGCGACCCGCGGCCTAGGATCATTGATGCGGGTGCTCCACGTCATCACTGGTCTCTGGAAAAACACGGGGGGGCCCTCCGAGGTCATTCCCGCCATCTGCCGCTCCATGGTCGACGCCGGTGTGGAAGTCACGCTGGCGACGCTCTCCGGCGATTCCGCCCAGTCGGTCGATGATGCCGCAGCGCACGGGGTGCGGGTGCTTAAATTTCGACCGACGTTTCGGCACACGATCTGGTACAGCCGCGATCTCCATTGCGGAATCCAGCGACTCGCCTCGGCCCACGACATCGTGCACATCCACGGCATCTGGCAGTTTCCTGACTGGACAGCCGCCGCTGCGGCGCGGAGGGCCGGCGTGCCCTACTTGATCTCCCCCCATGGCTCGTTGCAGCCCGCCCGCCTTAGGAAGAGCAGTTCCAAGAAGCGTTTGTCGGCCCTGCTGGCCGACCGGGCCATGCTCAATCAGGCAGGCTGCCTCCATGCGACGGCCCCCGACGAGGCGGAGGCGTTTCGGCTCTACGGCTATCGCGGCCCGATCGCCACCATTCCCAACGGCATCACACAACCCGGCCCGATCCCTCCTGACCGTGCCGACCGTCTGGCCGCGGAATTTCGGGAAGCTTTTCCCGAGACGCAGGGCCGAAGACTGCTGCTGTTTCTCTCACGCATCGAGCCGATCAAGGGGGTGACAACGCTCGCGCGGGCATGGGCCGCCTGCGCCGGTCAGTTTCCCGACTGGCACCTCGTCGTGGTCGGGCCGGACGAGCGATCCCACCTGCAGGAGGTGCTGGCGATCCTTCGCGAAGGTGGGGTCCTCGACCGCACCACCATCACGGGGCCTCTCTATGGCGACCGAAAGACAGCCGCGTATGTTGCGAGTGAACTCTTTGTGCTCCCGACGATCAGCGAGAATTTCGGACTGGTGATCGGCGAGGCGCTGGCCCATCGCCGGCCCGTCATCACCACGACCGGAGCCCCATGGCAAGGGATCATCGACCATGGCTGTGGCTGGTGGATCGCGGCAACGCAGAACGCCCTCGTAGAGGCGTTCCAGGAAGCACTCCCGAAGTCCCGCGAGGCATTGGTCGCCATGGGCGATCGCGGAGCGGCCTGGATGCGCACAGACTTCACGTGGGAGAGCGAATCGCGTCTGCTGCTCGAGACCTACGAGTGGCTGCTGGGCAGTGGGGCGAGCCGGCCAGATTTTGTAAATTTGGACGATGTTGATCGCGCATAAAAGCCCGGAGCGTGAGCGATGGGATCCCCCGGCTCGCGCCGGTGGCTTGCATGGGAATGGGGCGCAAGGATGAAGATCGCCTACATGGGCCCGATCTCCCTGCATCTGCTGGAAGACGAGGGCGTCAATGTGGCCGCCACGCCGGCGGGCTTTCTGTATGCATTCGGCGCGTATCTCGTGCGGGAGTATCTGCGGCGTGGCCATGATGTGTCGATCGTGACGACGATCCACCGCCTGCCAGCGCCCTTCTCGTGGTCGAATGGCCGGCTGAGCATCGACGCCATTCCCACCCGTCGGGCCTACCTGTTTTGTCTCGATGCGTTTCGGACCGAACGCCATCAGATGATCGCAGCCCTTCGCCGCCGTCAGCCGGACGTCGTGCATGCGCAGTGGACCTACGAGTTTGCCCATGCCGCACTCGGCAGTGGCCTTCCTACCCTGACGACCGCCAGAGACTCGCCCCGCCAGATCCTGCGGCATGCGCCGTCGGCATACAACCTCTATAAGAAATGCTACGCCGACTGGCTGATTCCCCAGATCGCCCACCTCTCGGCGGTATCGCCCTACATGCGGCATGAGTTACGTGATAGCTACGTCTTAAAGTCAGACCCGGTCGTCATTCCCAACGGGATCCGGCCGGAAATCTTCGCCGCCACTGAAAGCCTGCATCGGTCTCGCCCGTTCACCTTCACAAGCGTGGCCGGCTGGGATCCCCGCAAGAATCCCAAGTCGCTGCTGACGGCGTTCGCGTTGCTTGTCCGCATGTATCCCGACTGCCGACTCAACCTGATCGGGAGGGGCTTCGAGCCGGGTGGACCGGCAGCCAGCTGGGCGGCCGACCGTGGGCTCACGGCCGGCGTGGTGTTCATGGGCCACCGCACACACGCGGAGGTTTTACAGCACCTCCGGGAGCATTCAGACGCATTCGTCCACCCGACGCGGGAGGAATCGTTCGGGTCGGCGATCCTGGAGGCGATGTCGCAGCGTCTGCCGGTGATCGCGGGTCATGATTCCGGTGCGGTCCCTTGGATTCTCGACGGTGGCCGCGTGGGCATACTCGTCGACGTCACCGCGGCCGAGTCGTTGAGAGGCGGCATGGAACAGCTGCTGACCGACGCAGCGCTGAGGGCTCGACTCGCCCGCGACGGATACGAGCGGGCACTGTCGCACTTCACGCTTGCAGCCGTCGCGGACCGCTATCTATCGGTGCTCCAGGACATCCATGTGGAAAAACACCCCCGCCTCCCCGAAACGCTTCCATGCCACGCCTGAGGCAGCTCTTGTCGCCTGACTTCAAACGCTTCCTGCTCACGGCGGCTTATGCGCCGCGGTGGCCGCGGGATGCGGTTGCGTCGCTGCTGTGGGGGCTTCCCTGGCATCCCACGTGGCGGTTCTACGGGCTGCCGCGGATCCAGACCCGGACACGAGGCTCGATCCGAATCGGCACGCACTTCACCGCCAACAGCCACTGGCGGCACAACACGATCGGAATTTTCCAGCCAGTCACGCTCAAGACGGTCACCTACGAAGCCACGATCACAATCGGCAGGAATGTCGGCATCGCCGGGGCCACGATTTCCGCCGCGGAGCGGATCGTGATCGACGACGACGTGCTCATCGGCTCCGGCTGCCTCATCGCCGACAGCGACTTCCATCCCATTGCCTATGAAGACCGGGACTGCCCGGAAAAGACCGTCAGCAAGCCGGTTCACATCTGCGAGGGCGCCTTCATCGGGGCCCGTTCGATCGTTCTAAAGGGAGTCACCATCGGCCGCGGCTCAGTCATCGGCGCCGGCAGTGTCGTGACTCGTGACATTCCGCCGGGGGTGGTGGCGGCGGGCAATCCGGCCCGCGTGGTCCGGCACCTATGACCGACCCCCTCCCGGTCACCGTCGTGATCCCAACGCTCAACGAAGAACGCATGCTTGGGCAATGCCTGTCGCGGCTGTCGCGGTTCGCCCACGTCGTCGTGGTCGACTCCGGTTCGACGGATCGGACGGTTGCAATCGCCAAAGAACATGCCGCCGAAGTGCTCACGTTCACGTGGAACGGCAGGTTCCCCAAGAAGCGCAACTGGACCCTGGCGCACCATGGCTTCCGCACGCCGTGGGTCTTGTTTCTGGACGCCGACGAGATGGTGTCGGATGCCTTCTGTGACGAGCTTGGCCGGATCCTGCCAACGACGACCCATGATGGATTCTGGATCAGCTACACGAACTGGTTTCTGGGCCGCCAACTCCGGCACGGCGAGGCCAACCGCAAACTGGCCATCTTTAGGGTGGACGCGGGCGAATACGAGCGGATCGACGACACCCGCTGGAGCAGTCTCGACATGGAGGTGCACGAACACCCCGTGCTCGCGGGAACGACGGGCTGCCTGAGTTCGGTGCTCGAACACAAGGATGACCGCGGCTACGCGCACTGGCTGGCAAAACACAATGAGTATTCCAGCTGGGAGGCGCGGCGGCTGAACTCCCTGCTGTCTGCGGACGCCGGTCAAGGGCCTGCGACACTCACCTGGCGGCAACGTGTCAAGTATCGCGCCGTCGGTTGGTTCTGGTTTCCCGCGGTCTATTTCCTGTCGACCTACCTCTGGCGGGGTGGGTTTCTCGATGGATACCCGGGATTTGTCCATGCCGTGTCGAAGGCGATTTACTTCTGGCAGATCGGCGTGAAGGTCCGCGAGCTGAAGGGCCGGGGTCGGTAGGTGACACAGCCCATGCCGGCTCCCGCCCCGACCCTGCTGATCATCACGCAGGTCTACGTGCCCGACCCCGCGGCGGTCGGGCAGCAGATCTCAGACGTCGCCCGGGAGATGGCGTGCCGAGGCTGGCGGGTGGTGGTCTACACATCGGCACGGGGATATGACGATCCCAGTCAGCGGTATCCGTCCCGTGAGGTCCTCGACGGGGTCGAGGTCCGCAGGCTGCCGCTTTCGAGCTTCGGGAAGCGTTCGATCCCGATTCGCCTGCTCGCGCAGGCCTGCTTCATGATCCAGGCGATGGCCAGGGGCATCTTCACTCGTGGGCTCGGGCTGATCCTAGTCAGCACCAGCCCGCCCTTCGCCGGCTTTGGCGGGGCGGTGCTGTCGTTGCTCCGTCGCACACCCCTGGTCTGGTGGGTCATGGACCTCAATCCCGACCAGCTGGTGGCGTCTGGAAAACTGTCGTCACGGTCTACGGTGACGAAACTCTTCGACTGGATGAACCGCATCACGATGCGACGATCGCGGGCGATCGTTGTCTTGGATCGCTTCATGCGGGATCGCGTGCTCGCGAAACTCAGCGTGCCCGACAAAATCCACGTGCTGCCGCCATGGCCGCATGACGACCTTCTGCAGACGGGCCCGAGTCGGCCAAACTCGTTTCGTGACGAACACGGCCTTGGTGACGCCTTTGTCGTGATGTATTCCGGCAACCACGCCATCCAAAATCCGCTGGACACGCTGCTCGACGCTGCCCGCTTGGCCGAGGATCGGGATGACTTCGTGTTCGTGTTCATCGGCGGCGGGGTCGGCAAACAGCAGGTGGATCGCCGGATCGCCGAGGGGGCGAAGAACCTCCGCTCCCTGCCGTTTCAGCCGCTCGCCCGGATCGGCCGGAGCCTGTCAGCGGCCGACGTGCATGTCGTGAGCCTCGCCGACGAGGTGGTGGGCATCATCCATCCCTGCAAGATCTACGGGGCGCTGGCGGTCGGTCGTCCGGTGCTGTTTTTCGGTCCCGCAGAGTCATATGTCGGCGATATTTTCAAAGGGGTCGATATCGGTCGGATCGTCGGGCATGGTGACGTTTCCACGGCTTTTGCGGTTCTCCACGAGTTCCGTGAACGTGGCGACGAAGGCCTCGAGCAGATGGGCCGCCGGGCGAGCCGGCTGGCTTCGGAGTCGTTTTCGAGAGTCGGGCTTCTCGCCCGATTCTGTGACATCCTCACGGATGCTGTCCGGTCAACGCGATGAGAGCGCTGTCGCTGTTCCGCGCCCCGCGTCGCTACCGCAGCGGTGACGACGCATTCTCGCAGGCATTTGCCCAGGCGATGACACGCCACTTCTCACCCGTCATCCTGTCGGACAACTGCCCGGAATGGCATGACGACCTCCTCGAATCGTTTCCTGTATCGCTCATTCCGTTTCGCCACGGGATCTACAGCCGTACGGTGCGTGCGATGAATATCCGCGCAGCGATTCGACGGCTGGCTCCGGGCGGTGTGGTCTGCGTCCGCGACGAAATGTCGCGCGGAGACGCGGCCGCGGTCTTCGAACACGAGATCTCGAAGCGGAATGCCTACGTCTACAACATGTTCGACAACTGGTTCGCCGACCCGACGTTGGCTCCGCGGGCAAAGTCGCGGTGTGAACTGGCCGATGCCGTTGTCGTACCCACCGAGAGGCTCAAGGCGGCCTGCCAGCAGTTCCACCCGGGCAAGAGCGTGTTTCGCATCGAGGAACCTGTCGACTGCAGCCGATTCGCAGAAACGGCGGGCGTGAAGGCGGATCGGCCGACACTGGTGTGGGCAGGCAGTCCGTTCAGCCAATCGGAACTGGTGCCCATGCGGGAGATTCTGGCGGCCGTGCATCGGGTGGTGCCATTCGATCTCGTCATTCTGTCGGGCTACCGCAAGCCGGACCTGTCGCTGCCGATACCCTGGAAATGGTTCCCTTATTCCCCCGCCAATGAGCAGCAGGTCATCCCCATGGCCTGGGCGGGCTTCTGTTGGCTGGGCGATGACGCCTATGCCGCCGCGAAAGGCTGCTACAAAACCAAAACCTACATGGCAGCCGCTACCGCGCCCGTGGTCACGGATCTCGGCCACGCCCGGCAGGTCTTGAATGCCGCAGGGGCGGGATTCCTCATTCCAGACAACGACGCCCGGCTGTGGATCGACGCGCTCGTCCACCTGCTCTCGTCGCGGGAGGCAGCCGTTCTGGAAGGCGGCAAGGCCCGGGCCTTCGCCCGCGATGCCTTCGCCTACGATCGGATCGCCGCGGAATGGGCACACGCTATCCACGAAGTCTGCTAGCACAAGAGAATGATCTATCGACCTGAAATAGACGGACTGCGGGCCATCGCGGTGGCGGCGGTGATCCTCTTTCACGCCGGCTTCACGCTGTTCGGCGGCGGCTTCGTCGGCGTGGACGTGTTTTTCGTCATCAGCGGATTTTTGATCACTTCGATCATCGTCGAAGATCTGAAGGCGGGCCGGTTCTCGCTGCTGCGGTTCTACGAACGCCGCGCGCGACGGATCCTCCCCGCCCTCTTCCTCGTCATGGCGGTGAGCGTGCCGTTTGCGTATCGGCTGCTGAGCCCGGACGATCTCAAAGACTTTGCCCAGAGCCTGGCCGCGATCTCGCTGTTTGCCTCGAATATCCTCTTCTGGGGCGAGAGCGGGTATTTCGACACGCAGGCCGAGCTCAAGCCGCTGCTCCACACCTGGAGCCTTGCAGTGGAGGAGCAGTTTTACGTCGTCTTTCCGCTTTTGCTGATCGCCGCATGGCGGCTGGGGCGGACAGTCCTCGTGTCAGTGCTGGGCCTGCTCGCACTGGTCAGCCTCGCGATTTCGATCGGCGAGGTCCGCGACTATCCATCGGCGGCATTCTATCTTCTGCCGTCCAGGGCCTGGCAGCTGTTGGTGGGTGGGCTGGCGTCGTTTCTCGTGGATCGCTGGCAGACTGCGGCGGGCCGTCAGCCGTTCGCTCGCCATGCCAGCGAGGCTGCCGGCTGGCTCGGCATGGCGATGATTCTGTTCGCCTTGTTCCGGTTCAGCGACCAGACGCCCTTTCCTGGGCTCAACGCCAGCCTGCCCACGCTGGGCACGGCGCTCGTCCTGCTGGCCGCGTCGCAGCACACACATGTTGGCCGGCTGCTGGCCTGGAAGCCGCTCGTGGGGCTGGGTCTCATCAGCTACAGCGCGTATCTCTGGCATCAGCCGCTGTTCGCTTTCACCAAGCATGCGTTGTTCGCAGACCTTCCCGCCGACCTCGCGGTCGTGCTGTGTGCTGCAACCCTTGTGCTCGCATGTCTCAGTTGGAGGTATGTAGAGCAGCCCTTCCGCGACCGGAGCCTCTGTGGCCGCAGGGCGGTATTTGCACTTTCGGCTGCCGGCATGGTGGCCTTCGTGGGGCTTGGGCTTGTCGGGCATCGCCTGAGCGACCGCATCACGCAGGTGCGTCTGCGGAGCGTGGATCCCGCCAGACGCTCGCAGTTTCTCACCAGGGAAACACTCGTTGCCGATCGCAATGCCTTCGTGGCGCGGTTCTTGCCGGACGCCGCGAATGACTTCTCCACCGAACCGGCGACCCGGAAGATTTTGATCCTCGGGGATTCGGTGTCGGAGGATCTCTACAGCGCGCTCATGGTGAATCGTGAACTGTTCCCCGGCATCGAGTTTCGGCGGCTGATGCTCGACGAGCCCTGCATGAAGGCGGCGGCAGACCTCGTGGCTACGGGCGGGTTGCCTGAGTCTCTCGATGAGACGACCTGCCGGGCGGCGCTGGAGCGTTTGCGGGACAGACCGCTCCTCAAGGCCGCCGACGTGATCGTGCTCTGCTCCAACTGGCCACGTTACATCACGCATTCCACGCACGAAGGCGGGATGGAGCTGGCCGAGGCGCTGGCCCTGCAAGGACGTGAGGTGCGGATCGTCGGACTCATGTCGATGCAGGAGGCCTCCTCGACGGCCTTCCTCGCGATCAGGAACGGGCTCTCGATCGATCAGGCAAACGGCGCGGCCTACCACACGGTGCAGCGAAGCAAGCTCGACCGACCGAATGCCGATGCCCGCGAACTCACCGCCCGCTTCGACACCATCCGCTACCTCGACAAGTATGCCGTGTTCTGTGACGATGTCGCCAAGAGCCTGCTGTTGTACGACGCTATGGGCCGGATGCTTTTCGCCGACAACTTTCATCTCACGAGCGTCGGCGGGGTGTATTTCGGACGGCAGATAGCCGCACGCCGATGGTTCGAGCCGTTCTCACCAGACGCCGACACGCTTCCGATCACTGGGCAAAGCCATGCTCCACGAACCCCGGATTGATTTCTACCGCCGCACGATCGACAGATGGATCCCGGATCGGGATGCGACCGTGCTCGTCGTGGGTGGTGGCGAGAACGACCGCGACGTCTTCGAGTCATTGGGCTTTCGCAACGTGACGATCACGAACGTCGCCACGGCGCTTGAGCGAGCGGATTGCGGCAGGTTCCGCACCCGCGTGATTGACGCGGAGCGGATTGATCTGCCGGATGAATCCTACGACTACACGGTGGTGCACGCGGTGCTCCATCATTGCGCCAGTCCGCACGCGGGCCTGCTAGAACTCTACCGCGTGGCCCGCAAGGCCGCGATCTTCTTTGAAGCGAGAGATTCCTTCACGGTTCGGCTCCTCGGAAGGCTGGGGCTGTCGCAGGTGTATGAATACGGCGCAGTGATCTCAAACCGCTGCGAAGCGGGCGGCGTTCGCGACACTGAAATCCCAAACTACGTCTTTCGCTGGACGGAGCGCGAGGTCGAGAAGACGATCTCCTCCTATGCACCGCATGCGACCCATGTCTACGCCTACCAGAAGGGCAACACGGTCGACTGCCAGCGAGGCTGGACGGCCAAGGGAATTCTCGTGCAACTCCTGGTGCCGGTGTACCGGGTGTTTGTCTGGATTTTTCCCGGACAGCAAAACCTGTTCGCCGCACGCATCACCAAGCCGACCATTCCCCGCGACCTGCATCCCTGGCTGAGGCAGCAGGACGGCAGGGTCGTGTTCAACCGCGAGTGGGCGGCCGGCACGCAGCCTGCGCAGTCCGCACAGGCCGTGCAGGACGGGTCGCAGTGAAGGTGATGCTGGCGGTGCGAATGGCCCTGCGGCAGCGTCCGCTGGCATGCCTGTTGCTGGGCTATTTTGTGCTCTGCGGAGTGCTGCTTCCCTGGTTTCTGCATCGGGTGGGGCCCGACGCCGCGTCCTACATCACGATCGCGCGGAAATACCGGCTTGGCACTCTCGGCGATGCGATCAACGGCTACTGGAGCCCGCTGCTGTCGTGGCTCTTGGCACCCTGTTTATTGCTCGGGGCGCCGTCGGAGGTCACCGCCAGGTTTCTGCAGGTGGCCATCGGCGGGGGATCACTGGCAGCCGTGTGGTGGCTGGGAACGCGGCTCCAACTTTCCGCGTCGCAGCGTCTGCTGACCACATCCAGCCTTATCCCGGCGGTAGCCACGTATGCGCTGACCGACACCACCCCGGACCTGCTCGTGGCCGGCCTGCTCGCTCTCTATGTCGGCGTCGTGGTCGGAGCGGAGTATCCGACCTCACCCCGGCAGTCGGCTGCCTGCGGCCTACTCGGTGGGCTTGCGTACCTCGCCAAGGCGTATGCCTTCCCCTTCTTTCTCGCCCATTTTGTCGCGGTGTCGGGCTACCTGATGCTCCGCCGTCTCTCCGATCCTCCGGCGCTTCGGCGTGTGGCGGTGGGTGCAGCAGCGGGCCTGCTCGTTTTTGCCTTGGTCGCGGGCAGCTGGGCGGGCGTCATCAGTCGGAAATACTCCCGGCTCACGATCGGCACGATGGGTTCTTTGAATCTCCGCCTCGGCGGCGGCGTGAATCCCACGGAGACCGCCGGCCTCTTTCCTCTGCCGAATGACACCGCGATCAGCGCCTGGGAAGATCCATCGAACCTGCGCAAGCCGTCCTCCGGGCCCGTCGCCGAGGCCGCTCCCAACGCGGGTGCGTGGGCCCGCATGATCCTTTCCCGCGCAGT
>Ga0247838_1002609_pt1 | contig 22451 bp, 20 predicted proteins | sample LaCruzMarch2015__5_FD_189097 | JGI IMG/M metagenome (GOLD analysis project Ga0247838, IMG submission 189097) | Freshwater microbial communities from meromictic Lake La Cruz, Castile-La Mancha, Spain - LaCruzMarch2015_15m | ecosystem: Environmental > Aquatic > Freshwater > Lake | place: Spain... | reverse complement strand
CCCGCATGGTCGCGCCCGCGAGCAGGGCGAAGGGCTGCTTCATCCGGCTGACCACCGTCACCTCGTAGCGATCCTGGAGGTTCGCGCCTACGCCGGGCAGGTCCACCAGCACCGGGATCCCGTGGCCGTGCAAGAGCGGTGCCGGTCCGATACCGGAGAGCTGGAGCAACTGCGGGGTGTTGAAGGCGCCCCCGGCCAGGATCACCTCCCGGCTCGCCAGCACGGTCCGGCGGGTCGCCGACCCCGCGTCGCGGGGCCGCGGGTCGGCCGCGTAGAGATGGGCGCCTTCGAGATATTCGACCCCGGTCGCGCGCTTGTCCGCATCCAGCAGCACCCGGGTGGCGAGTGCCCCGGTGCGGATGTGCAGCCGATCCGGATAGGCGCGCTGCACCGCCAGGACCCGTTCCCGGGCGCCGCGGCGCCGGCCCGCGTCGATCGACAGCGGGGTAATGCGCAGGCCGACGTGATTGCCCGCGATCATCCATTGGTCATTGGGGTCGAGCGCCCCCCGCAGGCTGTGCCAGAGCTGTGCGAAGGGGTTGGCGGTCGCGAACAGGGCGGTCCGGGCGGCCTTGACGATCAGGCGCAGCAGCGGGCGGTCGTCGAGGATCATGCGCGGGTCGGCCTTGCACACCGGCAACCAGCCGGTGAATCCGTGGCCGCTAGGGCTGCCGCCCAGCAGGCGCCGCAGCAGGCGCTGCACCGGGCGGTACCGGCAGTCCTCCAGGCGCTGAAAATAGCGCTGCATCCGCTTGGCGCCCCAGGTCGGGTCACCGGTGAGTCGCGCGATCTCGTTCCAGTCGTCGGCAGTAGGCGCCAGCAGGATCATCGCGTTGTGGGCCGTGCAGCCGCCGAGTGTCGCCGCCCTGGGGTAGAAGACGCCGTCGCGCTCGGGGGTGAACTTGCTGTCGCGTCCTTGTTGGGTCGCGTCGCTGTAGTGGCGGGGAAAGAACTCCCAGGACATCTCCGGGTCCTCGGAGGCGGCGGGGTGGAAGGCCGGCACCTGATAGTCGAAGCCGTCCGGCGCACCGCCGGCCTCGAGCAGCAGGACCCGATGGCCGGCCGCGGCCAGGTTGGCCGCGACCGGCCCCCCGCCGGCGCCGGACCCGACCACGATGTACTCGTAGTCCGGCGGCGCCGGCGCGGGCGCCGACGGGGCGGCCGCGCTCTCAGGAAGGTCAGAGGCCATTGACTGCTCCGCGTCCTAAAGCGTTTTCACGAACTCGATCAGGGCCTTCTTATCCCCATCGGGCAGCTTGCTCCCGAACGGATGGCCGCGGTCGACCTGGAAGTCCGGGCAGGTACTGAGCGCCATCATGTCGGGGGCCAGTTCCTTGAGGCGGGCGGTGACCTGGGCCTGGTCGAGTCCGCCGCCCGCGATCTCCTGGTAGGCGACCTTGGTCTTCTTCAGGAAGCGCAGCATCCGCCACAGGCCCGGGCCCTCGTCGCCCAAGTCGACGTTGAGGTTGGAGATCAGGTTCACCGGGGTGCCCTTGGGGATGGGGCCGACGACGATGTTGCTGCCCTCCACCAGGCCGCCGAGCCCGACCAGGCTCCGCAGCAGGCTGGACAGCGGGTTGTCGCTCACCAGCGGCCGGGCGTACCAGGGCAGGGTCTGGGTCGCGGCCTTCAGATAGGTGACCTGATCGGTGCGGCGGATGGTGCCCGGGCGTGTTTCCGGCCACAGCAGCTTGCTGATCCCGTCATCGAAGGCGGCCATGCGCCCGGCAATGCTCGGATCACTGTTGAACAGCCCGACCTCGTTGTTGTGCAGGTAGGGCGCCGTGGACCAGATCGCGATCAGTGAGGGCACCCGCTGGTAGCCGCGACCACCGCCCGGGGCCTGCCATTCAAAGGGCTGATTGGTGATGGGGTCGGTCAGCGTGAGCGTGCCCATGGCCGGCAGGTTCTTATAGGTCTGCGAGGAGAAGTTGTCCCAGACCCGGCCCGCGATCCCGTTGCTCGCCATGGCACTGCAGACCTCGGTCTCCAGGGTCGTGACCGGGATCCGGGCGTCGGTGGACAGGTAGTTGTCCTTCAGGAAGTCGTCGGCCAGGACCAGGTCGCGCATCTTGCCCTTGAAGTCCTCGGTCTCGGTCCAGTCCCAGTACTCCTTCCAGCACTGCATATAGTCCCGCTCACCGCAATTGAGCTTGGGCGCATTCTCCGGGAGCTTGCTGGAATGGCAGCGCGCGCAGTTCTCCGCGAAGACGATCTTGCCGCGCTGCATGACCTCGGGGTCGGTGGTCACGTAGGCCGCGCCCCCGGGGGCCTTGGTCAGATCCATGCGTCCGCTGGCCGCGATCAGGTACTTGGCGAGATTCTCCGCGCGCTCCTGCGTGGCATTCCAGTAGACCGAGTTCGCCTGGGCGACCTTGACCTCGATCGGCGTCTGCGGCTTGATCCCGATCACCGGGCGGATGTGGCGGATCCATTCCTGATGGAATTCACCGATATTGATATAGACCCGGGTCAGTGCGGCATTGATGCCCACCGAGTCCGCCCCGTCCCAGAGGACCTGCGGGACACCGAAGGTCGGCCCGCGGCTCTGCACCTCGGGCAGGGCCAGGGCGCCGCCAACGCTGGTCTCGCGGTGCCAGTGTTCCGCCGCCTGCAGGCGTGCGGGCAGGTCGAAGATGGCGTTCATCGCCCGGGGATTGTTGATATAGTCGGTGGCCACCAGTGAGGTGTCGACCGCGCCCGGCTGCTGGCTGTCGAGGATGTGCCAGACCAGGTTGTCCTTTTCCACGTTGACGCCGAAGATCCGGCCGAACCAGAAATACTGGGCGCCAATGGTGGCCGAAAGGTTCTTGAACTGCGGTGCCTCGGGGTCGGCCGGCGGGTGCAGCGGATGGTCGCTCACATGGCAGAAGGAGCAGGCCATGCCGACGCGATAGGGGCGCACCAGCTTGGGGTCGGAGTAGTAGTCAGGGTCGTTGTAGAACTTGTCCGCGTTCCAGTGCTTGGCGGCGGCCTCATCGAAATTGGGATTGGGATAGATCCGCAGCCCCAGAATGCCCGAGGCCCGGCCATAGACCTTTTCATCGAAGGGCTCGGGCGGGTCCACGCGTTCATCCAGACAGAGCCCGAACTGGTCCGGCTTGGTGGCGGTCACGAAGCCGGGCTCATTCATCAGACCGAGGTAGGAGAAGCGGGTGTCGCGGCGGTAATAGCTCGTATAGTTTCCGCCCGGCTGGCCGGCCGCGGGAGGGGCCCCCCCGGCGGTTGCCTGGGCGGCGGCACCATAGCCGGGTTGGGTCGCGGCAGCGCCGCCGGCCGCTGCCGTGGGCCCGCAGGGGTACGAACCGGAGACCTTGAGCAGGTCGAAGGTGCCGAAGCTGTTGTTCGCCAACCAATCCCAGAAGGCCTCATTGCCGCCGGTCCAGATCATCCAGGTGTTGCGCCCCTTGACCTGGTCCGGATCCAGTGCAATGCCGTTATCCATGTCCTTGAAATAATCCACTGCCGACTCCGGAAAGTCGGCGGTCGTCTTGCCGGCGAGCTTCGCCTCGTCGCTGGCGGGACCCGAGTCCTTCAATCCCAGATACAGTGCGATGCCGCCGACCACGACGACGCCTGACAGCAGGAGCAGGCCGAGCTTCTTCATCTGTGTTCTCCCAACCGGATTCGGTTCTCAAAGAATGATTGCCAGGATCACCACGCCGATCAGCAGGATCCAGAACAGGCGCAGATGCGCTCGGTCCAGGTATTCGTCGACGGGGCTGACGCGCACGTCATCGGTCAGCACGACGGTGCGGGTTTTGGTTACGACCTGTTGTGTGCTCATTGTCGGGTGCTCATAACGGCTTTTGTCCAAGACAGTAAGGAACGGTTTACCAATAGGCTGAACAAGTCACGTCGAGGATGCCCTCCACGCCGTTGTCGTTGTCGTTGTCGTTGTCGTTGTCGTAATCGTAATCGACTTGATCATATCAGCGAGGGATCTCTTGCACCTCGTCGTATCGCAGTCCTTCGCAGCGTTGCATTGCTTCTCCGATTACGACAACGATTACGATTACGACAACGACAACGGCAACGACAACGATTGTATCGTGTTACGCCGACCGCCACCGGGTCTGCGGCTTGGTCGCGGGGCGCTCAGTGCGCCCGGCAGTCTCACGGAAAGGGTGGCGGGCGGAACACGGACATGACCTCGGCGATCATCGCCTCATGGCTGGCATAGCGCCGCTCGTCGTAGCAGCCGAGCGGATTGGCCGGGGCATTGAGGAGGCAGCGATTGCAGAACGAGCAGGGGCGCTCCGGCAGGTCTTGGCCGGCGGCCAGCGTCTGCGGCAGGTCATTGTTCGCAATCAGCGGCCGTGCGATGGCCACCCCGTCGAAATAGTTCTCCGTCAGGCCCTTGCGGATCAGCGCCCCATCCTGGAAGCCGCCGGTATTGATGACCGGGATCTTGACCCGCGCCTTGATCTCCCGGCAGCCGTCCATGCTCACGCCTTCCAGCGGGTAATCCTTCTTGGTGCGATTCCACAGCCACAGAAAGATCGGGCGCAGCGCCCGGAAGTGGAAGAGAAAGTAATTCGGGAAATAGGCCCGCACCCCGTTCGAGACCATGGCCCCGTACCACCAGTTGGCCTCGTCGGCGGGGAAGCCGCCCGGCGGCACCAGCGGGTGCGGGAAGGTGCTGCCGGCCGAGATGTGCAGGCCATCGACGCCGTCCTCCTCCAGCCATTGGCACAACTGGACGGCGTCGCTGAGGTCGTTGCCCTTCTTCTCCCAGGGGTACAGTGCATTGTTGAGATCGAAGGCGTTGATCTTGACCTGCAGGTGGAAATCGCTGCCGGCCTGTTTACGGACCTCCTGCACCACCTCGTGGAGAAAGCGATAGCGGTTGCGCAGGCTGCCGCCGTAATCATCGGTGCGGTCGTTGATCGCCGAACTGAGAAACTGGGTGAACAGATAGCCATGCGAGGCGTGCAGTTCGACCCCATCGAGCCCGGCCTCGCGGGCACGCCGGGCACCCTGACCGAACAGGTTCACCAGGGTCTTGATCTCGTCCGGGGTGGCGGCGTCGCACAGCAGGCCATGAAAGGTATCCATCGCGGCGGTGGATGAAAGCCCGTTGTTGTAACGATTCTCGGCCCCGCCGATATCGCGCTGCCGCCCGGAATGACTGAGCTGCATGATGAATTTGCAGTCGTATTCGTGGACCGTCTCCCCGACCTTGCGCCAGAACGGGATCTTGTCGTCGTGGTCGATCATGGCGTAGTTGGGGAGGATGCGACCGCGCACCTGCACCGGCGCGAACGAGGAAATGATCGCCCCTACGCCGCCGCGCGCAAACTTCTCCTCCCAATTGATCCGTGTGGAACTGCCCGACCCGTCGTAATTGTCCCAGCGACCGGAGATGCTGGAGCGAAACAAGCGGTTCTTCACCGTCAGATGGCGAAATACGAGCGGCTGAAAAATGGGGTCATTTTGCATTCCAGGGCCTCTCTCTGATTCATTCCTTCGGGGGTTCATTCCTTCCGGGTCGTGGGCGCCGCTACGGCGCCGTAGATCGCGGTACCGTCGGGCAGGACCTGCTTGCGCACCTGTCCGGCGGCTTCCAGGCGGTCCAAGGCGCGCTGTACCTGCGCGGCGGCCTCATCAAGGCGCTGGCGCAGCAGCCACCAGCGACGGATGCCCTCGACGCTGTCCGCCGCGGCGGGATGCTCGGCCAGATAGCGGGTGATCTCCCGGCTCAGATCCTCCAGCCTGAGATCGACAAGGGTTCGGTCGTCCGGTGTGAGGTCGTCGGTTGCCATGGCGGGCCGCTAGCGTCCAAGAGCACTTGTGCTCAGAGAAGCACGCCGCGTGCCAGTCGCCGGAACGGGAGAAGCGACGTTAGAACAGAAAGTTGCGTCCCGGATGACGGGGAAGGGTGAGGGAAAAATACCCAAGTAATTTAGTCAACCGCGCGGATTCAGAAGGGCCGCGGCAGGCCGTTGCGGGCGGGGGGCTTTTCCCCCACCAGGGAGAAAACACCCCGGCGCCGGCGGCCGGGCGGGGTTCGGCAGGCGTGGCGGAAGCCGGCGGACCTGAACCCGGGAATCAGTCCGCGAAAAACGCGAAATTATACGGAGAGATAACTGAGCCCTTCCGCTCACCCCCGCGGTGATTCTCCGCCGGGCAGCAAAGCATTGTTCCTATTCGCGTTCATTCGCGTTTTTCGCGGACAAATTGCTCTTTCCAGGTTGGATGACCGCCCGCGCCTGCTACTGCAGGTCCATGCAGGCGGGCGAGGCGGGGCGGCTGAGCCCATGTTTCTTCAGGAGCTTGCCCAGGTCGCTGCGGTCCTTGCCGGCAATGCGCGCCGCGAGCGTCAGATTGCCGGCCGTGCGGGCGAGGAGCCCCGTCATGTAGGCCCGCTCGAACTCGGCCACCGCGCGCGCCTTGGCCGCCTTGAAGGTGGGCGCGGCCTGCTCGAACAGGATAGCCGCGGATTCGGTGTCCCCCGCGTCGGCGCTCGGCGGCGCCGGTGCGATCACGGGACCGGTGCTCAACAGCCATTCCCGGTGCATGAGATTCTCCAACTCGCGCACATTGCCGGGCCAGGGGTAGGCCGCCAGCAGCGGCAGCGTGGCGGGGGCCAGGGTCTTCACCGGCTGCCCGTACTCGGCGCTCAGGCGGCCCAGGAAGGCGTCCGCCAGGAGGGGGAGGTCGCCCGGCCGGCTGCGCAGGGGCGGTAGTTGGACGGCCAGCACGTTGAGCCGGAACAGGAGATCCGAGCGGAAGCTGCCCGCCTCGACCATCGCCTTGAGGTCCGCGTTGCTGGAGGCCAGCACCCGCACATCGGCGTGCTGCACCCGGGCGCTGCCCAGGGGCCGGTACTCCCGGTTCTGGAGGAAGCGCAGCAGGGCCGCCTGGGCGCGGGGGCTGATCGCCTCGATCTCATCGAGGAACAGGGTTCCCCCGTCGGCCTGGGCGATGAGCCCGGTGCGGGCCTCCCGGGCGTCGGTGAAGGCGCCGCGCACATGGCCGAAGAGCTCGCTCTCCACCAGGGTGTCGGGCAGGGTGGCGCAGTTGATCGGGATGAACTGGCGGTCGCGTCGGGTGCTGAGATAGTGGATGGCACGCGCGACCAGTTCCTTGCCGGTGCCGGTCTCGCCCTGGATGAGGACGGTCGCGTTGCAGGCCGCAAACTTGACGACCAAGCCCAGCGCCGCCAGGAAGGGCGGCGAGCGGCCGATCAGATTGAACTTCGCGAAGTCTTCCATCGCACTACACCTCACGCGCGTTTGGATGTCCGATCCAATGGGCGGTGGCGCGGGCGGACCAAGCCCGGCCCCGCCATCGACGCCATCAAGGCTGACAAGAACGCTCAGATATGCGTGAAGGTAGCAGATCGGCGCGCGTCCCGCGAGCCCAGCCCGATCCGGGTTTGGCCACGGACAGAGCAAACAGCTTTGTACAATGATCCAGGAAGACCGCTGCCGAGCGGCCGGAGACCCGCCCGCGGCCCCGCCGGCACCCTCGGCGACCCCGGTGCGGTATCGCTAAACCCCTAATATAGCAGAGAAACACCGGTCGGCACCCGCGTACATTCGCGGATGAAGGCCCCGCCGCCGGCACAATCCCGGTATCCTGTGCAGCGCTTCCCGCCTCCGGGCGAAGACCGTCCCACGTCGGCCGCGCCTGCGGACGCACCCCGATTGAGAGAGTAGAGACCGATGTCGATCAAGCACCCCATCGTCGCCGTGACCGGATCGTCCGGCGCCGGTACCAGCACCGTCAAGAATGCGCTGGAGCACATCTTCCACCGCATCGGCGCCCGCGCAGCCATCGTGGAGGGCGACAGCTTCCATCGCTACAACCGCCAGGAAATGAAGGAGGAACTCGCCAAGGCGAAGCTCGAGAGCCGCAACTTGAGCCACTTCGGACCCGAGGGCAACCTGTTCGACAAACAGTTGGAACTGTTCCAGAGCTACAGCCGCAACGGCTCCGGGGAGCGGCGCCACTATGTCCACGACGCCGACGAGGCCACCTCCTACGGCCAGGAGCCCGGTACCTTCACCCCCTGGGAGCCGCTCCCCCAGGACACCGACCTGCTGTTCTACGAGGGCCTGCACGGCGGCGTGGTGGCGGGTGATATCGACATGGCCAAGGAGGTCGACCTCCTGATCGGGGTCTGCCCCACCATCAACCTGGAGTGGGTGCAGAAGATCCAGCGCGACACCCGCGAGCGCGGCTACAGCCCCCAGGACGTGCAGTACAACATCTACCGCCGGATGTACGACTACATGCACTACATCCTGCCCCAGTTCTCCCGGACCCACATCAACTTCCAGCGCATCCCGCTGACCGACACCTCCAACCCCTTCTGTGTCACCAACATCCCCACCTTCGACCAGAGCCTGGTGATGATCCACTTCCTCACGCCCAAGCCCAGCGTGGAATACAAGCTCAACCTCAAGGGCCTGATCGACGGCACCATGATCACCGGATTCAACACCCTGGTGGTCCCCGGCGGCAAGATGATGTACGCGCTGGAGCTGATCCTGACCGAGCGGATCGTGAACCTGATGAAACGCCGTGGGCAACTGGGCCACGCCGAGGGCTGAGCCGCCGGGCCGGCCGCACGGTGGTCTCCCGGCATCAGGGTGCTAAGGCGCCGCGCCCGTAGGGTCCGCTGTGCGGACCAGGGGCTGGCATAGGCGCCGCGGCGGGTCCGGTCCGCACAGCGGACCCTACACAGAGCCGCCGGGTGCCGCAGCGGCAGGCGGCGCGCCCGTAGGGTCCGCTGTGCGGACCAGCCACCTCGCGGTGACCCGCCTGGCTTGGTGCCCGGGGTCATTGGTCGAGCCCCGCACGGCGACGGCTCGCCCGGGCCGGTGTAGAATCCGGATTCGACACTAGTAGCCGGTCATTCGCGCGGATGGCGGAATTGGTAGACGCCCTGGATTTAGGTTCCAGTGGGGCAACCCGTGGGGGTTCGAGTCCCCCTCCGCGCACCATTTAGATTCAAGAGCTTACCCCGGCCTGCCCGGGCCTCCGCTCGTATCCTTGCGTCTTCTCGTTCTTCTCGTTCCCACGCTCCGCGTGGGAATGCCGCGCGGGCGCTCCGCGTCCGGTCTTGGCGCTGGACGCGGAGCGCCCGCACTTGCTCCCCGGCTACCGCGTGGGAGCCAGAAGGCGCCCGGCGCCCCTCGTTGCCGCGCGCCGAGCCAGTACCAGCGCGTTTCGGCTAGCCGGAAAGCCGCGTAAGCGACTGTTCTCATTTGGTATCGCGCTTAAACTGACGCCATTCGAGCCTACCCCTTTTCCGACCCCTGTTCCCGGCCTTCTTTCCCACACGGGGGGCACCGCGTGACGGATGCCCGGCGCCGACCCGCGACGGCTCAAGTGGTTTCGAGCCCGGTCACGCCATCGGCGCAGCCGAAGACCTCGATCCCCAGGCGCTCGGCCACCGGCCGGGCGTCCGGGCGGACCATCGGTGAGATGACGAGCTTGCGGGTCACCGTGCGGCCGTGGCGGCGCTGGTAATACTGCACCTTGCGCTCGAAGATGTAGATGTCCGACTTCGACATGGATGACTTGAGCTCGCAGAGGATCACTTCACCGTTCTTGATGATGACGTCGATCTCGACCTGATCGGGCGTGCCGAAGACGGTTCCCTCCTCGTCGAATTCGTTGACGTTGATGACCTCGACCCCGAAGGACTTCTCCAGGATACCCTTGAGTGCGTCGCGGAAGCTGGCCTCCGAGGCCAGGCCCCAGCGTGCCCCGAGTGCGCCGATGCCCTGCTCCTGGCGCAGCCGGGTCTGCCGCAGTTCATCGAGCAGTTGGAAATTGAAGCGCGTTTGCTCGTCCCACTTGCGTTCCTGCGCCTCCCACTTGCGTTCCTGCATCTCCCACTTGCGCTCCTGCGCCTCCCACCTGCGCTCCTGCGCCTCCCAGTTGCGCCCCTGATTGGCCCATTGCTCGTCCCACTTGCGCTCCTGATCGGCCCATTTGCGCGCCTGCTCCTCCCGATCCGCGGCCAGCTCGTTCAGCACGCGGTCGAAGCGTGCGTCGAAGCTCTCCGGTGTGACCGCGGTACTGCGGATCAGGTCCTCCAGCCACCGGCGAAAACCGGCGTCCTCGCGCAGCAGCAGCGGGAGTTCGGCCTGGAGGCGGGACTTGATGTCTTCGACGGACATGGCTGACGACCCTCGGGATGGCAAGGACCCTGGCGCTGGTTCGGTAATGGTTGCTCCGGAGATTTTCGGGGCCGACGGGGGCCAATGCAAGGTGCTGCACAGGTGCCGGACGGCCTCCGCCGGGGTCTCCGAGCGGCTTGCAGTCAGACTAGCCCCCGCGCCATCCGGTCGCAAGCACCCGCCGCCGCCCTTCTGGCTCCCACTCTCCTGCGTAGGAGCAAGTGCGGGCGCTCCGCGTCCGGTGCCAAGACCGGACGCGGAGCGCCCGCCCGGCATTCCCACGCGGGAGCGTTCCGACCATTAAGTTTAGGCGCACTCGTCGACCCCGTCGCCTCTGCCTGGAGTCCAAGGCTTCAGCCTTGGCGCGCTCCAAGGCTGAAGCCTTGGACGCCAGGCGCTTGGGCTGCGGCGCTTGATCTAATGCCAGTGACGCTCCCTGCCTGAGATCCTCGAGCAGTTGGAGTTCGACGGACATCGCAGCACCGACTGAACGCGACCCGCGGAAATTGCACCCGACCCGCCCCGGGTATAAGCTCGCGGCCCATCGACCCGCCAGGGTCGCGGTCCCGCTGCGCCGACCTTGCCGGCCCACCCCGGTACCGGACCCGCGGGACCACAGGCCTTGCCCGCCGCCGTGGCGCACGCGGGCGACGCGGGCCAGGTGCTCTACCATGAAGGCCCCGATGAAGACCCCATCCCATCCCTGGAGTTTCCGCCAACGCCTGCGCGCCCGGGCCTTCGGCTGGCGCGGCTCCAGCCTGGCGATCCAGCGTTTGAAGGAGGCCCTCGCCGAGATCGAGGCGGCGAACCGCTCGGACCCGGCGCTCGCGGCCGAGGGGGCGGTCCTGCTGATGGAGCGGCTGTGGCCGGCGCTCCAGGCGGTCGACAGCTCTTCGGGATCCCTGGGCAACGCGGTCGGCAAGACGGTGCACGCGCTCATCGACATCCTGCTCGCCGCCCCCGCCGATGAGCCGACGCTGGAGCGTTGGCTCGAGCGCCTCTGGACGGCCATAGAGGAGGACGGGGTGGACTTCCTGTCCGAGGTCGGCGAGCGCTGGGGCGAGCTGTGCCGCACGGCGCCGCGTGCCGGCCGCGCCGCCGACGGGCTCATCACCACGGTGCGGCTGAGCTGGAGGCCGGAGCACAAGGGCTACTTCCGCGGCACCTTTGCTTGTCTGTCCTGCCTGCTGGCCGCCGGGCGCCACCAGGAGCTGCTGGCGTTGCTTGCCACCGCGCCCTATCTGTCCTGGCACTACCGCCGCTACGGGGTCCTGGCCCTCGCCGCCGACGGCCGACCCGACGAGGCCATCGCCTATGCCGAGGCGTCGCGCGGACTCAACGACAGCCCCGCGGCCATCGCCCGCACCTGCGAGGAGGTCCTGCTGGCCGCCGGCCGCCCGGACGAGGCTTACCGCCGCTACGCCTCCCTCGCCAACAGGGCCGGGTCCCACCTGGCGACCTTCCGGGCGATCAAGAAGAAATACCCGGCCTTGGCCCCGCGTGCCATCCTCGACGCACTCATCGCGGAGACCCCGGGCGCGGAGGGCAAGTGGTTCGCCACGGCCAAGACCCTGGGGCTGCTGGACCTCGCCCTGGACCTGGCGCGGCGCTCCCCGGTGGACATCGCCACCCTGCTGCGCGCCGCCCGGGACCAGTTGGACCGCGCGCCGGCCTTTGCCCTGGAGGCGGCGACCACGGCCCTGGGCTGGATGGCCGCCGGCCAGTTCTACGAGCTCAAGGCCGGGGAGGTCTGGCAGGCGATGGGTTACGCCCTGCGCGCGGCCGAGGCCCTCGACCGCGTGGAGTCGACCCGGGGCCTGATTGCGGCACTGGCCCAGGACCCCAATACCGATGCCTTCGTGCGCGAGCAGTTGGTCCAAGGGACGCCCTATGTCCCGGGCCGCTGAGCGTGATCCGCACCCGACCCGATCCCCGACCGCGCCGCCACCCGGCGCCGCGGAGGGGCTGCGGGTCGCGGAGGAGGTCTATTGGCGCGACTACTACCTGGGCGCCGACCGCCATTACGAGTGGAACGACGGCATTTCGGAGGAGAAGCCGGTGTCCGACGACGAGACCTGTCTGGCCTATGTCTGGCTCGTCGAACTCCTGCGCCACTTCCTGCGCGCCGATCCGGTCTATGCCGACTTCGTGCTCTCCGGCTGGCAGGAGACCGAGCGGCAGGTCGCGGCCGAGCGCGCGGCCCGGCACCTGGTGCAGGCGCGGGCCGCGGCCGAGGCCCAGGCCCGGCAGGAGGCCGAGCGCGCCTTGGCCGAGCTGCGGGCGTGGCGTCGCGGCGACCCGATTGACCCCTGATGGAGCCTTTGTGATGCGTTTGCCGACACTGAGGGTCGCGTCGCTCCTGCTGCTTGCAGGCGTGGCGGCGGCGACCGATGCCCCTGCTCCCTGTTTCTGTCTCCAGGAGACCGGCGGGCGCCTCTGGTACGACTGCATCACGTATGACAAACCGACGAGTCCCGATCCCTTATACGACTGCGTCCGAAACACCGAGGTCGGCAAACGCCAGTCGGCGGCCAGCGTCATCCAGACTGACCGAGCGGATGGAGCGCATTCCACCCAGGTCCCGGAACGCGAGCGGGTGCCCGAGGGTCACACCATGACCCGGATCCCGGACGGCCAGAAGTCCTGCAAGCCCTGCCGCGATACGCACCTGGACGCCGCCAACACCCTGAGACCCCTGAGGCCCAAGGACGAGCCGTCCGGCGCGTCCCCGGGGACCGGCCATGACTGAGCCCGCGCCCGCGCACCCGGGCGGCTTGCCCTGGCTCGATATCACACTGCTGCTCGCCCTGGTCTCTGCCCTCTTGGTCACCGCCGGCTGGGGCTATCTCGAGACCTGGTACGCCCGGTTCGACCTGGGGCTCATGGGGCTCGAGGTCGCGCCGGTCTATTTCGCCATCTACGGGTTCAAGACGCTCAAGTCGGACTGGTGGTGGTTGCTGCCGCTTGTCCTCGCCGCCCTGTATGGCTGGCATCTCTATGCCGAGCGGCTGCCGCGCTGGTCCTGGATCGCCCTGCCGCCCGCGGTGCTGCTCCTCTTCTGGGCCGCCCATGGTCTGGGCTATGTCGCCGCCCACCTGGACTACAGCGCCCATGCCCGCGGCGGCTTCTGCGCCTTCCCCTTCGTGCGGGTCGCACTGGACCGGGAGTTCGGTCTGCCCGCTGCGCTGCAGCCGGTCCCGGCCACGCTGGCCGGGCAGGACCTGCGCCTCCTGGTCCAGACGCCGAACCTGCTGGTGCTCATCCCCCCGGAGGCCGGCGGGGCACCGCTCCTGGTGCCGATGGGGCAGGTGCGGATGTTGCGGGTGATCCCGGTGCAGGCGGGGTGCCGGCCTTGAACCGGGGAGGGGCCTGGTGCCCAGGTGCCGCGCACCGGTTCTTCTTGGCGGCCTCAGATGGCGTAAGCTACACGTCAACGCGTTGGGAGAAACGACGTGCATGGTCGCAACTGCCGAACTTGGCAACACAGCTTGGCAATACCGACCACCGTCAAACAGACGAGGTCTTGTGATGGCCACACTTCATGCGACGATTCCCGATGATCTGCAGCGTCAAGTCCAGGCCGTCGCCAGGGCGCGCGGCGTATCCGTCCGCCTGGTGGTCGAAGAGGCCTTGCGGTGCATCGTCGCGCCCGAGCCATTCGCGAGCGAGGCCGAGGCGCAGGCCGAGATTGAACGGCTGCAAGCCGACGTGTTGAAGGACCACCCATGGGAGGCGTAAGCCGTGGGGATGTCGTGCTCGCGGCGGCAGCGGGCGATTATGGCAAGCCAAGACCTTGGCTGGTCGTCCAGGCCGACAAATTCAACAGCGCCGACCGCCCCGATTCGATTCTCCTCTGCCCCTTTACCACCCACCAGGACGTCGCGTCCTACCGTGTTCCGGTCCATCTTCCCCACGGGGACACGGACAGGGCCTCGTGGGTCATGGTGGACAAGCTCATGGCGATCAAACGGGAACGTATCCGCTCAGTGGTCGCCAGGCTGTCGCGGCAGGAACTGGCGAGGGTCGAGATGGCAATGACGGACCTTCTGGGGTTCGCACCGATACAGTAGAGGACGCCCCGGCGCCTCGCGATCTGCGGGTTCAAGACGCTCAAGTCGGATCAGACGCCGAACCTGCTGGCGCTGATCGCACCGGAGGCCGGCGGGGCACCGCTCCTGGTGCCGATGGGGCAGGTGCGGATGCTGCGGGTGATCCCGGTGCCGGCGGGGTGTCGGCCTTGATTCGCACTGTTGATCCGCACTGGGCTTCGCCGCGGGGTTACGCCGACTGTCGCGATCAAGCCCCGAAGGGGCGCGACATGCCAGCCCAGGGCAACGCCCTGGGTTGCCAATACCAACGAGCTCAGCCCTGAAAGGGCGTGACATCCCTCTGGATCGATCGCGCGAATAGCGATGTCACGCCCTTTCAGGGCTAGTCGAATGATCCTCGCTATCCCAGGGCGTTGCCCTGGGCTGGTATGTTCGACCCCGTTGGGGTCGGTACGCACGATCAGGTATAACGGGGTACCAGGCCCTGGGCTGACCATTGGAATCGCTGAAGAACTCGATCGAACCATTGACCGCACGGAGGTCCCTCATGCGCCGCACCAACCCTGATACTGCTCGCCGCGCTGGCGCTCGGCGCACCGCCGCCGGGACTCGCGGACAGCGCGTCCGATGACCTGGTCCGGCAGGTCACCGAGGTACTGCGCGAGCGCGACGGGCGGGCGCCGACGGATGAAGAACTCGTTCTGGCGCTGAATCTGGTCGCCGCCGCGCTCCGCGCGAAGGGCCAGTATGCCGAGGCGGAACAGGTCGTCCGGGTTGCGCTCGCGCGGAGTGAACTGGTGCTGGGGGCCGAGCACCCGGAGACCCTCACGAGCCTCAGCAACCTGGCCGCGCTGGAGCAGGCCCAGGGCCGCTACGCCGACGCCGAGCCGCAATTTCGCCGGGCGCTCGCGTCCAGCGAGCGGGTGCTGGGGGCCGAGCATCCGAATACCCTCACGAGCCTCAACAACCTGGCCGGCCTATACGGGTCCCAGGGCCGCTACGGGGAGGCCGAGCCGCTGTACCGCCGGGCACTCGCGGCCCGCGAGCGGGTGCTGGGGGCCGAGCATCCGGATACCCTCGCGAGCCTCAACAACCTGGCCGGTCTGTACCAGTCCCAGGGCCGCTACGCCGACGCCGAGCCGCTGTACCGCCGGGTGCTCGCGACCAGCGAGCGGGTGCTGGGGGTCGAGCACCCGCAGACCCTCACGAGCCTCAACAACCTGGCCTTTCTGTACCGGGCCCAGGGCCGCTACGGGGAGGCCGAGCCGCTGTACCGCCGGGCGCTCGCGGCCCGCGAAAGTGTGCTGGGGGCCGAGCATCCGGATACCTTCGGGAGCCTCAACAACCTGGCCTATCTGTACCAGGCCCAGGGCCGCTACGTGGACGCCGAGCCGCTGTACCGCCGGGCGCTGGAGACCGGCGAGCGGGTGCTGGGGGCCGAGCATCCGGACACCATCACGTTCCAATTGAACTTGGTCGCGACCCTGGTCAACCAATCCAAACTCACCCAGGCGATCCGCCAATTCCGCTCGCTCGACGGCCGGCTGCGCGGTTTCGTGGGCCTCCAGCTCGCCACCACCGGCTCCGAGCAGGTGCGCCGCGATCGGGTCAACGCCGAGGCCGGGCTCCAGAATGCCGTCTACACCCTGGCCCTGGCCCACCCCGACAGCGAGGCCCTGCCGCTCGCGGCGGACCTGATGCTGCGCTGGAAGCGCCTGGCCGGCGAGGAGGAGGCCCTGATTGCCCGGCTGGCCCGGACCAGCCAGGACCCGCGGGTGAAGGACCTGGCCAGCCGCCTGGCCCAGGCGCGGACCGACTTGAGCCGGCTGGTCAATCTGCCCAAGCCCGACCCCAAGGCGATCGGCGCGGCGCGCGCCGCCCTGGAGGGCCTGGAGGTGGACCTGGCGACCCTCAACCGGACCTTCGGCGGCCAGCGGGCGGCCCGCGCGCTCGACTGGGAGTCGGTGCGCGACGCCCTGCCGCGGGGCTCGGCCCTGCTGGATCTGCGCGCCTTTCGGCCGGTCGACTTCAAGACGCGCAAATGGGCCGACCCCCGCTGGCTCGCGCTCCTGATCCCGGCCGACCCGGGCGAGGGGCCTCAGCTTCGGCTCCTCGACCTGGGTCCGACCGCGGCGCCCGAGCCCCTGCTCGCGCGGCTGCGCGCCGGCGAGTCGGCGGCCGAGCCGCTGGTCTATCAGGCCCTGTTCGGCCCGCTGGATGAGGCGATCAAGGGCTATCAGACCCTCCTGCTGGCCCCGGACGGCGCCCTGGACCTGGTCGCCTTCGCCCGGCTGCGGCTGCCGAACTCGGACGGGCGCTACTGGGTGCAGCGCCAGGCGGTGCGGGTGCTGCGCACCGGGCGCGACCTGCTGGCCCCCCCGCCGGCCCGGGAGGCGGCCGGGATGCTGGTGCTGGGGGGCGTGGACTACGACGGCTTCCCGGCCGGCGGGCCGACCCAGGCGCCGCCTGCCGACGCGCCCCCGGATTCGCCCGCGCATCCGTTGGGACCGGTCCAGCCCGCCCTCGCCGCCGGACCCCTGATCGCCATGACCCAACGGCTGCGCGCCGAGCACGGCAGCTTCGGCCCCCTGCCGGCGACCGGCCCCGAGGCGCGGGCGGTCGGGCGCTATTTCTGGGACTACTATGGGCGCGAGGCCCAGGTCCTGACCGGCCGGGAGGCGGCCGAGGGGCGGCTCAAGACCCTGGCCGAGCCGCCGCGGGTGCTGCATCTGGCGACCCACGGGTTCTTCCTGGCCGACCAGGCCGCGGCGCCGGACGGCGATGCGCAGCGCCCCCTGACCCTGGCCGGGGTCGCCCTGGCCGGGGCCAACCGCGGGCTCGAGGGCCAGACCGGCCCGGACGGCCAGGACGGCATCCTCTATGCCCTGGAGGCCGGGGACCTGAACCTGGAGGGCACCGCGCTCGTCACCCTCTCCGCCTGCGATACCGGGAAGGGCACGCTGGACCGCTCCGAGGGGGTCTACGGCCTGGTGAGGTCCTTACAGATCGCCGGTACACGGCGGGTCCTGATGAGCCTGTGGCCGCTCGACGACCCGCTGGCGCGCGAGTTCATGGACGCCTTCTACCGCACCTGGCTCGGCGGCGGCAGCGCGATCGAGCCGGCCGCGGCCCTGCGCAAGACGCAGCTCGACTGGATCGGGGACGGCGACCCGCGCAAGCGGGACCCGAAGTACTGGGCACCCTTCGTGCTGGTGGAGCGCGGCTGAGGGCCGGCGGCAGGTCCGACTGTGCTCCCGCGGGCGGGTGTCGGGACAGCAGCACCAAACATCCCGATGCTTGGCATGGAGCCTGGCATCCAGCGGGGTGCGATCACAACGGATGTGGTCTCGATGTCGCCGTAGGGTGGATAAGCGCAGCGCATCCACCGCGGGGCCGGCGTTGGTGGATGCGGCGCGCTCAGGCGCAGGGCCTAGGTCGGGTTAGCGCAGCGTAACCCGACTGACGGTGCCGGGATGTCGGGTTACGGCGCGCGCTAACCATCTGTTCTATTGGGCATCGGGTCGCGTCAGTCCGGGGTGATGCCGAGCGCCCGCAGGCGTTCGGCCAGGCGTTCCGCCCGCGCGCGCTCCGCGGCGCCTTCCCGTTCGGCCTGTTCGGCCCGGTGCCGCTCGTCCCGCTCCCGCGCCTGCGCGGCGGCCCGTTCTCGTTCGGCCAGTTCGGCCCGTTGGCGTTCGTCCTGTTCCCGCGCCTGTGCAGCGGCACGTGCCAGTTCCGCCTGCTCGGCGCGTTGGTCCGCCTGATCGGCGCGTTGCCGTTCGGCCTCTGCCCGCGCCTGTTCGCTCGCGGTCTCGGCCCGCGCCCGTTGCAGTCCGAGCGCGACGTAGCCCCGGTAGACCGGGTCGTCGATCAGGGTCTCGATGGGCGGTTGGCGGTCGAGATCGGCGAGCCGCCAGCGGAACCCGGGCAACAGTGCCGAGGACAACACGCCGTCGGCACTGGCCGGGATCGGTTCGTACAGGCCCTTGGGCCCGAGCCGATAGAAGGCCCGCAACGAGGCCCGGTGATGCAGGATGTAATACTCCCCCACCCCGGCGGCGGCGTATTCGGCCTTCTTGACCACCAGGTCCCGGTCGCGCTGGGCGCGGCTGCTGGTGGACAGGCCCTCGATGCAGAGATCGAAGATGCCCTTGTAGCTGTTGTCGGTGCCGGCGATGGGGCGCGGATTGGTGTTCCGGATCAGCCCGTAGTCCGGGCGGCGGATCGCGGTCTTGTCCGGCAGGGCCAGGCGAAAGCCGGTTTCCAGTCCGACCCGTTCGGCGATGGGGTGGGCGCGCAGGTAGTCGATCAACAGCTGCACAAACCAGTCGAAGACCTGGAACGTCAGGTGATCGGACACGCCCTTCTCCTCCAAGACGCCGTTGTTCCACTCGTAGGTCTCCTCCGGGCCCTCGTAATACCAGGCCCAGTAATCCGCCTCACTGACGCGCAGGCCGTCGCGGGCCGGCGGCGGCTCGGGTGCGATGACGGGGGCGAGCGCGGCGGTCATGGCGGGACTCCGGCGGCGGCGGTGCGGGTTGATGGGGAGGGGCTCGATCGCGATCGGGAGCGCGACCGAGCGGTTAGGGGTTGTGAATAGCCGTTACGGGTCGCAAACGGGCAGGAAATTCAACGACCCGACACCCGAGATGGCCAAGATCATAGCCGTGCAGGGGAGACCGGGCAAGCGCTTGGCGTTCTGGGGGATGGATTCTTTCCTGGGGTATCAACGCAAAAAGGCAAGATCTGACCCCCGAGCCTCAACCGCCTCGACGTGGGACCCTCTGGCCGGAAGGCCGCTATAATTGTTGAAAATCGCTTTTTGAACGTACGATATGCAACAATTACTCGCCAGAGACCGGCTCCTTGCCACCGTCCAACAACACTTCGCGGAGGCCCCCGCGGTCGCGTTGCTGGGTGCCCGGCAGGTCGGCAAGACGACCCTGGCCCGCGAGGTCGCTCGCGTCTGGCCGGGACCGACGACCACCTTCGATCTGGAGCGGGCGGCCGATCGGGCGGCGCTGGCCGGGACGCCGGAGGCGGTGCTGTCCGCCTGCACTGGTCTGGTAATCATTGATGAGGTGCAGCGCCTCCCCGAGTTGTTCGCACTGCTCCGCCCCCTGTGCGACGCGCCGGGTCGCAAGGCGGTCTTCCTGTTGCTCGGCAGCGCCTCCTGGGACCTGGTGCAAGGCGTCTCCGAGAGCCTGGCCGGGCGCGTGCGTCTGGTGCGGGTGCCCGGCTTTTCACTCGACGAAACGGGGGCGGGCGAGCAGGACCGCTTGTGGTTTCGCGGCGGCTTTCCGCGCGCCTTCCTGGCGGAGTCGGACGCGGCCTGGGCGCGCTGGGTCGAGTCCTTCGCCGAGACCTTCCTGGAGCGCGACATCCCGGGGCTGGGCTCGCGGGTGGCACCGTCGGCGCTCGGGCGCTTCTGGCGGATGCTCGCCCATTTCCACGGACAGACCTGGAACGCCGCCGAACTGGCACGCTCGATGGGCGTCAGTCCGACCGCCGTGAATCACTACCGGGACCTCCTGGAGGGCACCTTCATGGTGCGGGTGCTGGCGCCCTGGTTCGAGAACCTGGGCAAGCGTCTGGTGAAGTCGCCGAAGGTCTATGTGCGCGACAGCGGCATCCTGCATCATCTGCTGGGCCTGGACAGCCTGTTCGGCCTCAGAAGCCATCCGCGCTATGGCGCCAGCTGGGAGGGCTTCGCGCTGGAGCAGACCCTGATCCGGTTCGGCGAACGGGACGCCTGGTTCTGGGCCACTCAGCGGGGTGCGGAACTCGATCTCCTGCTCTTGCGGCATGGCCGACGCTTCGGGTTCGAGTACAAGTGCAGCGATGCCCCGACCAGCAGCCGCTCCATGCACATCGCGCAGGCCGATCTCGATCTGGCGCATCTATGGGTCGTCTATCCCGGCGGGCGACACTATCCGATGGCTCCGGGCATCACCGCACTGCCGCTCGCCGGGCTATCGACCTTGGATCTGGCGACTGCGGCCTGATGCTCGGCGTAGTCAGCTATAACAAAGTGCCGGGCCCCCCTCCTGGGGTCTTGCGCGGTGATCGCGGCGACCATGGAACGGGCGATGGTCCGATGGCGGTCGAGATACCCTTGTAGGACCGCGCCATCTGGGCCATCGGCGTTCGCCAGGCCGAGGACGGAGGACAAGTGCTTGGTCAGCATCTTGATGCGTCCGACCGCGAGCAAGAATTCCCTGGCATCTGTCATTTCGGGTGAATTCCAGCATTGCGTCGAAGGCGTAGAGCCATTGGCACAGGATGGCCGCGGCATGGGAGGACTGACCGGCCAGGGCAGGGACAGCGCCGAGGAAGCCGTCCACCTTGGCCTGCTCGGCGGCCTCGTCCAGCCGCTCCAGGGTCAGGCGATCGAAGAGGATGGCGACGTCTGTCGGGCTCAATCCCGCGTCCTTGAGCTTCCTGGTTACCCGGTCCCGTGCGGCCCGAGCGCCTTCCCAGGCATCCTGAAGCTCCTGGCCGAAAGGCCCGAAGCTCAGCAGGCGCACCCGGCATTCGGGATGCGTGCGAGCGGTCTCGACGGCCCGCTGCATGAGTCCGTTGCCCCGCCTGGAGACCAGCTCCGACAGGGTCAGCGGCGCCGTATGCGCCTTGATCTGGATGGCCTCGCGCAACACCCCCCGGTCGTCGAAGATCGCCAGGTCCTCGACCCCCTCCGGCCAGAGGGTCGCCTGAAGCGTCGTCCGCAGCTCGGTCAGCCGGGCCAGGGTATAGAGCAACTGCAATCGGAAACCCCGCAGTGCGGGGCCGGCCGATTCGCTTTGGTGCGTGGACATGCGAGGTTGGGACTCGGGTCAGGGCGATGAGGAGGCCGACCGGGCACGCAGGTCCCGAAGCTGCGTGAGCAGACCGGGGAGGTCGTCCTGCACGATGCTCCATAGGGTGTCGTTGTCGATGCCGAGATAGCCGTGGATCAGCCGGTTGCGCGTGGCGACGATGAGTCGCCAGGGCACCGCCGGATGGGTGGCGCGCACCGACTCGGGGATGTGGGTCGCCGCCTCGCCGATCAGCTCCAGATTGCGGAGGGTGGCGTCATAGACGAGGCCATCGCGGACGAAGCCGTCTTGGTCGAATCCGGCCGTATAGGTCAGAACCTTCTCGGCGAATCCGATCATGTCGTCCAGATAGAAGGTCCATGCGCGGGATGCGCCGTCGGCATCAGACACGGATGGCCTCGCGCTCCACATAGGGCCGCAGTTCCGGGCGCAGAGCCTTTTCGGTCACCAGATCGACCGGGCGGCCGAGCAGGTCCTCCAGATAGAACTGGACGCCGAAGTAACGCGCGGAGGTTGCCGGTCCGTCGAAGGCGACCAGGATGTCGATGTCGCTGTCGTCACGGGCCTCGCCGCGCGCCTGCGAGCCGAACAGGGCGAGCGAGGTGACGGCGAAACGCTCGGCGAGCCGGGCCTTGTGGCGGCTGAGAAGCTCCAGTGTCCGGGTTCGGCTCATGGTTCGCGCTTGACCTGTTCGGCAACGGCCGTTGGCTCGATCGACGCCTGCGGTTCGGTCCCGCGGGCGGGTGTCGGGATAGCATCATAAGGCATCCCGACGCTTGGACATTCTGAGAGTATTCGGCGTAGGTCGGGTTAGCGCAGCGTAACCCGACTGACGGTGCCGGGATGTCGGGTTACGGCGCGCGCTAACCATCTGTTCTATTCGATGGGCCGTGCCACGCGCGCCAAACCCGACCTACGGGGCTTGCATCCGGCGCGCGCTCCAGTCAGGACCGCCCGCGCTGCCGCAGGTGTTCGCGCAGGTCCAGCACCCAGCGGTGGGTCTCGGGAAACTGCGCCGACATCTGCGCCTCCAGCCCGGCCAGCAGCTCGTCGGCCTCCGCGTGCCGACCCTGGCCGTCCAGCACCTTGGCCAGCCAGTAGCGGGTGCGCAGGTTGTTCGGGTGGTCGGGCCCCAGCACCCGGACGTAGCCCTCCCAGACAGCGCGCAACTCGCTCTCGGCCTCGCGGTAGCGGCCCTGGTGGCCGATCTGCTGCGCCAGGAGGTGGCGGGTGGTGAGGGTGTGGGGGTGCTCCTCGCCCAGCACCTCGGGGCGGCGTCGGATCTCCCAGATGGCCCGAAACGCCTCCTCGGCCTCGCGGAAGCGGCCCTGGCTGCCGATCTCAAGCGCCAAGTTGTGGCGGGTGGTGAGGGTGTCGGGGTGCTCCTCGCCCAGCACCTCCGGGCGGCGTTCGATCTCCCAGATGGCGCGAAACGCCTCCTCGGCCTCGCG
>Ga0247838_1002595_pt1 | contig 22576 bp, 28 predicted proteins | sample LaCruzMarch2015__5_FD_189097 | JGI IMG/M metagenome (GOLD analysis project Ga0247838, IMG submission 189097) | Freshwater microbial communities from meromictic Lake La Cruz, Castile-La Mancha, Spain - LaCruzMarch2015_15m | ecosystem: Environmental > Aquatic > Freshwater > Lake | place: Spain... | reverse complement strand
CAATGGACGGGGGGTGCAGCGACATGCGGAGCCTCGTTCGAACGAAGCCTCCCATGAATCAGCGTTCGGCCCCCAACGCACGCCGCCATAATACCGGCCTCGCCATTAACCCGAAGCGATCACCCTGGGGATCCTCCATCGGTGCCTGTTCACAGTGAGCGAAGCAGCCTATGCCGGACAGCATTTTCAGTCTCAGCGCGCGTCGCAAAAGAAGCGATGAGGCTGGTTGGCAAGTAGGCGGTCCGTTGGCGCCCCCTCGCGGCAGTCCCGCTTGCCTATAGGGATGGGGCGCCGCGAGTTTCGCTAGAGAGCGTCCTTCAACCGCGCCGCACGGGCTGCCACAAGATCCGCAAACTTTTGCATCGCGGGTTGGACAGCCGGCGCAAAGCCGGCGCGCCCGGCAGGGGCGCGGGCGATGACAGCATCAGCCAGGGCGGCGGCGCGACGTCGGATAAATGGTTCAGTGAGGCCTGTCTCCTCAGCGAATTTTGCCCAGTCGCGCGTCACCAGATCCTCCAGGCGTGCGCGCCTCGCGATCTTCATGGCGAGGTTCGGGCTGAGGTCGGGATAAGAGACGGTCGACAGCAGGTCATAAAGCGGCGCGAGCGTGATCCCGTCGCTCGCATGGAGCAGGCTGAAATTCTTGCCATGCGCGTCCGCGTTTCCGATGATCAGATTGAAAAGCGCAGCGTCGAGCAATGTGAGGACGTCGCGCGCCGGGCGCGTTGCCACACGGCGGAGAAGGGCAAAGCAGTCGCGAAAGACAGGCCCACCATCCGCCGCATATTTCTGGGCGGACGTGTATCCCATGGCCTGGCAGAAATCCTCCTGGTGAAGACGATGAACGCGGCCCTCGCTGTCCGTCTGCCGGTCATAGCGTTTGACAAGAAGGAAGGACCGGTCGCGCACGGTGACGATGTCGACATCCGCCGTGTCCAGACCAATGCCCCTGGCCAGCCGCATCGCAAAGGCTTCGTTTTCGGTCGTGTCGGCGAAGCGGGCGATTGGCGGTTTGACAATATGAGTTGTCGGCTCGCCCGGCCGGGGCAGGGCCAGGCCAGCGCCTGTCAGGACCAGGGGGACCTTGGCCTGTGCGCCAGCCAGCGATAGTCGCAAGCCCTCCTCTCCCACGAGCAGAGGGCGGGTCGGAAGCCGGTCCAGAAGAGCGATGAGAGCGTCCTCGGACAGGGGCGTTGGCGATGTGTCGTATGAGGCGGCTGGCGGTGTTTCCCCTTCGGGCCACAGCGACAAGGCGCCTGCAACCTCGCCGCCGATCTGCTCCAGCAGCCGGAATTCGTTCTGTTGCGAGACGCCGAGTGCGCGTGCGACGGCGATACGCTGGTTCTCTTCCGGCAACAGCCCTTCAAAGAAAGGACGGGTTTCGCGGCGAAGATAAGGTTCGGCGCGGAGAGGCAGCGAAACGGAGATCGCGCGCGCGTGCGAGGCGGCGCGCCAGGCTTCATCATAGGTGAATTCGATATCGCCTTGCCGATCGATGCGGAGCGCGCCGACGGTCTGATCGCCCCACCAGACAGTGAGAACGGCAGTCATCGTCTGGCATCCTCAGGCGTCGAAATGACAAGTTTGCACCCGAGCGTGTCCAGAACGGCGAGCGCTTTGCCGAGGTGAGACGTGCCTTTGCCGCCTTCCAGTTCGACCAGAAATCTAAGCCCGACGCCCGCGGCGCCGGCTAACTGCGGCTGCGTGAGTCCCTGCCGTTTGCGGACTTTTCGAATGACTTCGCCGAGCTGCTGAGGTGACATATAAGTTTCCCGATCAGGATATTATATGCGGTACTACTCGATTTCAAGTCAAAATGTCCCGAAGAGGAAATTTCATCTTCCCTTCGATCGCCATGATCCAGAATGTGCCGATCGGGATATCGGTGGAATTGACAACTTAACCTGAGCCGCCGGAATCCGTCGCGGCGTGCGGCATTCCGCTCATGCCGCCGCCTTTGCCCAGACAGAATCCGCCCGCGCCCGGAACAGCCGCAGCGTCGTCCGGCTGATCCGGGCGGCGCAGAGAACGCGCACATCTTCCTGATCGTTCTCGGGTCCTTGCCGAACCGCGTCGCCGCCTGGCGCTGCGACAGTCCCTCGACGAACACCGCACGGCGAACAACCTCCTAGCTGACCACCTTGTACATCCCCAGCCTCTCGAACCGCCAAAGCGGTCGAAAGGATTAATGGCGAAGTATTTTTACTCCGCCCGCGAAGTGCAAAACGCACCCGCCTGAGTGAGGGAGTTTTACTCCGCCGCGTACACATGCAAGGGGAGAACAAAAAATGAACAAATGACTTGCGTCATCTATTGATGTGTATATATCGGTGATCCACTACACATCAGGCATTCACCAAATGCGCACAAATATCGAAATCGACGACGAGCTCCTCCAGGAGGCGATGGCTGCAACCGGCCTCGCCACCAAGAAGGCGACCGTGGAGGAGGCGTTGCGCCTCGTGGTCAGCCAGAAGCGGCGCCGTGAGGCCATCAGATCGACCGCAGGGATCGGCTGGGATGGCGACCTGGAGACGATGCGGCGCGATGGGCCCCCGCCTGCCTCATGATCGTTGTCGATACCTCCGTCTGGATCGCGCATTTCCGCAATGAGCCCAGTGCGGCGGTCACGAAACTGCGTGCGATCGCGAATCCGGACGACATCGTCGTGGGCGATCTGATCCTGCTTGAGTGTCTGCAAGGCGCGCGCGACGAAACGCACGCAGTGCGTATGGAAGCTGCGCTGCGCGTATTCCAGATCGAAAACATGCTGGGTGATCAGCAGGCAGTCGAAACGGCGCGGCTTTATCGCGCCTTGCGAGGCCAGGGCCTGACGCCGCGCAAGACGATAGATGTCATCATCGGCGCCTTCTGCATCACACGGGGCTACCACCTCCTGCACCAGGATCGCGATTTCGAACCGATGCACACCCATCTTGGTCTTCGCGCCTGTTAGATCCTCCTGGCAATGGCCGACGGAAGTATTCGGGTCGTTGTGTACACGGAACGCGAGAGCCGTATCCGACTGATCTCGGCCGGTCTTTTTTGGCAGACCATGCTGGCAGGACGGGAACACTCCTCGGAAGGTGCGAGGCGTCAAACAGTCGAGGTTGACCTGAATCAGCCAGCGCCTTACATGCGTCCTTACCCATAGTAAGGAACACTGCATGACTGCCGCCACGCTCACTTCCAAAGGGCAATTGACTTTGCCCAAGGCCGTCCGGGCTGCCATGGGTGTTGGCCCCGGCGACCGAGTGGATTTTGTCCGGATGGAGGATGGGAACTTCGCGGTGCTCCCGGCCACGCACTCCGTCAAAAGCTTAAAGGGCTTGATTGCGACCACTCGAAAGTCGGTCTCGCTGGCCGACATGGACAAGGCGATTGCCCGCGGAGCCAAGGGCGAGTGATTGGCCTCGATACCAATGTCGTGGTTCGCCATCTCGCTCAGGACGACCAGATCCAGTCAGCCATAGCGACACGCTTCATATCGCGCCTCAGTCGCCAGCGACCCGGCTTCATAAGCGCCGTCGTGCTCGCCGAGGTCACCTGGGTTCTCTCCCGAGCGTACAAAGCCTCTCGCGAGGACGTCGCCAAGGCCGTGGAGGGATTGCTGCGCTCAGCTGAACTCGTCGTGGAAAACGCGGAGGCGGCCTACCGCGCACTCGGGGTATATCAAACCTCGAAATCCGGAGAGTATGCAGACGCGCTCATAGCTCAAACCGCATCGTTAGCCGGCGCATCAGAGACCGTCACCTTTGACCAAAGCGCCGCCTCTTCGTTCGGCATGCGCTTGTTGGGGTGAATGGGCCGGGTGAATGAGCTTGGCCAACGGCCGGAACGGGAGACATTTCATCAGGCTGACATGCTGATGGAGGGGCTGAGCTCCCTGTCTCCCCGCCGTGTGAACAAGCGCCGAAAGATGACCCCTCCGCTTCCCGCGAAATCAATCTCGTAGCGTGCCGATCGGCGTCCGGACCCCATGCCTGTTCACAATTGGCAATCTCGCTCGCGTGCCAGCGCGTTAAGTGTGTAAAAACGAGGCATGCGACTTCACGCAGTGGCCTCATGACCACTCGAGCCTCATCATGCCTGTCGTTTCAACCGGCCAGTTTCCGCTCCTTCGCGAACGGGCTGAGGCCAAGCCAGGACTGCATGTTGGCGGCAAGAGAGCGCTGACCGGTGAGCGTCAATCGGTCCTCCATGATCGCCATGCTCACGGTGCTGAGGCCCATCCAGATCGCGGTCATGGTGCGCAAATCCGTTGCAACATGCAGATCGACGTCAAAGCCCGGCTCGACCGAGCAAAGGTCAACCTCGCCGTTGGCTTCCACAATCAGCCACCAGCGCCGCTGCGCCGCTGAAAGCTCGGGGTAGGTGAACTGTACCACACTTCGGCGCTTGGGCAGCGGGCGCGGATCGAGCCCGCGGCGCATGTCCCACATCAAGAGCTGCACATCCAGGTGGCGCAGCGAAAGCTCGGTGTTCACCCAACGCTGCCCCCACACGCCGAACGCTTCAACGATCGGCTTCAGGTCGACGCCTGCGGGGGTGAGGTGGTAGGCGAACACGCCGGGCTCTTTATCCAAGGGCTCGCGGGTGACAATGCCGGCGATCTCCAGATCTTTCAGCCGTTGCGACAACAGCGCTGGCGACATCCGCGGAACCCCGCGCCGCAGTTCGTTGAACCGTGTCGAGCCCGCCATAAGTTCGCGCAGCAGGATCACGGTCCAGCGGGTGCAAAGAACTTCCGCCGCCATCGCGACCGGGCAAAACTGCCGATAGCTTCCCTGCGTCATCTCTGGCCTCCGCTTCATTGAGGCAAAGCCTAAACATGGGCGCACGGCGACGGCCAGTTCAGAGTTAGTGCCGGGCGGGGTTCAGAAGCTGAACTAGCGGCACCAACCTGGCAGGTCCACAATAGATCCCTAACTTGGATCGCCTACGCCAATGGCCACTTCCACCGACACAAGGAGCCTCCAATGACAGAAACACTTTTCACACGCCTCGGCGGCATCGAGGGCATTCATCGGATTGCCTCTGACCTCGTCGACGCCCACATGGCCAATGCCCTGATCAACAAGCGTTTTGCAGGCAGCAACGTCTCGTCGCTCAAGAAATTGGCGGCCGAGTTTTTCATCGCGGGCTCAGGCGGACCGGCGGATGCGTACAAAGGAAAAGACATGTTGTCCGCGCATCGGCATATGAACATATCCGACAACGAATTCATGGCGGCTGTCGATGATCTCATGTTGGCGATGACAAAAAACGGGCTCGGCGACACCGAAAAGGCTGAAGCCCTCTATATCTTCTATCAACTTCGCCCGAACGTCGTCAGGGTTTGACCAGGGAGCGTAGGCCGCTCGCGCGCTTGCCAAACTCTTGAAAACGAAGGCTAGGTTTTTATCACGAGCCGCCAGATTTTGGAGGCCGATTATGTCATCGATTGGCGCAGGCGCGGCACCTAGCAGGCGTCCGCCTGCGGCCGGAAGAGCCGATGATTAGATAGCTCGACCGTCGCCTTTTGGGCGAGACGCGCCGTTCTCGATGAACGCGCCTGACGGCTTGAATGGCGCGCGTTGCCTGATCAAACATCTTCACGCCATATATGGCGTGATAGCTCCATACTGTCATGCAGGACGCGCTGAATTCTCACCTCGTCCGCGGTCTCTGAATACAGCAGGAAGTGGCGCCCACGGCGGCCGCGCTTGCGCATATGCAAGGTGCGCAATCCCGTTGCGATCTCGTCACGCGCAAGACCCCTTGTAGGGGATTCCGACGCCGTCAACTCATCAAGCGTGTCAAGGATCGCCTCAATATAGTTCTCAGCCTGGGAGGGGCCAAAATTCTCGGTGGTCCACGCTACGATGTTATCGAGGTCTGTTTGCGCGGCTGCCGCCAAGGAGACGTTTCGCTTTCCCCGCATTAGCCGCGCTTGGTCTTGGCGATGACTTTGGCGGCGCGCGAATAAAGGTGTTTGCGCATCTCGCTGGCGTCCGAGAAGGTACTGAAACGGCCGGCATCAAAATCGGCCATACCGATGCGGGCAGCATCGCGCAGCGCCGCCAGCTTTGCGGCGTCTTCAGCTTCGCGCTGCTCTATAAGGCGAAGTCCTTCGCGCATCACTTCGCTTGCATTTTGATAGCGCCCAGTTTTCACCAGAGTGTCGATGAGTTCGTCCTGACGCTCTGTTAGAACGACGTTACGGGTGGACATGCTGAAATCTCCTATGGCATAATATGCCATATGCGCGTCCGATCAACATCATGGTGAACTTGTCGATCAGTGATTGGACAGCTTCAACGCCTTGTCGCGACGGACCACCATTGGCGAGGTCCTTCCCGACCCACCGGGAAGGGGCGAGCGGCGGTTCATGAGCGGCCGTGCCGTCGGTAGGATTGTGGCGGGCTCTGTATTGATGGCCCGAAACCGCCGCTCGTCGTTAAAGCTTGGGTCGGCACGAAAATCCTGCAGCAGCTCACCTTTAATGCGTGGGAGGCAGCCATGGCTGCGGCCTAGCCCCAAGACTTCGAGGCGGAGCGCGCCGGGTGACGTAACCTATCGACACCCTGGGGAAAATTCGCGCCATTGGGGTCTACTGCCGCCCAAAGCCGGCCGATCTGCGACGATTTCACTTTTGCCAGCTCCCGTTTGTGAGCTTGTGGGTCCGCGCGATTGTTGACACAAATTTCGCTTTGCGGATTGGGGCGGCGGCCAAACGAAATCTACCATCTGGCTGCGGCGACTTTAGGGAGACGAAACGTGACCTCATTCTACAAGCTCACGAATCCAATGACGGGAATTCTTGTCGTTTGGGCAGCCATGAATGCGGGTGCCGCCTTTGCCCAGGCCCCGCCTGCTTCGACCGACGCGCCTGCCGATCCGGCGAGAGATGTTGTCGTCGTCACCGGGTCGAACATCGCGGGCGCTTCGGACTCTGGCGCCATCGCCGTAACGATCATAGATCGTGCGCAGATCGAAACGCTTGGTCAGTCCTCAACGGGCGAACTGCTGGAAAACCTCGCCCAGGCCGGCTCCTTCGAGATCAACGGCGCCGCTGACGGCCCCAACGATGCGCGCGGCGATATCGCAACCGTCAACCTGCGCGGGCTGGGCACCGGCAACACCCTGGTTCTGCTCAACGGTCGCCGTATCGCCGCGCACGCCGTCAACCAGGACATTGGTTCGACACCGCGACAGATCACCAACGTCAACGCCTTTCCTTCGGCGGGCGTGGACCGCTTCGAGGTGCTTCGCGACGGCGCGTCGGCGCTTTATGGCGCAGACGCCACTGCCGGGGTGGTCAACACGGTTCTGTCTCCGAATTTCGAGGGGACGCGGATCACAGGACGCGTCGCCGCGACTGAAAGCACGGACCATGTCGAGTCCAACATCGACATCGCGCATGGGTTCACTTTCAACGACGACCGGACGCGCGTCCTGCTGATCGGGTCGCAGTACACGCGCAACGGCCTTTACGGGAGCGAGCTGGATAAGCAGTTCCAGGGGGTGGACAAGCGCGGCTTCCTGGGCAGCAGCCCCTATGCCAGCGACACGGATTTCCGGAACACGTCGACAGCTTCCCCCTATGGCCAGTTCATCGTCGGCAATCTCGTTGGCGGGACGCAGTTCATCGGCGTTCGCCCCCGGGTGGGAACAACCAACCTCGCCAACACCACCGGACAGTTTCATATCCAGCCCTGCAGTTTCGCTGGCACACTGGCACAGTTCGGGGCGCGCGGGCCGGACGGATGCGTCGGACTTGACGACGGTACGCTGGATGTTGGTCTACGCTATGACTTCGGCACCAACCAGCCCAACAACGCTCGCAATGAAGGCATCAACGTCACGCAGGACCAGACGCAAGCGCTCGGACGGCAACTGATTTCGGCGGCCGACAGAACAAATCTCTACGCTCAGATCGAGCATGACATCAACGACTCCGTGGAGGCGTTCGGGGAACTCCTCTGGTATCGCGCCGAGACGGCGTCCAACCGCGCAACCCAGCCCCTCGACTCCGGCCTGGCGTTTCTGATTGTTCCCAGGACGAACTACTGGAACCCGTTCGGGCCGGTCGGCAGCCCAAACCGGATACCCGGGCTCACGACAGCTACGGTCCCGACGACCGGACTTGACGTGCTGATCGAGCAGTGGCGTCCAGTCGAGCTGGGTGCGCGTGGCATTCTGACCGACACCAAGACCTATCGCGCGATTGCAGGCCTGCGTGGCGAGTGGGGCCAGTGGGACTGGGAAACAGCGCTTGCGACCAGTTCTAACGAGACCACCGACATCGAGACCAACCGCATCTCAAAAACGCTTCTTCAGGCGGAATTGTCCAAGTCGACGCCAGATGCAATCAACCCCTTCGGCGGACCGAACGCCAACTCGGCCGCACAATGGGACCGCGTCCGGATCAACAGCACCAATGTCGGCGAAACAACGCTGACGACGTGGGATGCCAAGATATCAACGTCTGACCTTTTCTCGACCTGGGCCGGACCGGTTGGCGCAGCCTTCGGAGCTGAGTGGCGTAACGAAAGCTACAAGGAAGACCGCGACCTTCGCCTTGACGGAACCACCATCTTCTCGACGGCAAACGTCTCGGGCCGCTCGGACGTCGTCGGGGTCAGCCCGACGGATGACTCGGAAGCTGATCGGGACGTCTATTCGCTGTTCGGCGAAGCGCTCGTGCCGCTCAATCGCGGCGAGGGCTTCTTCATCAACGACCTGACCCTGCAGTTGGCGGTCCGCGGCGAATACTTCAGCGATCTCGAGGATGGGGCGATCAAGCCGAAAGTCGCCCTGTCGTGGTTCCCGGTCGAGTTCTTCAATCTGCGCGCGGCATATTCACAAGGCTTCCGCGTGCCGAACCTGGTTCAGCTCAACCGTGGCGATATCAGCCGCCTGAATCTCGGCGTGGACGACTATTGGCGCGCGCCCGTGACTGGCGACGCGCAGTCGGATGGCGACGCCTACGTGCCAAGCGTTCGCCAGGCCAATCCGAACCTGCGCAACGAGGACACCGAGACGACCGTCATCGGTGCAATCGCGGACTTCAGCAATGTGCTGGATGTATCCTGGATCCGCGATTTCAGGGTCAGCCTCGACTACTGGCGTTTCGAGCAGACAGACGTCATTGGCGCCTTCGGCGACCAGGAAGCGCTCGCGCTGGATTTCCTAAACCGCCGCGCCGGCGGGTCCAATCCGAACGTCGTGCGGGCCCCGATCACGCCGCAGGACACGGCCGATTTCGCGGCGTGGAACCTGGCTAATCGAAACGACCAACGGGCTCCGGCGGGTCAGGTGCAGTTCATTCTGGACCCCTACATCAACCTTGACCGCCAGGAGGCCGACGGTTTCGATCTTGGCGTCGCCACCTCATTCGACCTCGGCGGTTTCGGGCGCCTCGATATCGACCTGGAGGCGACTTACCTGCAAACGCTGGATCTGGTCCGGAACGACCTCCTGTCAGCGCTTGCCAGCGATCCGAACTTCGGTGCAGCATTCGACACCATTGCCACGGACCGCCTGCAGTTGAACGGCAATCCCGAATGGCGCGGTCTCGCCAGCGCGACCTGGCGCAATGGCCAGTTTGGGGCGGGACTGTCAGTCCGCTATGTCTCGGAGTTCCTGGATACCTCTGCAAGCGTCGACGTCGATGGGGATGGCGACCAGGATCTTTTCCCCGTCTCGGAGGCGTATCGCGTCAATGGCTATCTCGACTTCCGGCCAGGTGAAGGTCCGGTGCGCATGCGCCTTGGCTTCAACAACCTCCTCGACGAGGCGCCTCCGCTAGTTGATGAAAGCCTGGGTTATCTGCCGGAGTACCACTGGCTCAAGGGCAGAGAGGTCTACGTCCAGCTGCGCGCAGAGTTCTGATTTGCTGGCCTGCTTGCGTCGGCCGTGGCGCGGCCGATGCAATGTACGCGCGGAACTTGACTTGGCGAGGAGATTTACTTGAGGCTGATTTCGGCGCTGCTCGCGTGCGGTCTGGCCATGCTGTCCCTCACTCAGTCCATGCATGCGCAGCAGGGCACGTCATCGTCCGAAGGCGTTATGGCCGGCCTGTCGAAATCGCCTGGCGCGCAACGGGTCTTGATCGACACGCCTGCCGCCCCGAACGTTCCGGTCTGGTATCTGCGGCCGCCGGGCATATCTTCCGCGGCCCCGGTCGTGTTCGTGATGCACGGCGTGGGTCGGGATGCGGACCGCTATCTGGCCGAATGGGCGCCGCTGGCGGTGCAGCATGGCTTTGTCGTCGTTGTGCCTGAGTTTACGAAAGAAGCCTTCCCGGGAGCAGATGCCTACAACCTTGGCGCCACGCAAGGCGCTGACGGTCGGCTCAAGCCGAAGGAAGCCTGGAGCTACGCAGTCATCGAGTCGGCGTTCGACGCGGTGCGCGCGCGCGAGAAGCTGGTCGCGCCAAGCTACCTGCTTTACGGGCATTCGGCTGGCGCACAGTTTGTGCATCGCTTCGTGATGCTTGGCGCAGGTCGCAGGATGAAGCTTGCCGTCGCCGCCAACGCCGGGTGGTACGCGTTCCCCGACCTTCAGATAGACTGGCCCTATGGCCTGAGCCGCGCGCCGGGAGAGCCGGCCGTGGCGGCGGTTCTCTCCGCACCTTTGACGGTCCTCATCGGAGACGCCGACACAGATCCCAACTCCTCCAGCCTGCGGCACACGCCTGAGGCGGATGCGCAAGGGCGGCACAGGTTCGAGCGCGGCCAAGCCTACTACAGGGCCGCTCAGAAGACGTCTGCGGCGTTTGGCGTGCCTCTCGCATGGTCGTGTGCAATCGCGCCGGGTCTCGGCCACGATAACGGTGTTGCTGCGAGGTTCGCTGTTGGCTTGCTGCTTGGGGCGGTACGCGTGCAGCCCGACGCTCCTTGCTCAGCCATTCGTCCCACCTCGTGATGTTCGCACCTTGGCGGCAGACCATGAGACGGCCGTACGGCGAGGGCGGGCTTGTCGATGGGTACTAGCTGGCGCCTCGCCGGAATTGTTGCGGCGCTCGCCGTCGCCGCGTGCGCCACAGACGCGCCCGCCACCCCGGCGATCACTTACGACCTGCCTCAAGCGGCGGTGTGCCCAAGCGTAGCGCCGGCTAACACGCGCTGCTATACAGGACAGTCCGCGGAGGGGGCGTTTTTCTGGATCGCAATACCGGCTGACTGGAACAAGGTGCTGGTGGTGCACGCCCACGGCGGACCGCGCATGAGCGCGCCGGGACCCGATGATCCTGTTCAAGACCTGGAACGCTTCAAGGTGACCCTCACGGAGGGCTACGCCTGGGCTGGTTCGTCCTACAGGCGAGCAGGGTACGGCGTCCGGATGGCCGCCGAGGACACTGATCGCCTCCGCCAGATTTTCTGGAGCCGGTTCGGGCGCCCCGACAGAACGCTGCTCCACGGACAGTCCTGGGGCGCCAATGTCGCGGCGAAGGCGGCGGAACTGTACGCCATCGATACAGACGGACAGGTCGCTTATGAAGGCGTGGTCCTCACGAATGGCGTCCTGGCTGGCGGTACGCGCGCCTACGAGTTCCGGGCCGACCTGCGGGCCGTCTATCAGTACTATTGTCGCAATCATCCGGGCGCCGCAGATGCCGCCTATCCGGTTTGGCAAGGCCTTCCCCCGGACGCGGCGATGACGCGGGTTGACGTTGCGAGGCGTGTGGAGGCCTGCACGGGCGTCAACGTGGCCGCAGACCAGCGAAGTTCCGCCCAGACGGCCGCGCTGCATAACATCCTGGCCGTGACGGGTATCGGCGAGGATCAGCTTGTCGCCCACATGACTTGGGCGACCGTGGTGTTCCAGGACATCGTCTGGCGCATGCTTCAGGGTGGCAATCCGTTCTCAAATGTCGGCACGCGATACAAGGGTTCGGACGATGACGAAGCGCTGAACGACGGCGTCGAGCGCTTCACGGCCGCGCCCGAGGCGGTCGCACGGCTCGCCTACGATAGCGACTTGAGCGGCCTCATCGTGGCGCCGACCTTGACGCTCCATGCCAAGTTCGACCCGACGGCGTTCGTCTGGCACGAGGCGGCCTATCGCGATGTGATCGCCCGGGCGGGGCGATCAGACCTGCTCGTGCAGATGTTTACGGAGGAAGACAGCCACAGCCAGCTAAGTACCGCCGAATATGCCGCCGTTTTCGCCGCAATGACCCGCTGGGTATCGACCGGTGAACGGCCGACGCCTCAGACCATCGCGAATGATTGTCTGCGACTGTCGGTCAGATATGGCGAGCCATGCCTCTTCGATCTCGACTTCGAACCGGCTTCCGAAGGCAGGCTGACGCGTCAATGATCGGCGGATCTGTGGATCGGCGTGGTGTGACGGCGCCGATAGGCGCGCCACCGGTTTGATTTTGCTACGATGAGGGGGGTCCTCCATCGGCGCCTGTTCACATCCAGGCTGAGTTGGCGGCAATGCTGCGGCGTGCCGGTGATATCGACCGTGAAAGCGAAGCAATGATCTGACGAATCTGGCGAGAGCGGTACACGTCGCTCTCGCTGCATTCGGTCTTTGTCATCCCCAGGTGCGATGACGTTCGAGGAGCGATCTCTGGCGCGTGAGGTTTGACGCGGTGAGAGGCACGAGAGGGCGGTGGAGAGCAGTCTCGAGTTATCGGAGCCTGCGTTAAACACTCCTGAAAAAGACCTGCAGTTCACCAGAGCTGATCGAAAGAAAACTGATCAGAAAAACGTGACGCCATGATTACCTTGATTTGGACATTATGCTGAGCACCGTCGCCGTGTTTATCTTGGCGCCGATCGGAATAGCGGCGAGATCAACGAAAAAGTCGGAGCTATGATTATTATAGGGAACTGCCTTCCCGTCAGCTTGCGCTCGGGCAAACAGTTCGGGGGGTGCTGCACCCACCACCATGTAAACATAGGGCACTTTCATACCGCTGAAGGACTCCTGAAAGTCCTCTGAACCCATGACTGCTGGGAATTGATCGAGGACTTTGCCCGCCCCCATGAGCGCCTCGAGCGACGGATTGATCCTGGTCACAAGCGCTGCGTCATTGATCACAGGTCCGGCGCTTCCTTTCATGACCCGCGTCGGCATCTGGTCCGGCCCAACCCCTGCGGCGATCGCGACGCCCCGGTTGATCTCATCGATGCGCTCGAGAAGTTGTTCGCGGACCTCGGGCTTGAACCAGCGCAGGTTCAACTTCAGCATGGCTGACGCAGGAATAACATTGTTTTCCCGCCCGGCGACGATGGCGCCAATCGACAGCACCGCAGGCGTCTGCGGATCAACGTTGCGGCTGATGATTGTCTGATAAGCGAGTACAGCTTGGGCTGCCATCACGACCGGATCGATCGTCACATGCGGTGCCGATCCATGCCCGCCGACACCAAAGAAGGTGACATCGAGTTGGTCCGTCCCGGCCTGCCGCACCCCAGGTGAACTTACGACCAGCCCCACCGGTATCGGCGCGCTGTGTGCACCGAAGGCATAATCTGGTCGCGGGAAGCCTCGCTGCCAAAGCCCGTCCTCCACCATCGCTTGCGCGCCCTGGATCAACTCCTCAGCCGGCTGGCCATAAACGACTAGCGTTCCGGACCAGTCAGCCTTCATCGCCACCATCGCTTTTGCGAGCCCGAGCATCCATGTCACATGCGCGTCATGGCCACACGCATGCATGACGTCGATTTCAGTTCCGTCAGCAAGACGTTGCTTTGCCGACGCCGCGTACGGGAGGCCAGTGGTCTCGCGGACACCAGGATTTGCATCCATGTCGGCCCGGAACCAGACGGTCGGGCCTGGCCCGTTGACAAGGACGCCGACAACCCCCGTCTTACCGATGCCTTCGGTAACCGCGAAACCTAGCGCCTTGAGCTGGCCAGCGATGATCCCGGCAGTGCGCGTCTCCGTGAATCCGATCTCGGGGTTCTGATGAAGGTCTTTGAAAACGGACGTCAGCCGCTCGGCATCGGCGTCGATCACAGCATTGAGTTTTTTGATCAACGCGCTCGGTATTTGACTGGAAGCAGTCAAGGGTGGCGCTTTCGCCTGCCCCATTGCTGGCCCTGCAAAGGGCAGCAGTATCCCCCCTAGTCCGACTGAGCCTGCCAGAAATAGGCGGCGCGAGGGGCCAGATACTGTCGTTGTCTCGGTCATGCACATACCGCCGCAAAGTTGGCTGGCACACGATGAGGGATGCCCGCCTCTTATTGATGCCGGGACAGGGATGCCCCGGAAGGAGTTCGTCTAGTGACTCGCCGGTAACCTCACGTCGGCGAGCCCCGAATCCTAATGCTTGGCTTCGCCTAACGCAAACTAGCTCAGGTTGCCATTAAGTCTGAAATGTCCGCTCAAGGCCGCGTTTTAGAAGGCCTAGCTTATCTGGCTGACACCCGAAGCGGGGGCGAGCGGTGGCTGCTGAGTAGATATTGCTCATGCTGCAACCAACAGGGGCTGCCAGCCATCTGGTACGCCCCTGCCTTGCGGAGAGTTGCGTCGCCGACGCAGCAAGATCGAAGGCCGATGCCTTCACATGTCCCGCGCTGGAAGCGGCGATCTCTAATTCAGTCCAAGGCGGAATCCTATAAAGCTGGCCGTATTCCTATAGCCGGATTACCCCCCGTCTTTGGACAGTGGGACCAAACATTACGAATTCACCGACTGGGGCCCAAAGCTGCCGGTCGTTTTCAAGCTTGTGGAGGCCCGAAAATCCTGAGGCAGGTCACACTGGTGCGCCCTTTCGTCGTTGACATTGTAACCCAAGCGGTTAGGTTATGACTTGTGCCTACGGTTTTGTCGCTACTTGGCAATCGGGTGGTGATCTACCCGAACGACCATCGCCCTGCGCATGTCCATGTGATTGGCGGAGGCAACGAGGCCGTGTTTGATTTGCGATGCCCCAGCGGGCCGCCTGAGCTGCGCGAAAACTATGGCTTCTCACGTAGGGCCTTGCGGCAGCTTGAGGCCGAGCTGACCGATGAGATCGCCCTGCTATGCGGCGAATGGAGTAGAATTCATGGCTGACGCATTCGAGATCGCGAGCGCGCGGGCGCGCAAGCGCAAGGTGGACGCACCGACCGCCATCGCAGCACGCTACGATGTGAGGCTCGGCAAGATCGTCATCACGCTGAGCAACGGCTTGGACATTGCGTTTCCGCCGGAAGTCGCACAGGGCTTGGAAGGCGCTTCCGCTGCCGCACTCAAGACCATAGAAATCTCCCCTTCCGGCTTCGGCGTGCACTTCCCAAAGCTTGACGCCGATTTCTATCTCCCAGCGTTGCTGGAGGGCGTGCTCGGGTCGCGCAAGTGGATCGCGTCGCGATTGGGCGCAGCTGGCGGAAGGGCAAAGACCAAGGCCAAAGTTGTTGCGGCGCGCCAGAATGGGCGGTTGGGCGGGCGGCCGAAAAAGGTGGCGCACGCTAGAAAAGCTGCGCATGCATGACGGACCAAAGGCGCGCCCTCGTCGACGACACTTTTAGAAGACGTAGGCCTGAGCTGATGCTGAATTCGTGGATACCAAGTTTTCGCATATTATGAGCGTCTCTTTCTGGGCGAGGTCCTGCCTGATCAGTAGGGCGGGGGCGACTGGCAATTCCCGAGCGACCCTGCCATCGGTAACATCATGGGAAGGGCGCGAAGTTGGGGGGCTTTTCTGCCGATCAGCCCAGTGATTGAAAATAGGCATCGATGTCCATCGAGCCGTGAGGCATTCCGATGATGGCAACGATGTCGCCATCATCGATGTAGAAGATCAGATGCGAGCCTTGGCGATAGCTGCGATAGCCTTCGCCGATCTCGGTGCGGAGACGTCCGGCACCAGGGTTCTTGCACAGCCAGTCGAATCGTTTTGCCATGTCGGAAAGGTATTTTTCCGTCTGACGTTCGCCCCACGCTGCGAGCGTGAAGTCTGCGATCTGGTCGAGATCCTTTAACGCTCGCGTGGTGAGACGATAGCTTCTCAAGCCTTGTCAGCTCTCGAGGCGCGCTGCTTCGCCCGCTTCAAAACGTCGGCGGTTGAAAAATCTACATACTCGCCGCGCCTGGCTTGTTGAGCGCCCTCAGCGAGATGATCCTGAAGCGCCTTTAGCCGATTGCCTCTTTCCTCAAGCTCGCGAAGGGCAGCGCGGACGACCTCACTGGCAGACGCGAAACGGCCGCTCGCAATCTCCCGCTTCACAAATTTCTCCCAGTGCGGACCAAGCGAAAGTGATGTTGTGGCCATGCTCTCCTCGATATTCATTTTGAATATAGCGGCCCACTTCGCAGGGTCAATATCGGGAGACGGCTCTCCACCCCGCCGGCAGCGTCTGCTTCCGGCCCAGGATGGAGGAGAGCCATGGAACAGGTTGTGACGATCGGATTGGACATTGCGAAGTCGGTCTTCCAGGTACACGGGATCGATGCACAAGGCGCTGTCGTGGTGCGACAACGATTGCAGCGCAGCCGGGTGCTGCCATTCTTCGCAAAGAGGGGTCCCTGCCTTGTCGGGATCGAGGCTTGCGGTTCGGCGCACCACTGGGCCCGCGAGCTCGCGCGGCTTGGCCATGAGGTGCGATTGATCCCGCCAAGCTATGTGAAGCCCTACGTGAAGCGCCAGAAGAACGACATGGCTGATGCTGAAGCGATCTGTGAGGCGGTCACCCGGCCGACGATGCGGTTCGTGCCGGTGAAGTCACCCGAGCGGCAGTCTGTCATGGTGCTGCACAAAACCCGACTGATCCTGACACGCCAGCGCACCCAGCTTTCAAACGCCATCCGCGGGCACATGTCCGAGTTCGGTTTGATCGCGCCGGTGGGCCGCAACGGATTGCAGACCTTGATGGAGATCGTCGCCGACAGGGAAGATACCCGCGTTCCAGACGATGCACGCGGGTGCCTCACCATGCTCGCCGAGCAACTCAATCTCATCAACGAGCAGATCCTGGAATCGGATCGCCGTATTCTGGACAATGCCCGTTCAACCGATGTCGGCCGGAGGTTGATGGAGATCCCTGGCGTAGGACCCGTCCTCGCCAGCGCTGTGGTGGCAACGGTCGCACATCCCGCCGTCTTCAAATCAGGGCGCAATCTGGCTGCCTGGGTCGGGCTTGTGCCGCGTCAGAACTCAAGCGGCGGCAAGGAGTGATTGGGCGGTATTACAAAGCAGGGTGACCGCTATCTGCAACAGCTCCTGGTCATCGGCGCGCTGGCGGTGGTGAGGTTCGCTGTGAGGAACGGAACCCGCCGACCATGGCTGGTTCAGCTTCTGTCCCGCCGAACACCATAGTTGGCGGCGGTTGCGCTTGCCAACAAGAACGCCCGCATGGTGTGGGCGATCATGACCAGCGGTGAGCGCTATCGCGAGCCGCTCGCGGCATAAGACCCGCGCCGGCGAGAGCGCCGTGAACGGTTAGAGTTGGGAAGTGCGGACATGATGTAATGCAAAAGCCGGTCGATACCGGAAGACAGGAAAACCCAACCTCGCCCAAGCGCTTCGAGCGCGAGCTTTTGATCGGGACCCATCTTCGCGGAAGGCATTATGGCCAGCGGTCATTCGTGCCGCACCAACAGGTCGAACACATGGCCGCACCGACCAGCTTTGTAAGACTTCAGTTTGCACTTGCCAAAGGAGGGCCGTCCACACATGGGCGATGAGCTGCCGTGTCCGCGAGGCCAGGCTGACTGGCTCGATTGGCCCATAGCTGACTCTCATACCCGTAGCCGCTAACATCAACCGCAACAAAGGGGCGCTCATGTTTCGGGTGACGTTGGCTTGCGAAAATGTGCCCGTGAGCGCAGGCGCAGCTGCCGTTGGCAACATCATTACAGGCCAGGCGAAGCCGGGCTCGATTCCGCCGGAGAGCGCCCAAGAGACTAGCGACCGGATTTGTACCATGCGGCTAGGGTCCGGGTTGCGTGTGCGCGAGCCCGGCTTGGTTGCTCGCTATGGCAGCATCTATGCGTTACTGGTGTCAGGCGCCCGCAGGAGCGAGCAAGGACCTCATTCGCTTTGGATCTCGCTCGATCGCCAACAGCAGCGCTCGCGCCGGAGCGTCTGGTACCGATCGACGCTGCTCCCAGTCGCGTAGCGTCGTAAGTGGCAGGTGGAACGCCTCGGCAAACTCGCGTTGCGTTAGGCCCATACGCTCGCGCAATGCCTTGACGCGCGAGATGCGCCGCATTCTAGAGATCTGCGCCTTGGTCAAAGGAGCTGCATCCGGGTCGGCAAGAGCAGCCTTGCGGACGTCAGAATCAGACATTGAGTTCAGGCGCTTCCAGTCCGTTGCGCCTGGGCGGTCACCAGATTTCGCGGTCACCAGCGTAGTACCGGTCTTTTTCATGTTTCGTAGCCTTGCGGGCAGAAATGATGCGGCGGGTATCTTCATCGCGATAGGTAGCTACAACGAAGAGAATACCTCCGCTCGACATTCCGATGACGAGATCTCGCTCTTCTCCATAGTCGAAGCGATCGTCACCGTCTTCGATACGATCGGGATCCTCCAAGGCGCCAATTGCATCCCGAAAATCCACGCCGTGCAGCTGTCGATTAGAGGCGGCCTTTGCCTTGTCCCATTTATATCGCACAGGACCGTGAGTACCGGTTACCGGTACTCACGTCAAGTCCTTGGATGTGTTGCCGAATGACCGCTACTGGGCGATGAGCTGCCGGGTCCGCGAGGGCAGGGTGACTGGCTCGATTGGATGAGTTCAGCCGAATGGCCACAATTCGGGTTAGGGCGACCACGGGCCCCGTCCTAGCTATTTGGCTTTTGGTCGGAGCCCGAGACCGTCTGAATTCGCTTGCGCCGAGGCTGGCCCCGCTCCAGCGGAGTCGCAATTATACGGACCCGACTTATGCCGCGCGGGGTGAAATCGACATCAAGTCGGCGCCGATCTCGCGTCGCCGCTGCATCAAGTCGTAATCGCCCTGCAGTCCTAGAAAGAACCCTTCGGACATTCCAAAATACCGGGCGAGGCGGAGATCCGTGTCCGCCGTGACGGCGCGCTTTCCCAGCACGATTTCGTTGATGCGTCTCGGCGGCACATGGACTGCACGGGCCAACTCGCTTTGGCTAAGGCCCATTGGCTTCAAAAACTCCTCCAGGAGAATTTCTCCCGGGGTCGGGTTCGGCAGAAGCGCGTCCTTAATGGTAGTCAACGATTTCGACATCGGCAGGTCCTCCTTCCTTCCAAACAAAGCAAATTCGCCATTGATCATTGATACGGATCGAATGCTGGCCTGCCCGATTACCCCGCAGCGCCTCGAGCCGGTTTCCTGGAGGTACGCGAAGATCTTGCAGGACACGCGCATTATTGAGGATCCGCAATTTTCTTAGCGCCACTGCTTGGATATCCTTCGGCAGCTTACGACTTCGGCGTCCCGACCAAATCTTCTCCGTTTCGAGATCAGCGAACCCTTGGATCATTGGCATAAATACCGCATAACGTTATAAGGATCAAGCGCGTTGCGACCGGCGAGCGAGCGGCACAGCTGGATTTAAGCGTCGAACGGCGGTCTTTGGGCGACCGTACTAAACCGCTCGCGCGGTAGGCTAAGCCGCTAGGCCTGTGGTTTTGTCGGCGGCCCCCTTTTCCTCCAGCGCGTGGATTGTCCACGGCGCTTGAGGAGAGAGCCCATGGCCGACGATCCCAACACCATTTCCACCAGCAGCCTTGCGGAGCCGATCAGCCCGCTGCGCCAGCGCATGATCGATGACATGACGATCCCGCGCCTGGCGCCTCGAACGCAGGCAGCCTACCTGAGCGCCGTGTCCAGGTTCAGCCGGCATTTTGGGCGCTCCCCCGACAAGCTCAGCTACGAGGACGTGCGCGCCTGGCAGCTGCATCTTGTGCAGTCGGGCCTGGGCGCCAGCGCGGTCAACAACCAGATCACCGCGCTGCGGTTCTTCTTCCGCGTCACCCTGGGCCAACGCGATGCGTCGCAGATGATCCCGCAGGCGCGGGAGCCCGAGAGGCTGCGTCAGGTGCTGAGGCCGGACGAGGTCGCGCGCCTGATCGAGGCTGCGCAACACCCCAAGTATCGGGCAGCCCTGAGCCTTGCCTATGGCGCGGGCCTCAGGGTCTCGGAGGTCATCGGCATCAAGGTGTCGGATATCGACAGCGAGCGCATGGTGCTGCGTATCGAGAACGGCAAGGGTGGGCGCGACCGCCTCGCCAAGCTCGCGCCGCTGCTGCTCGAAGAGCTGCGCGCCTGGTGGAAGGCGTCGCGGCCCCGCGTCTATCTGTTCCCCAGCCGGATGAGCGCGTTCGATCACATCAGCACCCGCCAGTTCACGCGCGCCTGTCAGACCGCCGCCGTCAGAGCCAGCCTGGGCAAGCCGGGCAGGCCTCGAAAGCGGCGGAGTTCGTGATGGGGCGCCTGCCATCCGGGTGATGGCCGACATCGACCCGTATCTCGTCAGATCGTGTCCAGAATAGGCTGCACGATAGCGCGCGGCGCGTCAGCCAGACGCACCGCTGCTGTCCTGAGCCGGTCTTTCCATCCCTGTCCTCGCTCCGCCGCTTCAAGAAAGGCGCTTGCAAGATCGTCGAGGCGGCGCTTGGCGACGAGCGCTTCGATCAGGACACCGGCCTGGATGATGTCCTTGTCGGCTTTGACCGCGCTTTCTCCACTGTCGCGTCGCATCACGGAAACGATGAGCTTGTGCACCGCATAGCGTTCCGGTGACGGCACATTCACCAGCGCACCAAAACGCGTGAGAACGGCAGCCTCGACCGTGTCCTTCAGAAGATAGTCGAGGAAACGCAAGGGGACGGCGTCCGACTGAAGGCTGGGCAAGTTGACGGGTTCGTTTCGCTCCGCTCCACGGTTGGTCGTGAGTACATCCACGCGATAGCCGCCGGGGCGGGCGTAAGTCGCAGCGACATTCGGATCAGCGAGAGAGGTTACAGGCGCAAAGGCAGGATCCACTGATTTCAGGATATCGATCAGCGGCGCATCGAGCGTGTCGTTCAGCGCGAACGAAACCCCATAGTCTTGCGCAAGATCGAGATCGCCGGTCCGAACGGCCGCGTTTGGAAGCCGCACGCCGAGGAAGCCAGCATAAGTCTGGAAGGCGACTGTACCGACAATGATGCCTCTCAGCCGAAAAACGCCCGCGTCCGCAAAGGCGTCAATGATTGCGGCCGTCAGAGAGCCGGGCTCGGGGAGGCCTGCTCCAACGAGTGACCGCCGGATTGATTTGCGGGTATCGGCATTGGCCTTGGCGCGCATGCCACTTTCGATTGCGGCGCGGCGTTCCGGCGTGTCTGCGCCGAGATAGCGCTCGGGGGGACGACCGGAGGCCCCGGTTGGCTCCTGGACATACCAGTAGTCCTTCCCGGAGATCGTTCGCTTCCGGAAAGTCGATCCTTCAGGAAACGCCGAGGTCGTCGCCAGCCTCAGCTGGTCGATCAGCTCGGCATAGCTGGTCTGGATGACGAAAGGCAGCTCCTGGATAGCCATTTACCGGCAAAATACGAAATTGCCGGTAAAGCGCAGCTGCCTGGCTGAGAGCTTGAGCTTCAGCTTTGAAGCGATGGGCCCCTGGATAGGTCTTCGGCCAATATACAGAGGCCGTGTAGCAGAAAAAACGATAGGGCATAGTCTATGATGCTACAACAATTAGATAGTCTGCACCCTATTGACGCGCGTCAAAAAAATAGAGTATAGCCTATTGCATGAGACTGGCTGCAGATCAGATTGATCGACACTTCGAGGATATCCGGCCCTTGATGAACCAGCTGGCGCGACCTCAGCGCGGCTGGATCAAAGCCATCCGCGAAGGTCTGGGCATGACCAGTGCGCAGCTGGCGACCCGTATGGGGATCCGGCAACCGAGTGTCGCCGAGCTTGAGAAATCCGAAGCCGAAAAGCGCATCACGCTGGCCTCCCTTGAGCGGGTGGCGGAGGCTCTGGATTGCAGGCTCGTCTACATGCTTGTCCCGAACCAGCCCCTGTCGGAGCGCCTGACGAAACGCGCAAACGAGATGGCGGAGGAGCAGCTTGCGGCCGTCAATCAGACCATGAAGCTGGAGAAGCAGTCGGTCGCCAATGTGCGCCAGCGCGAGACCCTGAAAAGCCGCATCATCCAGACTCTGCTCGATAAGCCCTCCCGCCTATGGCAGGCGCCTTGACCGCATTCTCCGATGACGAGCCCGAAGGCGCCACACCCCTCACGCCAGAGGGGAGGGAGGGGCTCATCCCATCGGGTGTTTCGCTTCGTCACGAGTTGAACGAGTACGAGCAGGCCAACATCACGGAAGCCCGCCTCTGGGTTCTCGGCCGGAAGCACAACCCTGTGGAAGTTCCTTTCTGCAGGAACCTGCACAGGCGGATGTTCGGCACGGTCTGGAAATGGGCCGGTGTCTACCGGGCGCACAATACCTACCATGTGGGATGTGATCACCCCCACATCGAACAGCAGCTTTACCAGATGATCGGCAGCACTGCATTCTGGATCGAGAACCAGACTTTTGCACCGGACGAAATCGGTCACGTCCACCTGAGTGGTGTAAATTGGGGCGGCCAAGCAGTGTACCGGCTCAGGCCGCGCGCGATGTAAGTATCGGCGTTGCGGCAGGCGACGCAAGAGCGAACCGGTCGGCTTCCTCCTCG
>Ga0247838_1002574_pt1 | contig 22677 bp, 20 predicted proteins | sample LaCruzMarch2015__5_FD_189097 | JGI IMG/M metagenome (GOLD analysis project Ga0247838, IMG submission 189097) | Freshwater microbial communities from meromictic Lake La Cruz, Castile-La Mancha, Spain - LaCruzMarch2015_15m | ecosystem: Environmental > Aquatic > Freshwater > Lake | place: Spain... | reverse complement strand
ATGAATCTTTACCATGGAGAGTTACGAAGGTAGCGGGGGGTCAGCTTCTTTGTCTAATTCGATCCGAGCACCGTGGGGATTGTAATGGTTCGGCGAGAGTGGTTAATTCATTGTGTATGGTTTCCTTCGCTCTGCATCAACTTGGCAAATTCTTCGCGATCCTGACCCTTGTCTCCTTTTTTCTGCCTTGGATGAGAATCCACCCATCCGCTCTGCGGAAAAATACGATGGAGATTGTTCGGGACGCCAAGTCGGGCGAGTCCGGTTTTTTCAACTCGCTGGTTGGGATGCGTAAGGGAGAGTGGTCGGAAATGTGGGCGGATCCGGCGGATGGATTCTCTGGATTCCAGTTGGCCTTTGGCGCGGCCTCGGGAACGCAGCGGGCGAAGGTGCAAAGCGAGTTGGCCTCAGTCGCGCTGGAAAAAAGGGAGAACCGGCCCCTTTTGGGATGGCTCCTCTTGATTCCTCTTTTGACGGGGTTGGGGTGGGTGGCGTTGAGTCTGCCCAGCGCGCCCGCGATCATCATGGCGCTGACATCGGCTGGCCTACTGGGGCTGTACGGGATTTTGCGCTGGAAAATGGCGGAGGCTTATTCGGACCGATTGATCGCTCAACTCCAACTCGGGGTCGGTTGGTGGGGTACGCTTTATGGGATGTTGGGGTTGGCGCTGGTGGGCCTGATCTTTTTGGCCAAAGTCAGGGGGGGCTGGAGAGATTCGCAGGTTACGATGTTTTCGTAGAGTCTTTGGCGGACGAATCTTTTTTATCGCCGTCCTGCACGGCGTTTTTTACCTCTTTTTCGAAATCATCTTTCGCGCGGGAAAACTCGCCCAGACTACGGCCAATGGAGCGAGCCAGTTCGGGAAGTTTTTTTGCTCCAAACAGGAGAATGATGACCAGAACGATCCAGAACCATTCGGAACCTTGGGGTAGACCGAGAGCTAATGGGATGGGGATGAACATGTGGTTATTGTAAGACGAAGAGGACGGGTGGCAAGGAAGGGGTTGAGGTAGGTAAAGATTAAGGAGTGAAGGGGTTCAGGTGTTTTAAGAATTAGAGGCCTAAGGCTTTGCGGGCGGCGTCCAAGGTGGGAGCAATGGGCGAGGGGGCATTGGGGAAGAGAGAGAGAACGGTATCGGGATCTTTCAAGCCGTGGCCCGTCAGCGTCATGCTGACCAGACTTCCTTTCGGAATCCAACCCGCGGCGATAGCCTTACGCAGGCCCGCCACTGGAGCGGCGCAGGCCGGTTCGACAAAAATTCCCTCCGTCTGAGCCAGAAGCTGGTAGGCACTCAAAATTTCCTGGTCGGTGACCTTATCGATTCGGCCGTTTGAATCTTTGGCGGCGGTGAGCGCGCCCGAGCCGCTGGCGGGGTTACCGATGCGAATGGCGGTGGCGATCGTTTGCGGATCTTTCACCGGGTGACCGTCCACCAGGGGGGCCGCCCCAGCGGCTTGCCAACCAAACATCCGTGGGCGTCGCCCTTGGGGGATCGCCTCACAGAATCCCTTCCAGTAAGCGGTGATGTTGCCGGCATTTCCGACGGGTAAAAAATGGAAGTCGGGGGTCTGGCCCAACGTTTCCAGAATCTCAAAGGAAGCGGTCTTTTGTCCCTCGATTCTAACCGGGTTGATGGAGTTGACCACCTCGACCTCTTTCAGGTTCGACATTTGGCGGATCAGGTTGAGCGCATCGTCAAAATTACCGGATATCGGAAGAAGTTTGGCTCCATGAATCAGAGCTTGGGTTAATTTACCTAACGCAATTTTTCCGGCGGGAATAATGACGGCGGAGGATATTCCTGCCCGGGCGGCGTAGGCGGAGGCGGAGGCGGAGGTGTTACCCGTGCTGGCGCAGATGACCAGCTTGGCGCCTTTGGCCACCGCGTGGGTGACCGCCATGGTCATTCCCCGATCCTTGAAGGAGGCGGTGGGATTCAAGCCCTCATACTTCAGACGCAGATCGAAGTCTCCCCCCATGGCTGCGACCAAACGTGGGGCGGGCAGAAGTGGGGTATTGCCCTCGCAAAGTGTGATTACCTTGGCGTTCGCCGGTAGGGGCAGGCGATCGCGAAAGGCGTGAATGATGCCACCCCAGCTCATGTTAGATCCTCCACCCGAAGAATCGTGGCGGGTGCGCGGGTGTTGGGCAGTTTGGAGATATGCTCCACCGCGCGGCGAAGAGAGGCGACCGAGGCGGGCTCGAGCAAAAAGACGAGAGGAACCGAACCTGCCCCGTGGCCTTCGGGTTGAAGGACGGAAGATATGCCGATCTTTTCCGTGCCGAAGATTCCTGCCACTTGGGCCAAAACTCCAGGACGATCCTCCACCTCGATTCGAACATAGAACCTCCCGACGGACGCGTTCCGATCGATCAGCTTCATCTTGATGCTGGGTTTGGGAAGAGCGGGTCCAGGGGATTGGTCGCGCAGATTCTTGGCTGCTTCGGCCAAATCGGCCAGAAGGGCGCTGGAGGTGGCGTCGGGGCCAGCCCCACGGCCAGTGAATTGCACCGGACCAGATAGGTTACCGATCAATCCAACGGCGTTGAACGCACCATGCACCGATGCCATGGGGTGACGCGAGGGAAGAAGAGTCGGGGCGACGCGAACCTCGATCTGGTCAGTTCCGACTGGGCGAATCATAGCGAGAAGTTTGATGGCATAGCCGAGCTGATGCGCAAAGGAGACGTCTTGGGATGAGATTTGGCGAATTCCTTCGACTGGGATTTCGGAAAACTTGGGCAAGAAACCATAGGCAAGGAAGCAGAGGATGGCGGCCTTGTGGGCGGCATCGATCCCATCCACATCGAGGCGATCGTCGGCTTCGGCATATCCTAAATCCTTAGCCTGTTGGAGAGCGGTCGCAAAATCGGAGCCTGCCTCGGCCATTCGGCTCAAAATGTAGTTGGATGTTCCATTGATAATCCCGTGCAGGCCGAGAAGCTGGTTGGCGACGAGACCTTCCCGCAAGGCTTTTAAAACGGGAATCCCCCCCGCCACGCTGGCTTCAAAGTAGATGGGAGCGCCCGATTTTTGGGCTAAGGGAATCAGCTCTTGGCCCCGTTCGGCCAGCAGGGCTTTGTTGGCGGTGACGAGAGGTTTTTTGGCATGGAGAGTTGCTTGGGCGATCTGAAAGGCCTCATCGAGGCCACCGACGAGCTCGACGACGATCTGAACGGCGGGATCGGCGATGAGCTCTTTCCAATCCTGAATCGGTTTCGTGGGTAAAGGGTCGCGGGATTTGGCCGGATTGCGGACGGCGATGCTTTTAATCTCAAGTTGAACGCCCAGGCGCTCGCCGATCAGGGCATCGGCTTTGGGGAGGTTGCGGATCAGTCCCGACCCGACTGTTCCACAACCGATTAGGCCAATGCCGATCTTCTTCATTTACTGATTTGAGCCTGTTTAGGGGGGGGATCGCAAGACCAACCCCACGATTGAGTGGAGGAAAAATGCTTTGGCGAAAGGGGCGAGGCCAAGATTGAGGGGGAGGGGGATGTGTGGGTAGAGTGCGCGATGGTACGTGCTGGCATCGTGGGTCTTCCAAATGTGGGCAAGAGCACACTTTTCAATGCGGTCACTCGCACGAGGAAAGCGCAGGCGGCGAACTATCCGTTTTGTACGATCGAGCCGAATGTGGGCATGGTGACGGTGCCGGATGCGCGTCTGGATTGGTTGGCCAAGATGTCTGGAAGCGAGAAAATCCTGCCCGCTTCGATCGAGTTAGTGGACATTGCCGGGCTGGTGAAGGGGGCGAGTCAGGGAGAGGGCTTAGGAAATCAGTTTTTGACCCACATTCGGGAGGTGGATGCGATCATTCAGGTGGTGCGATGCTTTGAGGACGCTGATATTCACCACGTCGCCGGGACGGTGGACCCTTTGCGGGACATTGAGACGATCATCACCGAACTAGTCTTGGCGGATCTAGCCACCGTGACGAAGCGTCTGGATAAACCTGGGAAAGCGGCCAAGCAGGGGGATGCGCAGGCGAAGGCGGAGTTGGCCCTTTTGACCAAGCTGAAGCCACACTTGGATGCGGGCAGGCCCGCACTGACGATGGAGATGACGGATGATGAGAAAAAGTTGATGCGTGGATTTTTTCTACTGACGTCCAAGCCCACCCTTTTTGCCTGCAATGTGAAGGAGGAGGAGTTGGGTGCGCTGTCGCAAGGGGGTCGGGAGGGAAAAACAGGCGGGCAGGTTAAGCTGGTGGAGGATTACTGTCGGACCCATCTTTCGAGCAAAGCGGTCATCGTGAGTGCTCAGATTGAGTCGGAGCTGGTGGACTTGCCGGAGGCGGAGGGGAAAGAGTACCTCGCGGGGCTCGGAGTCAAAGAGTCGGGCGTGGGGGGATTAATTCGGGCGGCCTACGATTTGTTGGGCTTGCGGACTTACCTCACGACGGGACCGAAGGAGACGCGGGCGTGGACGATCCATGCAGGGGACAGAGCGCCGCAGGCTGCGGGGGTGATTCACACCGACTTTGAGAGAGGGTTTATCGCGGCAGAGACCGTGGCCTATGCGGATTTGCAGGGTGCGGGGACGATGGCGAAAGTGAAGGAGGCGGGAAAACTGCGGGTGGAGGGGAAAGAGTATGTGGTGCAAGATGGGGACGTGATGGATTTTCGATTTAATGTGTAGGGTCCTGTCCCTTTTGAAGAAAAACTTTCATCTCGTTCGTCACCCGTTGGTGCAGCACAAACTGACTTTGCTGCGAAAAAAGACGACCAGTGTGACCGAGTTTCGGGCGTTGGTCAGTGAGGTCGCGATGTTAATGGGGTACGAAGTTACCCGAGATCTGCCGATGACTACGGAAATGATTGTCACCCCGATGGAGCGGATGCGGGCTCCCGTCCTGAAAGGGGAAAAGATGGTCCTGGTTCCGATTTTGCGGGCGGGGATGGGTTTGCTGGATGGGATGCTCCAAATCTTTCCTTCCGCCCGGGTGGCGCATATCGGTATTTACCGGGATCATAAGACGCTCGAACCGGTGGAGTACTACTTCAAAGCCTCCAAGACATTACGGGGGCGGGATTTGATTTTATTGGATCCGATGTTGGCGACAGGCAACTCGGCCGTTGCGGCGGTGGAGCGTCTGAAAAGTGGGAAACCTAGATCCATTCGATTGATGTGTTTGGTGGCGGCTCCGGAGGGGGTTCGCGCATTTCAGAAAGCACACCCTGATGTTCCCATTTATAGTGCGGCGGTTGACCGAAAATTGAATGATCATGGCTATATTCTTCCGGGATTAGGGGATGCCGGGGACAGGATTTTCGGAAAGCTTTAGTTAGGGAACGGGTTCTATCTAACTTCACTTGGTAAAGGTTTTAGACAAAAGTAAAGCGATTTGACATCGATAGCAATTTGCTTACGTTCAGGGCATGACCACGGTCACAGTTTCCTCCAAATATCAGATCGTCATCCCCAAGGATGCTCGAAAAAAATTGGGGATTGTTTCAGGCACGAGATTGCAGGCCGTTCCGGACGGAGCGGGTTTGCGTCTGATGAGAGAGCCTACACTCGGCGAAATCCCTGGATTGCTGAAGGGAATGGCGGTTGACGATGACGCGATTCGAGCCGAGAGGGATCGCCCAGTGCCGTGATCGTTGTCCTGGATAGTTCGGGGTGGATCGAACTGTTGAGCGGCTCAGCCAGAGCAAAGCTTTACCAACCCGCGCTTCGAGCGCAGAGGTTGGTGGTGCCAGCTATCGTCAGATATGAGGTCGGCCGATACACGCTAGCTCACGGCGGGGAAGATGCCCGCGGCCTTGCCTTGCGAGCCCTTTCCCGGTTCGAGGGTTGTCCGATCGATGAGACCCTGGCTGACTCGGCCGCTCTTTTGGCGCATCGGCACAAACTTTCCATGGCGGATGCACTGGTTTTGGGTGCGGCCCTGTCCTGCCAAGCGGAATTATGGACGCAGGATCAACATTTCGAGGGAATGCCGAGTGTTCGATTTTTTCGAAAATAAATTTCCCGTGGCGGCTGGGGATGCGGCGGGATGATGGACCGCGTTCGCCTATCTGGTTTACTCGCTATCCAAGGGTGATAGGTTTTGAGGCTTATGGTTTCTCGATTCTTCCAATTGGGGCTTCTCTTTTTGCTTCCGCTTCTGTCCGGTTGTGGGAACGGCGATTGGCAGCTGTCCGCCGCCCGAAAAAACGTGGTGATGATCGAGGTTACCTCTCAGACATGGGACTATCGGCTGCCGTGGAATCCGGGGACCGTCAGCTCCGCCCGTGGAGCGGGCTTCGTCATTGATCGCAAGCGGATTGTGACGAATGCCCATGTGATCAGCGGAGCACGAAATCTCACGGTGCAGCGGGAGGCGGATCCCCGAAAATATCCGGCCAAGGTGATCTTTGTCGCCCACGATTGTGATCTGGCGATGATCGAGGTGGAGGATCCCGAATTTTACAAGGGAACGAGTGATTTGCAGTTTGGCGAGATCCCAGATCTGGAATCGGTCGTCAGCGTGTACGGATTTCCCATCGGGGGAGATCGGTTGACCGTAACCCGGGGGGTGGTGAGCCGAATCGACTACAATTCCTATACGCACTCGGGCCGGGAGTCGCACTTAGCCATTCAAATCGATGCCCCAATCAACCCTGGAAATAGCGGGGGACCGGTGATGCAGGACAATCGGGTGGTGGGGGTGGCCTTTCAGGGCTTCCGAGGCGATGTGGCGCAAAATGTGGGCTATATGATTCCGACTCCGGTGATTCGGCGATTTTTAAAAGATGTGGAGGATGGAAAGTATGATCACTATGTGGATATCGCGATCCGTTGGATGCCACTCGAAAACCCAGCGATGCGAAACTACTACCAGCGTCCCAATGATGGGTTAGGGGTAGTGGTGACCGACGTTTACTCGGAAGGATCTTCGGACGGGGTGCTGGCAAAGGGAGATGTGCTCCTGGCCATCGATGGGCATCCGATTGAGAGCGATGGATCGGTGCGGTTGGACGGACAACCGGTTCAGTTGGAAGAGATCGTGGAGCGGAAGTTTGCCGGTGACACAGTCGGGCTGGAGGTATGGCGAAATCAGAAGATGGAAAAGAAAACCATTACCCTTCGACCGGCGGAAATGTTTTCCATGTATGAAAGTTTATACGAGGAGCCCCCGCGTTATGTTTTGTATGGCGGGCTGGTTTTTCAGCCTTTGACGGCAAACTTAATGGCCGTGCTGGTCTCGAATGCGGATTTACGCCTGCGTCAGACGTACACACTGTTTGGGCAAGATCAGCTGTACCGAGAGACACCTGAGCCGGTGATCTTGTCGTCCGTTCTTCCCGATCGGTCGAATGTGTATTTGACCGGTTTGGCGGGACAGGTGGTCCGGGAAATTAATGGGAAACGAATTCGCACGCTGGCGGATGTTCTGCCTGCGTTAGAGTCGGGCGGGGAGAGGACGGTGATTCGCTTTGAGGGGGATCAACGCCCGGCCGTTTTAAAGAAAAGAGAGGTGGATCAAGTGATGCCGAGGATCATGACGCAGTATGGGATTTCCCAACCTCATCGGACAGAGTTGGGGGGACGTCGGTTAGCCAAGGGGTCGTGGAATCGTGACGGAGAGGCCAAGTGAAGCATTCTAGGATCATTTTTGTTTTTTGGGCGATGGCAGGTTTGCTTTGCGCGGAGGAGGATAGTTCGCGGGGCTCTCTCGTCCGGGTGAGGGCATCGATTCAGCCTTACGACCAGTTTCGGCCGTGGCAGAAGAAGTCTCCCTACGGATTGAATGGCACGGGGGTCGTTCTGCCTGGTGGGAAAGTCTTGGCCACGGCTGCTCTGGTCGCAAATCGTACGGAGGTGGGGTTAGAGAAGCCGGGCTCAGCTGAAAAATGTGCGGCGGAGGTAGAGGCAATCGATTACGAAGCGAATCTGGCGCTCCTGCAGCCAGTCGATCGAAACTTTCTCAAAGGTTTTTCGGGGCTGGCTCTGGGACCCGCGTTGCGGGCGGGGGATAAAGGGGAGGTTTGGCAGTTGGAAAGGAATGGGGAGATGTTGCGAAATCAGGCGGAAATTCTGTCGACGGGGGTGGGGCGATATCCGTCGGATGAGGCGGGTTTTCTGGTCTATGGGGTGCGTGTTTCCCTGCCGAAAAGAGATGACAGTTACACTTTGCCGGTGCTGAAGGATGGTCAGTTAGTCGGGATGATGATGGGCTATGATCGGGACTCGCAAGAGGGGAGTGCGATCCCTGTGCCGATGATTGAGCACTTTCTCAAGGACGCCGCGGATGGAAAGTATGAGGGGTTTCCCACTTTAGGGGTGAGTTGGAGTCCTTTGCGGGATCCGAATCTGCGGGAGGAGGTGATGGCGCCGAAGTCGGGCGGGCTTTTGTTAACTCGGGTCAATCCGAGAGGGACGGCGGGTAGGGCGGGACTGCGCGAGGGGGATGTTTTGATCAGCGTGGATGGATTCAAGCTGGATGAAGACGGGAATTATCGGGATCCACTGTATGGGCCGACGGCGGTGGGGAATTTAATTCGGACTCGTCCCACGGTGGGTTCGCCGGCAAAGTTTCGAATTTCCCGTGGGGGCAAGGAGATGGAGCTGACAGGAACATACGATCGGCGTGCGCGGGATGAGGTGGCCATCCCAACCCTGCAGTTCGATCAAGCGCCGAAGTATTTCGTGGTCGGCGGGCTGGTTTTTCAAGAGTTGACTGGAGCGTACCTCCAGGAGTGGGGGGACAAGTGGTCGGAGCGGGCGCCGCAGCGGCTGGTAGAATATTTCACCTTTCAACAGGACAAAAGGCCTGACCCTGAGAAAAAGGTGATTTTTTTGAGTCAGGTTTTGCCTTCGCCGATCACGCTCGGGTATCAGCAGCTATCCGGTTTGGTTCTGGTGAAGCTAAATGGGAAAGAGATTCATGATTTGGCGGAGCTGGCCAAGTGCATCGATGAGACCAAGACGGGGGATTTAGTGTTTGAGTTTCGGGATGAGCCCGGGAAGTTGGTTCTCCGGGCGGAGGATTTGCCCGCCGTCTCGGAAAAGATCGGACAAGCGTACGGGTTGCCTGCCTTGCGGCGTCTGTAGGGCAGTTGGGGGCTCGGGGATGAAGCAGTTGAGTGGCTGGGCTGTCTTTGATTTAGATGGCACTTTAGTCGACACCTTGGACGAAATCACCGCAGCTCTGAATCGGGTTCTTATCAGGCACAGGAGAAAGGTGCTAGGTCGGGAGGAGGTGCGAGACCTAGTTGGCCACGGGCCCAACACCTTATTGGAGAGAGCATGGAGTAGGACTGGATTAGGGGCCAAACGAGGGGAGGCGACCGAGTTGGCGGATGAGTACTCGAAGGAGTACGACAGGAATCCGGCGGGGATGAGTCGTCCATACCCCGGGGTTGGAGTCGGATTGCAGAGGCTGCAACAGTTGGGCTGGAAGATGGGGGTGTGCACCAATAAGCATGGGGAAGCGGCGCGGGCGCTCATACGCGAGTTAGGTTGGGACAGTTGGATTCGTGTGATCGTCAGCGGCGATGAGACCTTTCGTAAGCCAGACCCTCGACCTTTGTGGATGGCTTTGCGGCGGCTTGGGGCAGTTCCGGGAAGGCATCTTTTTATTGGGGATAGCGAGGTGGATCTCCTGACGGCACAGAGAGCAGGGGTGGAGGCGGTTTTTTTAGGGCACGGATATGGGCAAGTGGGAGGATTTAAAGTCCGGAGCTTTCTTGATCCAGTCGATTTATTTCGTTGGATGGCACAATCAGGCCCCCGTGATGTGGTTAAGCGTAGACCAAGTCGGGCCTAAATTGTTTTTCTTCGAAGAAGCGAATTTCCGGTCATGGCAATTGGCTGAGGCAGGCCAAGCATTTCCAGAAGTGTCGGGGCGACGTCGGCCAGAATTCCGTCGGCCAAACTGTATTGGTGAGAGTCGGGGGCCACGTAAAGGCAGTGGACTAAGTTGGTCGTGTGGGCGGTGTGGGGTGTCCCGCTTTTTTCAAGCATCTGTTCGCAATTTCCGTGGTCGGCGGTGACGAGGGCTTTACCGCCGACTTTGGCCAGAGCGCGCAGGACATCACCCACACAGCGGTCGATCGTTTCGACGGCGCGGATTCCGGCAGAGAGCACGCCAGTGTGCCCGACCATATCGGGGTTGGCAAAGTTGAGGATAATCATGTCGTCTAACCCTTTTTCAATTCGTTCCACTACTCGCTCGGTTAGGAGGGGTGCACTCATTTCAGGTTGAAGGTCGTAGGTAGCCACTTTGGGGGATGGAACCATGACACGCTCTTCGTGAGGGTTGGGTGTTTCCTGGCCGCCATTAAAGAAGTAGGTGACGTGGGGGTACTTTTCGGTTTCAGCGAGCCGACACTGGGTGCGATGGTGGGAGGCGACAACTTCGCCCAAGAGGTCGTTCATGGGGAGCGGGGTGAAGAGATGTTGAAAGCCCATTTGGGTGAAATCGGCCTCGTAGGGAGTCATGGTGAATACCTGAACCTGGGGGCGATGGGGGGATGGGAAATCGGAAAAGTTAGGGTCGGCCAAAGCCCGGACGATCTGACGCATCCGATCTGCTCGGAAATTAAAGAAGAAGAGAGTGTCACCGTCGCGAATCAGCGGTGAGGTCGAGCCCAACAAAGAGAGCGGGGGGATAAATTCATCGGTCTTACCGGCGGCATACAATTCGGCGATGGCACTGGCCGGGGATGTGATCTTGGCTCCTTGGCCATCGACAAAAAGGTCTCGGGCTAGCTGAACTCGGTCCCAGCGGCGGTCCCGATCCATGGCATAGTAGCGACCGATAATTGTGGCCAGGCGGGCGCCGGGACAGGTGGCGAGCTGTGCTTCCAGTTTCTGGATGAAGGCGTGGCCTGAGGTTGGGGAGCAGTCCCGCCCGTCGGTCATGGCGTGGACCATGATATCTCGGTGGCCTGATTGGGAGGCGAGTTGGACGAGGGCGTTGAGATGTTCCACGTTGGAGTGGACGCCGCCATCGGAAACCAGGCCAAGAAAGTGGAGGCGTTTACCTTGGGCGACTTGAAAGCATTTCTGCAGGATAGGATTCTTTTCGAGAGAACGATCGGCCACGGCCAGATTGATTCGGGTGAGCTCTTGGTAAACGATTCGGCCAGCGCCTAGATTCAGGTGTCCGACCTCGGAGTTGCCCATTTGGCCCTCGGGTAGTCCGACTTGGAGTCCGCTGGCTTGCAGACGGGACATCGGGTAATCGCGGTAGAGTTGATCGTGGACAGGGGTGGAGGCCAGGAGGGTGGCGTCTCCCTGTTTTTCGGCGCCCGAGCGTCCGGCGGGGTTGATGCCCCAACCGTCTCGGATGAGCAGAAGGACTGGCTTTTTCATGATGAGGCAAGATACCTGAAGGTGATGAGGAATCGAGACGGGATGTTCTCGGGGGAAGGGAAAACTTTGGACGAATGCAGAAAATCGGGAGATACTGGATTTGTGATTGAGTCGTTCGTATTTAGTGAGGGTCGTCCGGTCAGCCATAATTTGGAGATGGAGGCACTGCGTCTGGCTCGGGCGGACAAGGGTCTGATTCTTTGGATTGATCTGACCCATCCGACACCGGAGGAAACGAAATCGGTTTTGGAGCTGCTCTTTGAATTTCACCCGCTGGCGATCGAGGACTGCGTGACCTTGAGTGAGCTACCGAAGATTGAGGATTATGAAGATTACCTTTTTATGATCATGCACAGTGTGGCGATCACCTCGGAAAAAACGTTAAAGATCTCGGAGTTGAATCTATTCCTCGGGAAGGAATTCCTGGTGACGTATCATCGGGAACCGATTCCGGGGGTCACGACCCTGAAGGAGCGTCTGGTGAAGGGCACGGCCCAGCAAGCACGCGGGGCTGATCGGCTGGCGCATCAGATTTTAGATCAGGTGGCAGACTCTTATTTGCCGGTGGTTGAAGTTCTGACGGAAGACATGGAGGAGGTGGAAGAAAAAGCCCTTTCGGGGGTACGTCGGGAAGATCTTTCGAAACGGATCTTACGAGCGCGCAGGAGGCTTTCCAGTTTGCGACAAGCCTTGCGACCGCAGCGGGAGGTGATTTCCCGTTTGGCGCGGGGCGAGTCGAAACTGATCCGGGCGCTGATGTTGCCTTATTTTCGAGACGTGCAGGACGCATTGGCGCGCGTGGATGATCGTTTGCAAGGGTGCAATGATCGAATGATGGTGGCGTTTGATGTTTACACGAATCGCTCGGCTCACGAGGCGAATGAAGGGATCAAGGTGTTGACCGCACTGACGGCGGTGACGATTCCCCCCGTGGTGGTCGGCTCCTGGTACGGGATGAACTTTCGCCATATGCCGGAGTTGAGTCACCCCTCGGCCTATTATGGATTGATGGGGCTGACGCTGGCCATGATGTTGGGGATGGGGCTTTGGTTAAAGTTTAAGCGTTGGTTCTGAGGATAGTGTGGCGGGCATGAAGTCCTCCTTTTTAGAGCGACTGCTGGAGCGAGCGGATCGGTTAGGGTCGGGCGAGATTCAGTCTCAAATTTCACGCTTGGCGGAGGATAAGGGGTTTCTCGAAACTCTGTTTAATACCCTGCAAGAGGGGGTGGTGGTAGTGGACGAGGAGGGGAAAATCAAATATCGAAATCAAGCGGCGGCGCGGCTCCTCGGGCTGCCCGAATCGGAAGAGTTCGGAGGTTGGACTTTGTCGAGGAGTCTTCGTGGAGTGGATTGGCGTAAACTTTTGCGTGGTCAACGAGCGACTTCGGGAACACTGGAGGTCGCTTATCCGGAAAGTCGGATTTTAAATTACTACTTGGTGCCGCTGGAGAGTTCGGGGCGAACGGAGGGGTTGTATGTGGCCATTTTTCATGATGTCACCCAAGAGCGCAGAGAAGTGCAAAACGCAATGGAGGCGGGTCGGGTGGAGGCGTTGACCCTTTTAGCCGCGGGCGTTGCCCACGAGCTGGGCAATCCTCTGAACAGTCTACATCTTCATCTGCAGATTATGGCGAAAGAGATTGCGGGTTTGTCGGGCGATCCGGCGGAGAGAGTGAGCGATTCGATTCGGGTCTGCCAACAGGAGGTTCGCCGCTTGGATGGGCTGATCACGCAGTTCCTGCGGGCGATTCGACCGCAACCCCTGAGCAAAACGTTGGAGGACCCGGCGGCGGTACTGGAGGAGGCTCTTTTGCCTTTAGAGGTCGAGCTCAAGGATCGAGGGATCCTGCTGGAGAAAAAAGTGAATCCAGTGGTTCTTAGAGTTCCGATGGATCGGGAGCAGATGAAACAGGCGATCTACAATGTGGTTCGCAACGCCATGCAGGCGGCGGGGGAGCACGGTCTGATCGGGATTCAGATTCAGCAAGAGGGAGACTTTTGGGTTTTCGAATGCCGCGACAACGGGCCGGGCATCTCTCCGGAAAATCTGCCGCACCTGGGGACCCCGTTCTTTACGACGCGGTCAGGGGGAACGGGATTAGGGCTGATGATTGTGCAACGAATTGCGCGGGAACACGGCGGTTCGGTGCAGATCACCAGTCGAGAGGGGAAAGGCACCGTGGTGCGACTCCAGATTCCGATGCATGAGAAGAGGGTCCATCTTCTTGCCCAAACAGCCGAGGCAGCCAGCCGGGATCTTGAAGAATGAAGCCGAAACTGCTGGTGGTGGACGATGAAAAAAATACGCGGGAGGCTTTGCGTCGGGCTTTGGAGGGCTCTTTTGAGGTTTTCTTGGCCTATAACGTGGAAAGTGCGAAGAATATTTTAAAAATCGATCCGGTCGATGTGGTTTTAACGGATCTGCGATTAGGGAATGAAAGCGGATTGGATGTGTTGAAGTTGGTGCAAAGCCAAGTGCCCCCGCCGCCTTGTGTGGTCATGACGGCGTATGGTTCGGTGGAAAGTGCGGTCGAGGCGATGCGGCGAGGGGCGTACGATTATGTGACCAAGCCTTTGGATCTCGATCGGGCCGAGATTCTCCTCCAGAGAGCGGTACGAACGTTACGGGTGGAGCAAGAGAACCAGAGTTTGCGAGCCCAGCTGGATCGATCGTTTGGCTTGGAGCGGATTTTGGGTCACTCGGTGGCCATGGAGAAAGTATTGGATCGTGTCCGACAGGTGGCGGACTCCAAGGCGAGCGTACTGTTGGAAGGGGAAAGTGGGACGGGAAAGGAGTTGGTGGCGCGGGCGATTCATGGTCTGAGTTCGCGTCGTGGTGGCCCTTTTGTGGCGGTGCACTGTGCCGCCCTTTCCCCGCAACTGCTCGAAAGCGAATTATTTGGTCATGAGAAGGGGAGCTTTACTGGGGCGACGGAGCGGAGGGTGGGTCGATTTGAACAGGCGAACGGGGGGACGATCTTTTTGGATGAAATCGGGGAGATTGATCCCGCGACCCAGGTGAAGCTGTTGCGGGTGCTGGGGGAACGAAGTTTGGAGAGAGTGGGGGGAAATCAGTTAATTGAGGTGGATGTTCGCTTACTGGTGGCGACCCATCGGAGTCTGGAGAAAATGGTTCGGGAGGGGAAGTTTCGAGAGGATCTCTATTTTCGCATTCGGGTTGTTCAGATTGATCTGCCTCCGTTGCGGGATCGACCGGAGGACATTCCCGTCTTGGCGGAGGCGTTTCGGCGAGAGTATGGCCAAGAGAACGGCAAGGCGGGGGTTGCTTTTAGTCCGGCCAGCATGGATTGCCTGAGAGGGTATCGTTGGCCCGGGAATGTGAGGGAGTTGAGGACGGCGGTCGAACATGGGGTGGTGCTGGCGAGAGGAGCGGTCATTGAGCCGGAGGATCTTCCTTCGGCCGTTCGGGGCGACGGCGTTGAGCGGGCGGGCAAGGGAGGGGGGAGTATTTCGAATCTGGAAAAAGTGGAGCGCAGCGCGATTCAAGAGGCGTACAAAAAGTCAGGAAAGAATGTATCGGCGGCGGCGAGGGAGTTGGGGATCAGCCGTCGAACCTTGCAACGGAAGCTGGCGGTGCTGGGGAAGAAAGGTAAAGTTCGACCATGATTTCCTTGCAGGAGCTGGTCTATAATGTGGAAGAAGGTTTCTTGCGAGGACTTCTCACGAAAGTAGCGCTCGGATTACTAACGATTGGGCTAGTGGCCTGGATTGGAATTAGTGAATTTAATGGTCTGAAGACGCCGGAAGCGATGGATTTGGCTCAACAGGCCCGGCAAATTGCGACTGGCCAGGGTCTGACCACGCTTTTGATTCGTCCCTTGGCCTTGTGGCAGGTGCGAGCGCAGTTTGGCAATGACGCTCCAGAAGTGAGTCGTTTTCCAGAGACCTTGAGTCCTCCGTTGTATCCGCTGATCTTGGCGGGGGCTTTTCGCTTGGGGGAAGTTTCAGGGGTTGCGCGAATGTCGGTTTCGACGGATGCGATTAAAGGTATGCGGGTTTACCCACCAGATTATATTGTCTTGGGGTTGAATTTAATATGCGTGGTCTTGACGATCTTGGCGGTTTATTTATGGGCCGCCGGCCAGTTCGATGCTGGATCGGGAATCTTGGCGGCAGTTTTCTGCCTAGGAAGCACGGCCTTATGGAATCAGGCGGTGGCGGGTGGTTCGACCTGCCCCCTGATTATGCTTTATGCGTGGAGTGGGTATTTTTTCTATCGGGGACTGGCCCAGGAGGATCAATCGGAGGAGGTTCCGGTCGGTGGGGGTCTGTGGTTCGGATTAGCGGGCTTTACCATCGGGCTGACTCCCTTAATCCAGATGATTCATATTTGGCCTGCCTTGGCGGTGGTCAGTTGTGGTCTCGCCCTTTTTCAGCGGGGGAGAGTGGGCCTCATTTTGGGTTTCGCGATACCGTCCCTCCTTTTTTTGGGTTGGTTGGGGTGGCTGTGGTCGGTCACGCGGAATCCGGTGGGACTGAATTGGGCCTACCTGATTTCCGATTCGGCTCACTATCCGGGAAGTCTGGTCTGGCGAACTTTCTCTTTTGACATGGAAAAGACGGATGTGTGGCGACGTATTTTTGGGTCGGTCATCCGTGGAACGGCCTATATCATTGCCCAAGGACCTCTTTTATGCGGCGCTACAGTTGCGGGGGTCTTGAGCTTATTTAGTGCGATGCATTCGTTTCGGCGACCTTCGGCCGCCACGGGAAAACTGCTCTGGCTGGCTGGGGTGGGAGTCTTATTGCTGGCCACGGCTTTTATTGTGAGAGATGGGGCGGACACCGGAACACCTATCCTTTTGGTTCTGCTCCCCTTGGCCTCGGTCTACGGTGCGGCGGGTCTTTTTGTCCTGGTGGAGCGTTGGAATTTGCAGGTCGATCTTCTGGGAAAAATATTTGTGGTGCTGGTGGCCTTTCTGGCCAGCGGCCCGGTGCTGAATTTGGTGGCCCAACCTAATAACGCGCCTTTTGCGTATCCCCCCACGTATCCGCCGATTTTTTTGTTTATGCGCTCTTGGTTTGAGCCCAAGGAGTTTCAGGCTTCCGATCTTCCGGCCGCGGAAGCTTGGTATTCGAACCAACCGACCCTTTGGGTGCCTTCGACCCGAGATGATTTGATTAAGATCCACGACCGAGTGACGCCCATCTTTAGTATTCTTTTTACACCCGCAAGTTCGGATGTGAAACTTTACAGCCAAATGATGCAGGAGAATTCGGAGTGGAGTGCTTGGGCGGATGTGATCCGAAGGCAAAAGCCACCCGACCTTCCCCAATCCTTTGTTACTAGCCTTCCGCCTAATAATGACTATTTACTGCTTTCGTTGCAGAAAAGATGGAACTAGTTGGTTTCCATGTTTTTGTATCCCTGTGGCTTCAATTTTTAACAAGTTATTAACATTTATTGGTCATTTAGTTCCTATCTATAGTGTGTTTTGATTGAAAAATACCATCAAACCACAAGATTTAGTGGATGTTCGTACCCGCTCTTCGGATTCCCACTTGGCGGATCCTTTGTTGGCTTTTTCTGGCTGCTTCATCTTTTCATGCTGTTGCGCAGATCGAAGGCTCAGCTGGGCAGCAGGGGGCGAAGCCTTTTACGGCGACAGTGGCAATTCGGGAGGGATACGACAGCAATCCATTAACTCAATCGTATCAAAGTTCGAATGATGTTAATTCCTCCACGTACTCGAGCGTGAATCCATCTTTGGGCTACAACTATACGGGACTACAAGCGGACGCGTCGGCCCGCTACGATTTTCAGGGGATCTATTTCCCGAGTCTGAACTCTTCGGTGGACATTCAATACAACCAAACTTTTACGGGGCAGTACACCTATGCCTTCGACCCGCGTTTTAGCATTACCGTGGCCGATAATTTCAATTTCTTCGAGCAACCGATTGCCACCCAGTTTGCTGCTGGATTGGCCCCAGTCACCAACACTCAGGGTAGTATTATCAATCTGGGAACCATCAAGGCGGACTATCGGGTAACGGACCGACTTTCCATGGTGACCCGGTGGAATAATCAGGTGGTGAATAGTGATGGCCCGGCTAGTTACAATAATGAAGGGGGAATTAACTCTGGAAGTGCCTCCCAATCCAACTACATGAACAACGGAGCATTTCAGCAGTTCCGACTCGATTTCACGCCAGAGACCATCGGGACCTTCACGGTGGACTATCAGCTCTTCGACTATCAGAACGACCAAAGCTTTCGGGATAATCAGCAGGTGGCCTTTACCTTGGGTGCGGATCACACCTTTCTTCCGACTCTCTTTTTCACAGGTCGAGCGGGGATTCAGCTCAATGACAATTTTGGCACGAGCGATAACCCTAGAAATGTTGGCGCTGGGGGCCTGAACAGCGGAGAGCAAGAAATTGCTGTTTATCCCTTTGTCTCTCTCAGCTCGACCTGGAGCTATGGCCAGCAGAACTCCTTGTCGGCCGGTTTTTCCATCCAAGTTCAGCAGTCGACTCAAGCAACCTCATCCGATTCCGAATCCTACAATTTGACACTGAATTCGGATCACTCCTTTACCGAAAAACTGAAGCTGGTCCAAACCCTCAGTGTCCAGTTAGCGCTTTACACCCCGCAATATGATAAAGAGCAAAGTTTAGCAATCTACGGTGGATACCAAGGAAGTGGCCAACAAACCGTAGCGAGCTACAATTGCAAGTTCTCCTATGCCTTCTACCCCTACCTTTCGGCCGAACTCGGGTACACCTTCAGTACCTTCCAATCCTACTTTGATGAAAACAACTCCAATGGAGGCAGTTATAACCGAAATGTGGTCTATTTAGGAGTTCGGGGCACCTACTGATTGCGAAAGTCGGCGAAGGGGTTTACTTTAGGGTAGATGGACGAGTCATATCCTAAACCACAGTATGGTTACGCGGGCACGGCCGCCAACACGGGCGAGGCGTCCTTCCACGTCAATGACTTGTGGAGGGTCATACGAAATCGTTGGCCCACCTCGGTCACGATTCTAGTTCTCGTCATGAGCACTGGTTTTGTCGTGACTAAACTCCAGCCGAAAATTTACGAATCCTCAGCGGTGCTACGGGTGGAGAAAGAGAACCGGGATCTACAAGTTTTCCAAACCTCCTTTGAGGGTTTCGATCCGGTTTTCTTTCAAACCGAATTCGAATTAATTCAGAGTAAAAAAGTCCTGTACCCCGTCATCACGAAATTAGGGGTGGCGTCGCGCCTCTGTAAGTCGATGGATCTTCCCGAGGGTTCGATCAGTGATGACCAAGCGTTCATGATTTTTCGAAAAAGTAACTTAGAGGTGCGCCCTTTTCGAAACACCAAACTGATTGAGGTGGTTTGCCAAAGTACGAACCCAGAGGAAGCGGCCCTCTATGCCAATACCATTACCGATGCGTATGAGGAGTTTCGCCGGGCGGAAATCACGGGTCGAAGCGATTCGGGTCTCAAGGTGCTGGACGGCGAGGTTCAAAAACAGAAAAAGCTAGTCAATGAGGCCGCCGCCAAGATCGAAACATTGCGGCGGGATCTGAAGATCGACGAGCTGCCTGGGGCCAGTGCCCAAGTGCAATCCACCACGCTTTCCGATATGGAGATTCAGAGAAAAGAATCCGCTTTAAGTGAGCTCCGTTCGGACATGATTTCCAGAAAAGTGCGTCTGGAAAAGGTGGCGGATTTGACCATCGAGCAGCTGGAGTCAACCTTGCCAGCCCTTCAGTTAGAAGACAGCACCACGGCCTCGACCAAGCAGCAGTATTTGCAGGCTCTGCAAACGGTGGCTTCCATGCAGAAGCAGGGGTATGGCAAAAAACACCCTGAAATGCAGGCGGCGATTAAGGCGGTTTCCGAGAGGCGAGACCAATTGAATAAGCTGGTCACAGGAATCCGTCGGGCGCTTTCGATCGATCTGAGTGTGGCCCAAGCTCGGGTCGAAAGTATGGAGAAAGAGGTCGCGGAATTGAGGGGACAACTTCGTGCCGATCGTAGCGACCGGCTTGCTCCTTATAATGAGGCTCGACGTGACTTTGAAACACAGAGCCAATTGTTGGAGGTTTTGACGTCCCGTTACCGCCAGCAGTCGGTGGAGTCGCGCATCGAAACGAGACCTGTGCAAGTGGTAAATCGCGCTGAGCCTGGAGTTCGCCCTGTGAAGCCCAACCTAAAGCTTAACCTGGCCCTGAGTATGGTGGTGGGGCTGATTCTTGGGTTGAGCCTTGCCTTCTTTATCGAGTACTTGGACACCAGCATCAAAACCATGGATGATGTGGAGCGGTTCCTTGGAGTCAGTGTTTTGGCGGTCATTCCCAAAGGAGCCAAGTTTCTCTCCACCGATGACCCGAATTCTCGTTTTGCCGAGGGCTACCGAATTCTTTGCGCCAAGCTGAACCTGACTGGAGCACGTGCCTCCGCCCGTACCATCACTGTCTTGAGTGGTGGCCCAGGAGAGGGAAAATCGACGACCACCTTTAATCTGGGCTGGGTCTGTGCCCAAAGCGGTATGAAGGTGTTGTTGGTTGATGGGGATATTCGTCGGCCCAACATCCATAACGCTCTCCAAATTGAAAACACTCTTGGGTTAGGGGAATACCTCGCGGGACAGGCCTCCCTCGATGAACTCATCCAATCCACTTCGATACCGAACCTCGAGGTTTTAACCGCCGGAAGTTTAGGCCCCGAAGATTTGGGTGGATTTAGCCGTTCCCGTCTCGCTTCCTTAATGGAAGCATGTCGTCCCAATTACGATGTGATCCTAGTCGATTCGCCTCCCGTTCTGGGAATCAGTGACGCGTCCGTGATCAGTCAAGAAGTGGACGTTACCCTCTTGCTTATCCAACATCGCCGCTATCCAAGGAATGTTCCCCAGCGCGCCAAGCGCGTCATCGAGGACGTGGGCGGCAAGCTCTTTGGTGTGATCCTCAACAATGTGAATATCAAGACGGACGATAACTACTACTACTACGCAGGTTATTCGACCCAGTACGGCTACAAAAAACGGACGCCCAGGGCTGCGCAGCGTAGCAATGCCTCGGCTCCAGTAACTTCCGTTGCGGTTACGGCCGCTACACCCGAAATGAGCGTGGACCCGATGGAGCCATCCCTCGATATTCCCGAAACTCCCGCACCCAAAGTTACCTTTATTCGCCCCCCCCAGGGGCAGGATCGTTTCTAATGACCTATTGTTACCCTTTCTTTAGGGTCATCTTTCTTTTGTTTTGCGTGAACCCTCTTTTTGCTCAGTCGATTAACGTGGGCACAACCGCACAGGCAATGCTCGCAACCAATCAACCCTCCTTGATCCCGTCGAATGGCACTGGAATTCTTCCGACCCCGCAACCGGATCCCATGAGTGGGGTGCAAGCGGCGAGCAGCATGCCATCTGCTGGTATGGATACCAGTGATCTGCTACGCGGGGGGGACACCCTGATTATCCGGCTGACGGGTGTGCCACCGCAAGACCAAGGAATCTTTGAGGTCAAAATCGATGAAAGCGGAAAAATCTCCATGCCCCACATTGGCAGTCTGACGGCGGCCAATACGACGACAGTGGAGCTCAAAAAATTGATCGAAACGACTTACCTCAAAGAGGAAATCTTCACCAATCCCAACGTCACCGTCGATTTGAAAGAGCAACGGTTTGTGGACGTCACGGGCGAAGTTCGCGCTCCTCAGCGAGTGCCCTACACGAAAGATCTGACCGCTCTGGGAGCCGTGGCCGCCTGTGGCGGGTTTACCGATTTTGCCAATCGCCGCCGCGTTCGCTTGACGCAAGGAGGGGTCACCCAAGAATTCAACGCGAAAGAGATTCAAGCTGACCAAGGAAAAGATATTCGCCTTAAACCCAATGATAAGATTCAGGTGGACCGGAGTATTTTCTGAGCCAAAGGATCGGACTCTTTGGCGGAAGTTTTGACCCCTTTCACCTTGGGCACTTTCTGGTCGGGCGGCTGGCTTGGGAGAGCTTGCGGTTAACTCACATCGTTTATTTGCCCTGTGCCCAATCTCCTTTAAAGAAAGTCCAACCCTTGGCGTCTGCTTCGGCCCGGCTCAGCTGGCTACGACAGGGGTTGTCGGGTGAATCTTGGGCGCGCGTTTCTTCATGGGAGATTGATCGAAAAGGTGTTTCCTACTCAGTTGACACCGCGGCGTTCTGGAAAAAGAAATTTCCTGAGGCAGCACTCTTTTGGATTATGGGATCGGATCAGTGGAAGGCGCTGCCCCAGTGGAAAGATTTTCAAAAGCTCGCTCGTTGGGTTCATTTTCTGGTTTTTCCCCGTCCGGAGACACCCAAAGCTAGGCGCGGTGTTTCGATGAGTGTCCTGCCGCTTCGCCTTGACCTTTCGTCGACTGAGATACGAGCGCGGATCAAGAGAGGCCTCTCCATTCGCGGGATGGTTTCTCCCGAGATCATGAGCTCGGTCAGTCAAAGTCGGTACTACCAGTGATTCTGGAAGGCCTAGCGTTGGCAAAACTTTGCCGAGATCTCGCGAGTAACAAGAAGGCACTTGATCCTGTCGTTCTTGATCTTCGCCAAGTGGGCGGACCGGCTGATTTCTTTGTGATTGTCTCCGCGGAAAACGAACCTCAGCTAAAAGCAATTGCGGGCGAAGTGGAGCATGGCGCGGAGGCCGCGGGGCGTCATGTTTTCCGCACCACGGGACAAGCGGCGAGTCAGTGGATGATTCTTGATTACGGAGATGTTTTGGTTCACATCATGCACACTGCCCGCCGCAATTTTTACAAACTCGAGAATCTTTGGGGAGACGCCGAGAAAATCAGCCCGTAGCTTCTACATTTCCTCGAGCGTGGGTATTCCAAGAAGCTGCAACCCCTCCCGCAGGACATCCCCAGTGAGACCCGTTAGGGTCAGGCGGGACTGCTGGAGGGCAGGGGATTTCGCTTGGAGGACGGGACAGGCTTCAAAATAACGATGGAACATGCCGGCGGTCTCAAACAGGTAACCACACAAGTGATGCGGTCGGCGATCGTGGGCAGCCAGTTCGATGACATCGGCGAAGCGAAGGAGCTGGCGGGAGAGCTCCTCCTCAGCGGGCTCCTCCAGAAGAATGGGGTGGTGAGGGGGTGTGGTAACGCCAGCCTTTCGCAGAATCGAGCGAGACCGCACATACGCATTGAGAATATAAGGGGCAGTGTTGCCATCGAAGGCGAGCAGCTTTTCCCAAGTAAAGACGTAGTCCAGGTTCCGTCCCGGCATCTGGTCGGCATACTTTAGGCTGGCGATGCCCAGGAGTTCCGCCTTGTCCTCAAGCGCAGTTCCCGTGAGGTCGGGGCGTTTTTCGAGAAGAATCTTCTTGGCCCGATCCTTGGCTTCCTCGAGAAGATCGATCAATTTAATGG
>Ga0247838_1002563_pt1 | contig 22764 bp, 21 predicted proteins | sample LaCruzMarch2015__5_FD_189097 | JGI IMG/M metagenome (GOLD analysis project Ga0247838, IMG submission 189097) | Freshwater microbial communities from meromictic Lake La Cruz, Castile-La Mancha, Spain - LaCruzMarch2015_15m | ecosystem: Environmental > Aquatic > Freshwater > Lake | place: Spain... | reverse complement strand
ATCACTGTCTCCGCTGGTCGCTCAGGCTGAGCCCGCTGGCGACACCGACTCGAGTGCCAGCGCCGACGCTGGCTCCGTGGGCAACGCCGCCGGCCGCAAGCCTGCCCGCGCCACCCGCGGATCTGCCGGGAATGCACAAGCACCCCAGGCTCCGCAGGCCAGCGTCAACGGTGCGCGCTCGACGGCCGCGAACGCCCTCGGCCCCAACCCGCTCTTCCAGAACCCGCTGTGGTGGTTCGGCACGCCCAACCCGAATCCGCCGCCGCCTATTGGTACTCCGCGAACCTTTGAGCCGTTGGCCAGCCTGCCCGGTTGGTCTCTGCCCTACTACGGCTGGTACCGCAACCTCGACTTCGAGGCGTGCGTGCTCGGCCTGAGCAGCACCATCACCCCGTCGGTGGGTCCGTACGGCACCTCGACCAGTTCCATCAGCACCGGGGGCTGCTAGTCCTCTCGCTGTTCAGTCGTAAAGTGGGGGCGGTCTTCGCGGACCGCCCCCACTTTCCTGTTGTAGGTCGAGGATTTCCCGAATGAATTTGTTCTCGCGCAACCCGTTCAGTAGCTCGTCGCGGTCCGGCGACGACGGCCGCCCCGCCGGCCGCCTCGGGGAACTGGCGCAACGCCCCGTGATCCGATGGGGCGCCCTCGCACTGCTGGTGCTGTTCGTCGTGTTCGCCGGGTGGCTGGGGTACGGCGCCATGCAGGCGAAGTCGAGCCTGGAGCAGTCCCGGAACTACGCGCAGCAAGCCAAGGACGCCCTATTGGGTGGCAAGGCCGACGACGGAACTCGGTTCGCCGAGAACGCGGAGTTCTTCGCCCGGCAGGCACGATCTGCGACGCATTCGTTGCCTTGGAACGTCGCTGCGGCGGTGCCGTGGCTGGGTAGCCCGTTCAAATCCGGACAGCAGATCTCCGACGTGGTCGTGGGCCTGACCGCCGACGTCCTCAAGCCGGCCGCGAAAGCCGGGGTGGGTATCTCACCGGACACCCTGTTCGCCGACGGCCGGGTGAACCTGCAACTGCTCCGCGAGAAGGAACCCGCACTGGCTGCGCTGTCGGCGGACGCCACCCGACTCGACGCGCAAGCCGCCACAATCACCAAGCCCGCATTCATTTCGGCCCTTCGCAACGCACGCACCCAACTGCAGGACCAAACCTACGACATCGCAGGGCTTTTCCGAAACACCGCCCTCGCCGCGCGCCTGGCACCGTCGATGATGGGCGCCGACGGCCCGCGCACCTACTTGATGGGCTTCCAGACTCCCGCCGAGGCCCGTGGCACGGGCGGCCTGCTGGGCGGCTTCGGTGTCCTGCGCTTCGACAACGGCAAGCCGACGGTGGACACCCTAGGAGCTAACACCGCACTCGACGGCGCGTCGGCGGAGATCGACCTCGGCTCGGAGTTCAACTCGCAGTACGGCTACACCAACCCCTACACCGACTACCGCAACAGTAACCTCAGCGCCCACTTCCCGAATGCCGCCCAAATCTGGAAGTCCATGTGGGAGCAGAAAACAGGATTGAAGGCCGACGGCGTCATTGCCCTCGACCCCATCGCCCTGAGTTACATGCTGGGCGCAACAGGACCAATCACCATGCCCGATGGCGAGATCGTTAACGGGGACAACGTGGTTGAACTGACCATGTCGGCGGCCTATGCACGGTTCCCGGAAGAGTCAGACCAGGCCGCCCGCAAGCAGTACCTGCAGACCATCGCCAAGCAGGTCGCCGAAAAGCTAACCGGCAAGCTCCAATCCCCGCGGGCGGTGCTGGACGCCATCGGCCGCGCGGCCAGTGAACGACGGATCGCGGTGTGGAGTGCGGACCCGGCCGATCAGGCAGTACTGGAAGAGACTCCCCTGGCCTTTACGATTCCGGAGGACTCCGCGCCATATGCCCAGATCGTCGTCAACAACCTCGCCGGAAACAAGATGGACTACTACCTCGTACGCGAGATCGAGTACGCAGCCGACGGTTGCAAAGGCGATACGAGGAACTCGACCATCACAGTTCGGTTGTCCAATACAGCTACTGATAAGCCGTTGCCAGACTATGTCGCCGGATCACCGGGCCTCTCCTCTGACATTCCATTCGAAGCGCCAAGCGGCACCATGGTTACCTCAGTTCGCGTCATTGCGACAAAGGATGCGCAGCTAGTAAACGTGACATCAAACGGCGCTAAAGTGCCGGCCGTCGTTCGCAAAGAACGCGGTCACCCGACTTTTGAAGTCCAAGTAGCCATACCTCCCGGCCAGAGCGGAGAGTTGGTTTTCCGACTTGCAGAGCCGACTTCTCCGGGTGCACCGCGTGTCCCAATCCAGCCACTAATAGACGCCGTAACCCCACTAGTATCTGTACCGGAATGTCCAAGCTGAGTCGCCGTGGGCCACTACTCCAAGCGAACCGACGATAGGGGTCGATTTTGACATTCCAGGAGTTCCTGAAATTGCTGCGCGATCGATGGATCACCGTGGGTCTCACCGCACTGGTCGTTTTCGCGGGTGCCGCAATATTTACGCTGCTCCAGACTCCGGTCTACCAAGCCGCTACAAGGCTGTATGTTTCCTCAACCGCAGGGGCATCGGTTTCGGATATTTACAACGGTAATCGCCTGTCCCAAGAGCGTGTGCTGTCGTACACCCAACTCATTATGGGTGAATCACTCGCCCAACGCGCAGTCACTCGCCTCGACCTCAAAGTCAGCCCAGCAGAGTTGAAAGCGAAGGTCACGGCCAAGTCAAAGCGAGATACCGTTCTGATAGATGTGACGGTTTTGGACGAGTCGCCGGTTCTGGCGCGCGATATTGCGAACGCACTGTCAGACGAATTCGTCATGCTGGCCAGGGAACTAGAGACCCCAAGCCCTGGGGTGCGACCCGACTCCCGCGTCGTGGTCGAACAACGGGCCTCAGTGCCCACGACCCCTGTGGCTCCGAAACCGATCCGTAATCTGGCGATCGGAATCATCCTCGGAGGAATGCTGGGCATTGGCCTAGCTGTTGTTCGCGATCTCCTCGACAACACCGTCAAGACCCAGGAGACCCTCGAGGAGATCACCGGTACCGGTGCCGTCGGCTATATCCCGCTTGATAAGGAACTCGCCACGTCACCGTCGATCTCGTTCGACACCGACAACTCGTCAACAGCGGAGGCATTCCGCAAACTTCGGACCAACCTTCAGTTCCTCACCGTCGACCATCCCCCGCGCGTGATCGTTGTCACCAGTTCCTCACCGAGTGAGGGCAAGTCCACCACTTCGATCAACATCGCCTTGGCATTGGCCGAGGCGGAGCACAGCGTGGTACTCGTCGACGGCGACCTCCGCCGTCCGCGGTTGGCCAAATATCTCGACGTCCTCGGATCCGTGGGCGTCAGCACGGTACTCAGTGGCGGCGCGGCACTCGACGAGGTGTTGCAGACCACGAAGTTCCCCCGATTGACGATTCTGGCTGCCGGACCCACGCCGCCAAATCCCAGCGAACTCCTGGGATCACTTGCCGCCGAGAGAATGTTGAGCGAACTGCGGTCCCGGTTCGACTACGTGATCATCGACTCAGCGCCATTGCTGGCCGTCACCGACGGCGCGATCCTGGCGGCAAAGTCTGATGGTGCACTCGTAGTGGTGAAGGCCGGCAAGACTCGACGCGACCAACTCTCTCACGCGATCGGAATGCTCAACGACGTCGGCGCAACCCTTCTCGGCGCGGTGCTGACCATGATGCCGACGCGCGGCAGTGGGGCCTATAGTTACAACTATTACTACTACGGCGGCAGTTACGGCGACGAGAAAAAACAAACGCCGAACCGCAAACAGCGCAGCGAACCGGCTGAGGTAAATTCACCGGTGCCAAGCGCTGACGTCACGTCTCCATCTACGAACATATCAAGCCGTTACCGCACCGAAGGTGGGCGTGATGCGATTGACGGACGCTGATCATCCTGCAAACACTTTGGAGTGAACGTGTCGAGATGGGCGTAACTTGAAGTCCTCGTTTTCTAGGCGCGCAATTCTGAAGTTCTCCATCGGGGCACCGTTTCTCGCAGGCCTTGGTACCGCGATTGCTGCGGTCACCTCACGAACGGTATCCGCTGCTTCCAAATTGGTGGATGTCACGATTAACCCCGACACACTGTTGCATCCGACTGCTGACCGCATCGGAATCAACGTTAATTTTCTCGACGATTCCGACCTCCAGCGGCCGGGCGCACGCAAACTCCGGAGCGCCCTTGAAGAGTTGGAAGTACGGTACGTCCGGTACCCAGGCGGACATGAGGCCGATGGGGTCACATTTTTCTTAGACGAGTTAGGTAACACGGTTTCTACACCGACCCCCAGGCTGTGCCGATTTGGTTCTGACGAGTGGCCCGCCAACGACCTCCGCTATTGGTCGACAAACTCCCCCGCCGGCACCTGGACCCGCGACGTCTACCAATTGCAAGATTTCTTGGACGACTGCGCCGCGATAGGCGCCGAACCAGTCATCGTCGTCGCCGTGGACACAATCGCCAACCCTGCGACTGGAATGAACGCCTGGACTCCCACGAAGGAACAGATCATTGCAAACGCAGCAGCGATGGTTCGCTGGTGCAATGTAACCAATCGCTACGGCGTCAGATATTGGGAGTTGGGTAACGAGGCGTGGTCTGCCGCCACTGGTTACGCGCGCGGATACCCTGACGCGACTTCTTATGGGGCGGACTGTGCCGACATAGCTATCGCAATGAAAGAGGAAGATCCGACGATCCTCGTCGGCCTCAACGGAAATTCCGAGCAATGGTTTAAAGAAGCTCTCGTTGCGGCGGGACCAGCGAACATTGACTTCCTCGCTGCCCACAGGTACCCGTTTTTCTACATGTCCTATAAAGAATACCAGGATGTAACTGTCCCAAATATCGTCAGCGAGGCGAATAGGGCGACAAACGCCATCAAATCCCTTCCGGAACCGGACAGGTCTCGCATTTTCGTGATGATGACCGAAATGGGAGTCGTTTCCGGAACACCCAATGACATGGGTGCTGCAGTTGTTTTGGCGCACAACATCGGTGGCAACCTCGTCGCGCCCAACATCCACGGAGCAATGGTTTGGGTCACCCGCTACCCCCCATTTGGGTTTGGTCAGGACCAATTCGACTCGCTAAACGAGCTGACGCCCGCTGGTTCAGCGCAACTCATGACAACTCTGTTAGCGCCGGGTGCGATGGTGGAGAGCACCTCAACGCATCCCGACGTTTTCTCGTTTGCCTCCTGGAACCGCGAAACGCGTCGCTACGCGGTGCTGATTCTCAACCGCGCCGACTCGGCTCAAACTGTCAAAGTTCACGCGGTGGGTGCCGCGTCTGCACAGTTATGGCAACTCCGCGGAGACGGACCTTCGGATAGCAATCCGACGCTGTCAGCAACCGCCATTACTCCAATTGCAGGTGTGGCTACTGTCCAGCTGCCAGCAGCATCTGTATCGACGCTAGTTTTAGGTCGCGAAGACGAGTTCGCCCTAAAACTTCAGGAAGGTTAGTATCCTGCCATGGCCATCACGGACAAGAAAATCTGGGCGGACTTTTCAGACTACTTCAGGAAACGGCGCAACCGCGCCCTGAGTGATCTTATTGGACAGATACCTAACGCGAGAATCCTAGACGTGGGAGGTCTTCCACATTTCTGGGCGACAGTGCCCTCCGCTGTTGAAGCTAGTGAGATCGTCATCCTCAACAAAGGCGCAGGCGAATACAGCACCCTTGATGAAATGCAAGCGGCGAAGGACATAATGGTTACGCAGCAGCGGGAAGTCACCGCCAACATGCGACTCGCAGTCGGCGACGCCCGTTCGCTCGAATTCGACGCCAAAGAATTCGACTTAGTCGTCTGCAACTCGATGCTCGAGCATGTCGGAGAGTGGCAGAATGTGGAACTTGCCGCCGCAGAGCTTACTCGTGTTGGTAAACACGGTTGGGTTCAAGTCCCTGCTTACGAGTTTCCACTTGAGGTTCACTACATGCGTCCCTTCGTCCACTGGCTAGCCGAGCCCGCCCGTGCTCTTGCGCTCCGTATATCGGTGAAGCGATACCGCCACTACAGTCCATCACAATTCCGGGATGAGTTCGAAAACACCCGCCTGCTGACGAAGAAGGAAATGCGTTTCATCTTCCCGGACGCTCGTTACATGGAGGAACGCTTCGCTGGTTTTCGGAAATCGCACATCGTGACGTGGTAGCGAGATCTCCTAAGCTGAAATCATTGAGAGTCGGTCGAAAATACCTTGGCGACTAACGATCAGCGCAATTCTGTTTGGGCAGTCTTCCTCATTGGTGGATATCAATAACTCACCTTGAAAGGGGCGGTCGGTGACCTTGAGGGCATTCTGGTGGGATCCGAGACGTTCTGCTGTCCGGGAGCTCGCGATTCGTGGTCCGCTATGGCTTTCGCTGTTCCGATCCATACGGAAGTTTCAGAACTTTGGAGACTCCGTCAACCCTCTGATATTGCTAGAGCTGACCGGTCGTCAAATTGTTTGGGCTCAATTAGGTGAAGAAGATGTTGTTTGTGTTGGTTCGATGCTCGATGCGTATAGGCGCGACGGAGGACAGGGTCTGATCTTGGGCACCGGAGTCCGGAATTCGGCGATGCCATTCCGCGATTTTCCAGTGTCACGCGTACTCGGTGTTCGGGGACTCGACTCGGCCCGAATTGTCGGCGTCGGTGCCGAAGCAGCCATCGGAGACCCCGGGCTGTTGATTTCCGAAATCGTCCCGAAAGTAAATGGCCGATCGGGGCCGCCGGCATTCATCCCCCACCTCAGGATGTTTGGCAGTAGGCGCGGGCACGCATTGATCCGCGCATTGGCTGCGAAAGGATTCACAATTATTCCCCCGAACAGTGATCCGGTCGATGTAGCACGCTCAGTATCGACCGCATCGAGTGTTCTCGCGACGAGTCTGCACGCGCTAGTATTTGCTGATTCGTACGGAGTTCCATGTGCGAGGCTAGAAGTTCCGTGGCTAAGAGAGCCCTTGTTCAAATTCGGCGATTACCGATCGGTATTCGACGTTGGACTTGCTTCAGTTTCTATCGCCGCAGCCCTATCTGGTGCTGACGTCAGGGAAGTAGCTGACGAAGAACGCGGGCGCATCGCTGAGCAATTGCACGGCGTGCTCCAACGGATCTACACGGCTGCGGCTCCCCTGCGTACCTGACGGGACGATGTTGCTTAAGTTGCACCCGAGCCGTAACGCCGGAACAAGCGTGATCGCCCAAGCTGCCTGGGGCGTCCCATCAGTATGCCTCTCCCATTCTGAAATCGGCTTCCAATGACATGGTGGCGTCACGCGGTCTTCCCCGCCAGCCAACTGGCTAGCGCGGGACTAACGTTGGTTCTTTGGTTGATTATCGGCCAGCTAATCGATACAGAAGCCAAAGACGTAGCGATCGGCAGTTACGCTCTGGGCGTACCTGCAAGCCTCATAGTGACACTCGGCATTCCCTTTGTCCTTCCAAATACTTTCCGTTCTGCCGGACGGGACAGTCGTCACAACTCAGGTCCTTGGTCGATACCACTTGGGATTGTCCTCGTTTTCTCTGCTTCGATCGGAGCGTCCGGCATACTCCTATCGACAATTCCCGCTCCTACGCACAACGAAGAGCTAGCAGCAGCGACACTGGCTATGGCCGGTACGATTGCCGCCGGGATTTCCACGGCACAGGTCGGCAGGGCGGCGGGGCGCTTGGCCCTCGTCATCGTGGGCCAATTGGCCGTACCAGCCACCGCCGTCGCGTGGCTCGTAGCAATACATACGTCCGACGACCGCGCACAGCGGATACGAATCGCCTGCGCACTCATGTTTAGCTGCCAAGCAATTTTGGCATTCCTGCTTCGCCGATACCTCGGTAAATATCCTGTCGATTCGGCCGTTCTCCGCCGTCTAATCATGGCTGCGGCGCTACTTATACCGCACCTGTTGATGTTCGGAGTCATCATTCAGGGCGCTCGCATCGTCTCGGTAATCGGCGGCAAGCCACCAATCGTGGTGGATACCGCGCACACCTTGATGTTGGCTTTTTCAGTTGGGCTTACCTTCTTGGCGAGCATCAATTCATACGTCGCTCCACACCTGCAAGCCACTCCCGATGACGCTTACTCAACTACCCTGGACCGTTCACTTCGCATTTACTCCTTGGCCGTCATTGGTGCGGTAGTCGCGGTATGGCTAACTCTCTGGATCTTCAACAGGGCCTCACTACTCACTGGCGTAACAGTCGCTAATTACGCGTACGTCGCGATAGCGTTGGCCTCCGTCGGCACTTACTATTCGATCAGTGCTCAGTGGGTGCGTGAATTGAGGACCGCGCCCCTAACGATTGCGAGCACTGTTGGCGCAACCACCTTGGTCGCACCAACGATATTCGGTGCCCAGTTTTCACTGGGCGGGATAGTAGCCAATTTTGCTGCGGCCTGTATTACCTTGCCGGCAGTCATGACAATCATCAGTCGCGTTTCTCGAGATCACTTCCGGATCCGCTTCTCGATCTGGATTCCGCTTGCGCTCGCCATTCTCTGGGCCCTCACTGCCGCCTTGTTCTCTCGCAACTAGCCGCGAACGCTCCGCCGTGTAGGCCACTGCGAACATAAAGAATGGGAGTACTGAATTGCCAAGCAAGCCCCAACCAGTCATCCCAATCATCAGCCAACCAGGAAATGTGGAAACCAGGGCCCGCGAATACCGGTTTCGACGAACGGTCGTTATCGCCCGTGCCACTGCCACAAAGAGTGGACCGAAGTAGAGGACAGCACCAATCACGCCGGTTTCTGCGACGAGTAGGACAAACGTGTTGTGGACCGGGATGAAGGATCCATAGAACTGCGCGATTTCGACAACGTAAGAGTTCGGGCCGACGCCAAACCACAGGTGGTCAGGAATTGCATCTGCCGCGATCTCATAAAGTCGGCCGCGTGCGCCGCCCGTTGGGTCTTCCTCAAACCGTGCGGCCACTGTCCCCGCAGTCGCCGCAACGCCGACAGCCGCCACTGGAATTAAAGCAAGCCGCCGCGACGTTGAAAAGCGGGTATTGGGCGTTAGTACGGCCCAAATCAACAATGCGCTGATTAAAGCCGCCAAGTTCGCCCGGCCTTGGGCCAGGCCGAAGGGCACAAACAGCAAACCGGCGCTAATTATCGCCCATCTACCAACTTTCGCTGAGCGAGACGCGGTTAACGGCAAGAGTAAGATCAAAAGAATAAACAATAATTTCCCGAGGGAATTCGGATGGTTCGTCGTTCCCCTTACTCGCGCTCCAAGGGCTCCAGCCTCCGGCCCCAGATTAATTGGCAAACCGGCATATTGCAAAATGCACAGCATTGCTTCGAATACTACGACTCCGGCCAGCACCAATAAAATAGCGCGTTCCACCGCAGCAGTATGGCGCATTCTGGCCACAGCGACGCCGACTCCCCATGCCAAAACGCCAGTCAACAGTTGAAGAGCGCCAGCATAAACCAAAGGGGTGTCATTCCAGACATAAACCAGCCCGTACACAGTCCACCCGGCGAACAAGAGGTGCATCGGACTGAAACATCCGATTCCCCATCTGAAGAACGCTAGCGTACCCAGCGCTATGACGAGGAGGGTGTAGGTTCGCCATTCGACAAATCGGTTCGCAATTCCGACAGAAAAATCTTCGTCTGCCGTACCCAAGGCGACGATCGGAAGGAAACACGTTGTGAATATCACTGCCCCAATGGCGGTGACTACCGGTCCGATCACTCGCGTCATAACCGCTAGGCCGACTGTTGCGGCAACCACAAGAAGGAAGGAAGCAGTCATCTCATACCCACCCGAACAGTGTCCTTAATAACTCTCACTCCGCATTCCGTACTCAACGAGGTCAAGGGTGCCATGCGAGGGGCTATTGCGGACCGAAATATAGCTTTGCACCTGGCGATTCGCATCCTACCGGTCAGTGACGGGTCCGACACCGAGGCGTCTAGGCGTCTCCTCACCCTACCTATGCCCGACATGGGCAGACTGAGATGGCGAGATTTCAATTAAGCGCAGCGATGGCTTATAGTCGAAGGCAGGATCGTGTGTTGCCGCCGACTAGGCGATATTGCTAGTGCAGATACTCGACTGAATTGTCGAGGGGATTTGAAAGGCTAACTTTATTGCGCAAGTTACGTTTGAAAGATCGTACTCGGCTGGTTTTGCTGAATTTTGGCCGGCGAATGACCCTCAAACAAATGGCGAATGTAAATTCTATTCACAGTTACCTTGAACTCGGCTACTGGCTGTCCCACGAGATGCCGGGCGGACCACCGCGGGTCGTCGGCAACGATGAGGCATTGTTCTCTATAGCGCTGTCAAACATTAAAGGCGAACGCCCGTTATATCTGGAGTTCGGAGTTTGGCAAGGTCGATCAATGCGCTGGTGGTCCCGGAACCTTAGACAACCGGCCGCAAAACTGATTGGCTTCGACAGCTTCCAAGGATTGCCCAGCGATTGGCGGCCGGGCCTCGAGGTCGGCACTTTCGCAACCGACGGGCCGCCGAGCATCGCGGATGATCGAGTCTCTTTTCAGGTAGGTTGGTTTGACGATACGCTTCGGAACTTTTCAATGCCCGACCATGATCAACTCATCATCAACATCGACTCTGATTTGTACTCCAGTGCAGCCACGGTGCTGAAATGGGCTGAGCCATACCTAAAGCCGGGCACCTTGCTCTACTTCGATGAGTTTCCTGACCGCGACCATGAGATGCGGGCTTACAAAGAACTACTCGAAAGCTCACGGTATGAATTCCGGCCAATCGCGTTCGCAAGTGGCGGCATTCACTGGCTCTTTGAGGTCGTTGGCTAGCGAATACTGCCACAAAGGGACCAGCCAAGGCTAGCTAGGATCTCCCCTTCCCGAATATCAAGTTTGCGAACGCATACGACTCTGGTGCTCCGATATCGATCATTCCGGATCGAGCCTGATGGAACTGGGGCCGCAGTAGTGCGAGCCGAGGCTCTAGGAAGTCCACCTCGAAAGAGAAGGACGACTGCGTAGGGAGTTCGCTGATCAACCCCCGGCGGCACCCGTAGACGCCGGCATTGACCAAGCACGGTCCACTGAGCCCTTTCTCACGAAAGCCGACCACGTGGCGACCGTCGGTGATGGCACTCCCGTACCGGGCCCCGTCGGCGACCTTCACAAGGCTCAAACTAAGGGTGTTGCGATCTAAGAGACCGAGAAGATCGGAGTATTCGACGTAGGAAAAAGTGTCTCCGTGTGCCAATATGAAGGTATATGCAAGATGCGGACTCGCTGCCTTCAGGGCGCCACCGGTTTGTCCGTGGCCATGAAAAAGTACCCACTGGTGGCCAAGTAGAGGTATCCAGTTTTGGCCGGATAAAAGTATCCACCCCGTGTTCGTCGTGTCGATCAGGAACTGCGGGCCCCGATGGTGACGGTGAAGGCGCCAACCAAACGCCATCACCACCGGGGAGTTCCATTGAAATCTGCGAAGGACCGCATGGACATCATTTCTGCCTACTACGAACTCGGGTCGTATCGGGGTGCCGCTGATCGCTGCGGCACTACCCACCGCACCGTCAAGAAGATCATCGACAAGCATGAAGCCGACCAGGCCGGCGTGCCGCCGGCACCTCGGGCCGAACGGGCCCACAATTACGACGCGGTGGCCGAACTAGTTACCGAGCGTATCGAGAAGTCGCAGGGCCGGATCTCGGCCAAGCGCCTGCTGCCGATCGCCCGTGCCGCGGGATATGAGGGGTCCGGCCGTAACTTCCGCCGTCTGGTTGCCCGGTCGAAAGCGTTGTGGCGCAGCAATAATCATTCGGGTCGCCGCCCGGCGGTATGGTCACCCGGGCAGTATCTGGTGATCGACTGGGCCCAGGCCGCACCGGGGTTATTCCTGTTCTGCGCGGTGCTGGCGTTCTCCCGCTGGCGCTTCGTGCGTTTCGCCACCGATCAGAAGGCGTCCACGACGCTGGCGTTGATCGCCGAAGCGCTGTCGGCGATCGGCGGCGTTCCAGCGCGGGTGCTGGCCGACCGGATGGCCTGCCTCAAAGGCGGGGTGGTCGCCAACGTGGTGGTGCCGACGCCGGACTACGTCCGACTGGCCAGTCATTACGGGTTCGCCCCGGACTTCTGTCACGCCAACGACCCGCAGTCCAAAGGCATCGTGGAGAACCTGTGCGGCTACGCCCAGCGCGATCTGGCGGTGCCGCTGCTGACCGAGGCCGCGGTCACCGGCACACCGCTGGATCTGCGGGCCGCCAACGCCGCTGCGGTGACCTGGTGCACCGAAGTCAACGCCGTGGCACATTCTGAGATTCAGGCCATCCCCGATGAACGGCTGATCGCCGAACGCGCACTGCTGCAGCCACTCCCATCGCTACGGCTACAGGTCGGGGCGCCGTCGGTGTTGCGTAAGGTCGATCGTCTGGCGTGTGTGCGCTACGGGTCAGCGCGGTACTCGGTGCCGACCCGGCTGATCGGGACCAGCGTGGCCGTCGTCGTGGATCACAGAGCAGTGCGCCTGCTCGAGCCGGCCACCGGGATGGTCGTGGCCGAACACGAGCTGGTCGCACCAGGGGCGGCGTCGATCATTGATGAGCATTACGACGGGCCACGGCCGGCACCCAGTCGCGGCCCACGGCCGAAGACCAGCGTGGAAAAGCAGTTCTGCGACCTCGGGCCAGACGCGCAGGAATTCCTGGTCGGCGCGGCCGCGATCGGAAACACCCGGCTGGGATCGGAGCTGGAGATCCTGCTCGCCCTGGGCGCCGCACACGGTGCCGACGCCCTGGTGGCGGCGTTGCATCGGGCGGTGGCGTTCCGCCGGTTCCGCGCCGCCGATGTGCGTTCAATCCTGGCCGCCGGCACCGGGACCCCACAACCCCGCCCGGCCGGGGACGCCCTGGTCCTTGACTTACCGGTCGCCCCGACCCGCTCCCTGGACGCCTACAAGATCAGCCCCGTCGTTGATGGCGAGGCGACATCATGACCAAAGCGCCGCCGTTGACGGCGACCAAAACCGTTGCACCACCGCACACCCCGGCTCTGGATGCAGACCTTGATGCGGGGTTGCGCCGGCTCAAGCTGGCCGCGATCCGGCGGACCGCACCCGAAGTACTGATCACCGCCAAAACGCAACGCTGGACCCCTGAGGAAGTGCTGCGGACCCTGGTGGAGACCGAACTCGCAGCCCGGGATGCCTCCAACGTCGTCAACCGGCTCAAGGCCGCCGCATTCCCCGTCCAGAAAACGTTGGACTCGTTCGACGTCGCCGCCTCCTCAATCCAGCCCAAGGTCTTCGACTACCTGTCGAGTCTGGAATGGATACGCGCACAACATAATCTGGCGATCATCGGTCCCGCCGGCACCGGCAAGAGCCACACCCTGATCGGGTTGGGGACCGCGGCGATCCACGCCGGACTGAAGGTCCGCTACTTCGCCGCCGCTGACCTCGTCGAAACGCTCTACCGCGGCCTGGCCGACAACACCGTCGGCAAGATCATCGAATCCCTGCTGCGGGTCGACCTCATCATTCTCGATGAACTCGGCTTCGCACCACTCGATGACACCGGCACCCAGCTGCTGTTCCGGCTCGTCGCTGGCGCCTACGAACGCCGCAGCCTGGCCATCGGGTCGCACTGGCCCTTCGAACAATGGGGCCGATTCCTACCCGAGCAGACCACCGCCGTCAGCATCCTCGACCGCCTCCTGCACCACGCCACCGTCGTCATCACCGACGGCCAGTCCTACCGAATGAAAGACGCCCAACATCGAAAGGAGAACACCTAAGAATCACTGCACGGGGTGGGTACTTCTATCTGGCCAACAGCGGATACTTCAACCTGGCCATTGACACGGTTCCGAGTGGAACGTCTTCGTAGCTATAGCTCAAGGGGACACCGCAATAGCTATTTCCAAAATGGTCAACAATTGCTTGGGCTGAATAGCCAACAAGGAAGTGAACTTCCGATACACCCTGGGATATTGTCGCTCCCCGATTGATGCCATAGGCTTCGGTAGTCCATTGGGAATCGAGCCCCGTAAGCGTGTCCCCAACCCGCCTGCGAGTATGACCAGCTGCAACTTGATTCAGGCCTGCTTGTCTGGCAGCATCAACGATACGGCTCGTGCGTCGTTCCTTTTAGGTATCCGCCACGTCGCAGCCCCAGCCTTTGAGAATAAACACGGGGACACCGTCCCTCCACACTCCCTTTCGAGGTTACGAGCTACCTCGATCCTGCGTCGAGGGTCGACAATCATCATGATAAATCCCCCACCGCCCGCGCCCGATACCTTAGCGGCGACCATGCCGTGAGACGCTGCGACCTCGTATGCGCGATCAATGGTGGGATTGGAGATACCGGCGGCCAGGCGCTTTTTGGACTCCCATCCGCGCAGCAGCGAATCGGCGAATCCCGGAATATCCCCAATTACCAGGAGATCTTTCATCTCAAGAGCTTCGGCCCTAATCGCATGGGTCGCGGCTAATGCAATTTCATCTCGTGCGACGACATTGCGCTGCTGCTCCGCGATCACTTCCGAGGAAAATCTGGACACCCCACCGAAGTAGAGGAGCAGAGATGCCTCCAGTTCAGCGACCACCTCTCGTCGAATCCGAAGCGGATTTACAACAATCTCGCCGCCGGAACGTGCTTCCATGAAATTGAACCCTCCGAAGGCTGCCGCGTAATGGTCCTGCCAACCACCGGCCATGCCAAGATCAACGCGCTCGACCTCCCACGCCATCCGTGCCAGTTCATATGGACCAGGCGACACACCAAAAAGCTCACACGTAGTGAGCAACATCGCTACCACCAAGGCCGACGACGAACCGAGGCCCGACCCGGGAGGCGCGTCGACCTGAGTTGCAAGCTTCAGCGGGAATTGGTTTCCGCCATTGAATTCCGCAATCACGCGCCGGTAAACCGCGACATGGAGTGGAAATTCCTCTTCGAGGGACTCGAGACTAGCGATGTCAGCCTGGCCTGCTCGATCACGATCCGGCGATTGGAAAGCAATCGTACTGTCGGTACCGCGTTCAGCGAAAGCGTACGCATATCTGTCGATGGTCGAATTGAGAATGCGTCCACCGAATTCGGTCGTGTACGGCTCGACATCTGTACCACCGCCTCCAAGCCCGAGTCGCAGCGGTGCCCGTCCTCGTATGAACGTCATGAAACCTGCCCCTCCATTGCGCATTGGACCATGGCCGCGAAATCCCAAAGCGAGTCAAATGATGCATCGGCCCTAAATTGCGACGATCCCCGGCTACCGATCTGAATGCTCGCACACTCTCCCGTAACGACCGCGACGTTGTGAGCCAACTCAATATCACTGGGACTATCTCCAACCACGAGACTCAATGAAGGGTCAACCTCAGGATGCCGAGCAAGCCAATCGAGGACGAGACCTGGCATTGGTTTACGGCAGTCGCATTTCGCCGACGCGAGATGCGGGCATACCTGAAATGCGTCGATCGTCACGCCAACTGGCGCCAGATTCTTCTGGATGTGCCTATGTATCGAGGCCACATCGCCTTCGCTCATTAGTTGCTTACCGACACCTTGCTGGTTTGTGACGACGACCAAGCGAGGAGCCCATTGCCGCAATTTCTTCAACGCATCAGGCACATCGGGCAGCCACTCGAATTGTTGCCAGGTCCGCACGTAGTCGTCAACAATTTGTCGGTTGATCACACCGTCCCTGTCGAGAAAAAGACACCAGTTGAAGCCCGCTCGGGCAGCGACGATTCGTTGTACATCGCATTCAGCGTTCACAGGGTCGCCGTAACCTACGGGTTCGCGAAGAGTTCGTGCTCGACATGCTCAGAGATCGCGTGGATAAAAACTATATGGGACTCCTGGATGCGTCCGGTATCGCTTGACGGAACATTGATCAGGTAATCAGCATACTTGGCGAGCTTTCCCCCCGACTCCCCTGTCATCGCGACAACCGTGACGCCCAATTCCTTAGCCGTTGCCGCTGCGCGAAGAACATTTGGGGAGTTTCCGGAAGTGCTGATTGCGACGAGCGTGTCACCTGGGCGCGCTGAGGCTTCGAGCGCCCTCGCAAATACGGTTTCGTAGTCATAGTCGTTCGCGACCGCAGTGACATGCGACGAATTGCCATGGAGCGCTTCGGCACCCAGTGGCGGTCGATCGAAGATAAAGTGGCCGGTCAGTTCGGCCGCAAAGTGCTGTGCGTCCGCCGCACTGCCACCGTTGCCACACATGAGTACCCGAGCGCCGGCACGGTAGCCTTCAACCATCCGGTTGCCGACCGCACGGACCGTCTCAAGTAGTACCGGGTCATTGAGGACGCGGGTTTTCACCGCTATTGTTTCGCTCAAGATCTCTTGAACGGTTCTCACGTATAGTCCCCTCAAAACCAATTCTCACGACACAAGGACATGGCAGCCTGACCAGCTAAGCCTAACTGCCTCTTCCGATCATGCTTGCTTCGAACTCAATCGGAGTCAACCCGTTCCACCACATGTGACGTTGCGGGAGCATCCAATTTGAACACTGCAGGTTGTTTGGGGTCAAAAAATCAGGGCTCACTGGGTGTATCCGCGTTGTTCTGATACGCATCGCGCGTAATGGATTCGTAGGTTCGTGCAAACCCAGCCGCCATAGCGGCTGGCGCAAACTGTTCTTTGCCGAACTCCCAAGCGTCCCGCCCAGCCTGCGCACAAGCGGTGGGGTCATTGACTAATTCGACCAGCAAACGCGCATACGCCCTCGTGTCGAAGGCGTCGACTATGCGAGCCCCGACGGGGAGGAGATCGCTCATCCCTTCGATCTTGAACGCTAAGACCGAGCGCGAATTCCTAAAGGCATCAAGGATGACCCCTGATTGAGTCACCGATGTGTATGGCGTGAGTACGAGTGAAGCACCGCGGAAGTATCCGTCGATTTCGCTTTCCTCGATAAAGCGGCTCTCAAGAGTGATGTTGGGACACGCGGCAATTCTGTTAAGAAGTCCGGCTGGCAAATCCTTAGACGGCTGCCCGGCGACCGTAATCTGTACCTCCGGATCCAGTCGATACACCTCACTGAATATCTCTGGGTACAGTTCGCAACCCTTATAGCGGTTGAGGCGTCCGAACACTAGGACAGTTTTCGCAACCGAATCGAGGATGCCTTCATAATTCTTCCACCGCTTCTCACCAAGTGGTACCCGTACAACGAGGCACCCTGGTCGCAGAACCTGCAACGTCTGAGTCTGCGCGACTTTGGAGTGAACGATCACAGCATCTAGACGGCGCTGCACGAGCCTGTGATATGCGATCACACCACGCCGAACCGAGTCCCCGTCGTGACCGATCGGGTCATGAAACGTATGTACCCACTTACCGACAGGCCGGTGCCGCCGAGCCCGTAGTTGCAGTCTTTGCAACAGCAGATAGTTCCATGTGTGCTTATTCACAAAGTGGACAACATCGGGCCGCAACTTCTCAACCATGCTGACCACAGCGCCAAGCGCCCTCTTCGAGGACCACAACGATCCGATAGAGGGTGTCGGATTCGCCGGAGTGTCGACTACAACATTGTGATCAGACAGACGGCGTGGAACCCGCAAGGTCGCAGAGCCTACGCTCCAAACATCGATGCCACGGTTGTTGAGTTCATCAAAGGCGGTATAGAGGTACTTCTGCAACGACGGCAACGTTGAAAAAGAGATGAGAAGAACTCTCACCAATGGCACCACCCTTTCACTACTCCGCACGACGACCGCGACACTAGCTTCGCATTTAGCCTAAGGTTGAGGTTACCGTGGTGAAGAGTCCCCCGGGCATGGGACCGAATTACATGCATAGGAAACACACGCATAAGAGTCGCCCATAAGGTGGGATGAGGGAGCCTATCCATGCACATCTTGTTCGTCTGTACAGGAAACATCTGTCGCTCCCCCACCGCGGAGCGACTCGCCGTCGCATATTGCGGCGGCCAGATTCCGGGATTCACAGCGACAAGCGCCGGAACAAGAGCGGTGGTCGGTCACGCGATCCACCAGGATGCGGCGCGCGTTCTCGAAGAGCTAGGCGCTAATGCTTCCGATTTCGCCGCGCGGTTGTTGACTCACAAAGTCGCGTCAAGTGCCGACCTTGTCATCACTATGACGAGGGAACATCGCGACGTTGTTCTGGAGACTGCGCCGCGGCAATTCCGTCGAACTTTCACGCTCAGTGAAGCCGCCTATCTCGCGTCAGACCCGAGCGTACTTACTCTCAGTGATCTCGCAGAGCACCGGCCACTTATGGCTGCTGGCAAAATGCCCGAAATCCCCGACCCGATCGGTCAAAGTCCAGCGGTTTTTGCAACTGTCGGATCGCAGATTGATGCGTTGTTGCGGCCGATACTGGTGCTTTGCAAACGTTCAGCTATGGACGTTTAATAGCCGCCTGCTTGTCGATCGCATCGGTCGCCTGCATCAGCACGGGTGCATCGCTGGCCGGCGCGTCGGCATTGATTTGCAGAACGTAGACAGCGTCATCACCGAAGTTAATGACGACGGTCTTCTGCGCGATGGAATACTTTTTGCCGTCCCTCGTGTACAGGCCAGCGATCTGGACGGCGTCGTATTGGCCGAGTTTGGACTTTTCTTCGGCCACCGTTTGGTAGTCAGCCAGATTTTTCAGTTCCCCCGGCGCATATTCGAGAATCTTAGCCGGATCGACGTTACCGGTGAGTTTGGAGAGGAGTACGTCAATGGTAGGGGGCTCGTTCGGGTCAACAGCCTTGTCGTAGACAGCGCCTGCGTAGGCCCATTCCGGCGTCTCCTCTCCCAGATCAGACCAGCCCCGCGGCAGACCCAATCCGATTACAGGTGCTCCAGGATCGCCCCGACGGACCTGCACCGCGGTGATTCCATTGTCTTTTATATAGTCCTGAATTGTCTTGACCGAAACTTCCGAAGTCGCTAAAGGTTCATCCTTGTCTGCAGCACGCCCGGCGTTTACCAGAGCAGTAATCACTGCGGCGACGAGAAACCCGATACCAATCAGCAACCAACTGCGCCGGAACCGCGGCTTAATTGCAGCAACCGCTGTAATCGCGGAGTCGCTCGGACCAGTTGTGTCGCCCCCGGAAACCAGGACAGGCTCGTCTTCGATCGCCACTTTGTTTCCACTCCGTAAGCTCAGTGATTGACTCCAGAGTATGTTAGCGCCTGGCTTCACTGCAGAGATCAGGCAGAAAATGACCCAAGTATGGGAGTCCCTCTCGCGATGTTCCCGAGAGAAGAAGTTCGTGTCTGAGGCCATCAATGGCCCCGATCCCACTCTGGTCAAAACGCCGCGGCCGGAATGGCGGGTGTGAACGCCAAACCGGAGCAGGAACGGCCCGCCGATGACAGCCCGAGACACCCGTGCCCGTCGATCCGGTGTCGCTCGGTTAACCAAAGCCCGGCCGCAAGGCCAAAAGTCCCTGTTTTTCCGTTCGGTTGGCAAACAGCGGCGCCTTGGTTTAGCCTCAGATGAACCTGAGAATCCTGAGAAACTAGGGAAATGAATCGTGGAAATCCCGACTAGAGCAGCTAGTTTGAAGCATGTCGCGTCCACGCCGTCATCCGGGACCGCGATCACCACAGCAAACCCGGCATCGATGCGGGCGGCCCGCGCCTCCAACCCCGGGTGGCAGGGAAGATACGCCCGATCGCTGGCGCTCACCGACCTGATCGCCATCGTCGCGGCTGTCGGGATCGCCCAGTGGGTCCGGTTCGGGTCCGGGTCGGGCAACGCGACCGTCGCGTTTATGCGCAACGTCACCTACACCGAAGTGTCCGCCACCATCGTGATCGGGTGGCTGGTAGCACTGACTGTCAACGGCGCCCGGTCCATCCGGATCATCGGATCCGGCGTCGAGGAATTCCGGCGGGTGTGGTGGGCCACGATCTCGGTGTTCGGCACCGTCGCCATCATCTCCATGCTCTTCAAACTCGAACTCGCTCGCGGGTACCTGATGGTCGCCCTTCCACTGGGAGTGATCGGCCTGCTGGTGTCGCGATGGGTCGCCCGCCGGGTTGTAGTCCGGATGCGCAAGCGCCACGGCCGGTGCGTCACCCGCCTGCTCGTCGTCGGCAGCCCGCAGGCGGTACGCGAGCTCACCCTCGGATTGTCACGAGAGCCATGGGCGGGCTACGAGGTGGTCGGTGCCTGCATTCCCGGGCACTACAACCGACCCGACGTGGGCACCCCGGGCATAGGGTCGGTCACCGTCCCCATCCTCGGCGACGAGACATCGGTCGCCCGGGCGGTCGTAGCCAGTGGCAGCCACGCAGTCGCGGTCGCGGCCACCGAACACTTCCATGGCACCGGCCTGCGGGAACTGTCCTGGGAACTGGAGAACCTCGACGTCGACCTGCTCGTCGCACCCGGTGTGGTCGACGTCGCTGGCCCACGCCTGCACATGCGGCCGGTGGCCGGCCTGCCGCTGATCCACGTTGAGAAGCCGCAGTACAACGGTGCCAAGCAGTTCCAGAAGCGGGCGTTCGACATCGCCTTCTCCGGCCTGGTCTTGCTAATAGGCCTGCCCCTGCTGCTGCTGATCGCCCTCGCCGTCAAACTGACCAGCAGGGGCCCGGTGTTCTACCGCCATGAACGCATCGGCCTCGACGGCGAACCGTTCAAGATGATCAAGTTCCGCACCATGGTCTTGGGCGCGGACACCATGGCAGAGAAGCTGGCCGAATTGAATTTGGACGCTTCGCCGCGGGACCCATTCAAATTTATCAACGATCCCCGCGTGACAAAGATCGGGGGGTTCCTTCGCAAATACAGCCTCGATGAACTGCCGCAGTTCATCAATGTGTTCAAACGCGATATGAGCGTCGTCGGCCCACGCCCGCAAGTGCGATCCGAAGTCGACTCCTACGACGACCAGACCATGCGCCGACTGCTGGTGAAACCCGGTATCACCGGCCTGTGGCAGGTCAGCGGACGCTCGGATCTGTCCTGGGAGGACTCCGTGCGCTTGGACTTGTTCTACGTTGAGAACTGGTCGATCATGGCCGACGTGGTGATCGCGCTGAAGACCGTGCGCGTCGTGGTCAACCACTCCGGCTCGTACTGAACCCGAACTTCCCCTAACTCTCTTCGGTGAAGTTGCGCGTCACCGACGGATCGACCGGGATACCCGGACCGGTGGTCGTGGAGACGGTGACCTTCTTCAGATACCGCCCCTTGGACGACGACGGCTTGGCCCGCAGCACCTCATCGAGGGCGGCACCGTAGTTCTCGGCCAGTTTCTTCTCGTCGAAGGACGCCTTGCCGATGATGAAGTGCAGGTTGGACTGCTTGTCGATGCGGAAGTTGATCTTGCCGCCCTTGATGTCGGTCACGGCCTTGGCCACGTCCGGGGTGACGGTGCCGGTCTTGGGGTTGGGCATCAGGCCGCGCGGGCCCAGCACCCGGGCGATCCGGCCCACCTTGGCCATCTGATCGGGCGTGGCGATCGCGGCGTCGAAGTCCAGGAAGCCGCCCTGGATCTTCTCGATCAGATCATCACTGCCGACCACGTCAGCGCCGGCGGCCAGTGCCGCCTCGGCCTTCTCACCCACCGCAAACACCGCGACGCGGGCGGTCTTGCCGGTGCCGTGCGGCAGGCTGACGGTGCCGCGCACCATCTGGTCGGCCTTGCGGGGGTCAACGCCCAGGCGGATCGCCACCTCGACGGTGGCGTCCTGCTTCTTCGAGGACGTCTCCTTGGCCAGTTTGGCGGCCGCCAGGGGGGTGTAGAGCTTGTCGCGGTCGACCTTCGCGGCGGCCTCTTTGTATGCCTTGCTGTTCTTGCTCATTTCATTTCCACTCTGTTGTGTTGGAGTTGTGGTGCTCGATCAACGCTCTTCGCGCGAGCGCTCATCGACGGGCCGAAGCGGGCCCTCCCACGGGTGTATTCAGTTGTGGGGCAGAACTATTCGACCGTGATGCCCATCGAACGGGCGGTGCCGGCGATGATCTTGGCGGCCTGGTCGATGTCGTTGGCGTTGAGGTCGGCCTTCTTGGTCTCGGCGATCTCACGCACCTGGTCCCAAGTCACCTTGGCGACCTTGGTCTTGTGCGGTTCGGCCGAACCCTTGGCCACACCGGCGGCCTTGAGCAGCATCCGGGCCGCGGGCGGGGTCTTGAGCACGAAGGTGAAACTGCGGTCTTCGTAGACGCTGATCTCCACCGGGATGACGTTGCCGCGCTGGGTTTCCGTCGCGGCGTTGTAGGCCTTGCAGAACTCCATGATGTTCACGCCGTGCTGACCGAGGGCCGGACCCACCGGCGGGGCGGGGTTGGCCTGCCCGGCCTGGATCTGCAGTTTGATCAGGCCGACGACCTTCTTCTTCTTGGGGGCCATGCTGATGTTTCCTTTCTGGTGCGGCGCCCTCCGTCGGGCGAAGTGGCGCCGAAGATTCGTTAGAGCTTTTCGACCTGGGCGAAGGTCAGTTCGACGGGTGTTTCGCGGCCGAAGATGCTCACCAGCACCTTCAGTTTCTGCTGTTCGGCGTTGACCTCGCTGATCGAGGCCGGCAGCGTCGCGAACGGGCCGTCGTTGACGGTCACCGACTCGCCGACCTCGAAGTCGACCAGGATCTCCGGACGTTCCAGGGTGGCCTCGCCGTCCTGGGGCCGGACCGGACCCTTGGGCTTCTTGCCCTCCGGCGGCAGCAGGAACTTGACCACGTCGTCCAGCGACAGCGACGTCGGCCGCGAGGTGGCGCCGACGAAACCGGTCACGCCGGGGGTGTTGCGCACCGTGGACCAGGA
>Ga0247838_1002554_pt1 | contig 22843 bp, 17 predicted proteins | sample LaCruzMarch2015__5_FD_189097 | JGI IMG/M metagenome (GOLD analysis project Ga0247838, IMG submission 189097) | Freshwater microbial communities from meromictic Lake La Cruz, Castile-La Mancha, Spain - LaCruzMarch2015_15m | ecosystem: Environmental > Aquatic > Freshwater > Lake | place: Spain... | reverse complement strand
GCGTGAAAATCCCGGGGGTGTTGTTGTTGGCCGTCCAACTGCCACTGTTAGCGTAGATGGACCAAACCGGCGTCGAGGCTGACGGGAACACGTCCCCCTCGAAGGTCCCGTTCCACGTGACTCCGTTTCGGGTGATGTTCTCAGCAGCAGAGAGGCTTGAAGCCGCAACACAGCTGACCAATACAAGGGTGAGGGGTAGTTTCATCACTTCCTTTTTACACGCCTTGTATTAATTGTCAACCGAGTTTCGGGAAATATTTCCATAGAGGCAAGCATGGGGGTCGGCCGCGGGAGAGCAAACGCCCAAGGTCGCATGGGAGGTGCCATGGCTTTCCTCATTACAGGGCCTATGAAGACGAGAACACGGACTTGATGGAGCGGAAAAAGGACACGAGAGCACAATGCGCTTCTGGCAAGGCCCCTCCCCCGAGAGCGATACTTTCCCGGCGGTCGCTGGCTGCAGCAGGCAATCCATGACAGCGACCCGCCCGAACCTTCCTTACGTTCGACGCGGTCCATGGCAACCGGCGCGATCTCAAGAGCCACGACCTGGGGGTTCAAAACCTGAAGGAGAGAGCTAGACAGCTAAAATTCCGCTCACGGCTGAAGCGTTGTCTGCAGACGCAGAAACTTCTTACCGTCGTCGGTCGTGCGCGGCGTGCTGAAGATCTGACGCTGCGTGGCTGCCGGTACGCCGGCTTGGTCGGCTGAAGGAATCATGCTTACGTCATTCGTGATCCACGTTCCCGCGGCCAAGTTGAGGATGCTTTGCCCGTAAACCGTGAGCGAGGGATCGTCGGTCCGTACAATCGCGGTGATGCTGAGCACGTTGGAACTTACGGTGACCACTGGGGCAACCCCGTTGGTGGCGGTAGGACTCGAAGCGCCGCCTATCGCGTACATCAACTGGTTGTCCGCATCGAGCGGAGCACCCTGGGCCCACGCTGCGTAGGAGCCCGATTGCACCCCAATAGTGACGCCCGCCGTCGTGCTCCCGCCCGTGTTCGAGGCTGTCACCGTGTAAGTGGCGACTGCAGAGACCGCCGTTGGCGTGCCGCTGATAATGCCCGCAACCGCATCGATGACGAGGCCGGCGGGCAACGCGGGGCTGACCGAGTAGATGGTCGCGGTGCCTGTGATAGAAGGCATCATATTGGCGATGGCCGTGCCGACCGTGCCGGTTTGCGAGTCTGGCGTGTAGGACAAATCGCTGGGCGGCGGGGGAACAAAATCAAACGCGCCTGCATCGGTCCAATAAATGTAGTCCCAATGTGATTCCCCGCCGATGGCTGAAGTCGTGGGGTCACTAAAGACCACCGTGTAAGAAGGCGATTCCAGCGGCACTCCCAGATCGCTGCCGGAGGTGATGATGGGTATGGGGTTCGAATTCACATACAACTTCCAGGCGTCCATCGACCGCGTGGCATCATATGTCACCCTGAGGGTGTTGAAACTGGAGAGCATATCCACGCTCGCGCTGGAAGTGGAGGTTCCACGCATCGAAATCGAGTCCGTTCCAATGACGAACACCATGTAGCGGTTGCCGCCGAAAACCAAGAGGTCCACCACCCCGCTGGCGTCATTAGGATAGTTTTCATTGATCCCCAACTTGAGCTTCGCCTCCACCGTTCTGCCCGTGCTGAGAGGATTGTCGAAGCCCGCGCTAACTTGCCACCCGCCAGCGCTGCCAACCAACGTGTCCAGAGTGAAAATGCCGGGCGTGTTGTTGTTGGCCGTCCAGCTTCCACTGTTGGCGTAAATCGACCAAGCCGGCGTCGAAGCCGAGGGGAAGACAGTTCCCTCGTAGGTTCCGTTCCACGGGACCCCCGGCGCAAACGCACCCGTGTCGGTCCAAGAAATGTAATCCCACTGCGACTCCCCACCGATGCCTCCAGTCGAGGGATCACCGAAGACCACGGCATAAGAAGGCGATTCCAGTGGCACTCCCAGATCGCTGCCGGAGGAGATGATCGGTGCGGAGTCCGAGTTCAAATACAACTTCCAAGCATCCGTCGACCGCGTGGAATCATACGTCAACCTGATGGTGTTGAAGTTGGACAGCATATCCACACTCGCACTGGAAGTGGAGGTTCCACTCATGGAAATCGAGTCCGTTCCGATGTAAATCACCATGTAGCGGTTGCCGCCGAAGACCAAGAGAGTCACCACTCCATCGGCGGCATTGGGATAGTTTTCGTTGCTCCCCACCTTGAGGTTGGCTTCCACCGTCCTGCCCGTGCTGGAAGGATTGTCGAAACCCGTGCTGACCTGCCAAGCGCCAGCGCTCTCGATATATGTATCCTGGGTGAAGATTCCTGGAATATTATTGTTAGCTGTCCAACTCCCACTATTGGCATAGATGGACCAAACTGGCGACGAGGCAGACGGGAACACGTCCCCCTCGTAAGTTGCGTTCCATGTGACTCCGTTGCGGGTCATGTTCTCATCGGCGAATGCGGTTGCTGCCGCGACACAAATGAACAAACCAAGGAAATGAGGGAGTTTCATTGCGACTTTTATACACGCCATGTATTTATTGTCAATTCAATTTTTAGGCTCCTAGATTTTTTGGGTGGGTAGGTTGAGTTGGTCAAGGACCCATCACCGGGGGCGCTCGGAGGGAAAACTTCAGGCAGTGAACGGCCGACGGATCGTATGGTGTGCGGCTTGGAGTCGGTGTTCCGGCCGTTTAGGATGGCCGGGATGGATGCCAACACTCTCTTCAGTCAGGCCCTTGGATTGGGCAATCAATGGAACGTGGTCAAAAGCGAGAAGGATGTGCCGCAGCGGCAATTGCGCTTGGCGTTGGATTTCCCGGTGGACACGAAGTTTGCCTGCCCGCAATGCGGGCAACTCTGCGCGGTTCATGACACGGTTGGTAAATAATGGCGGAACTTGGACTTCTGGCAGCACCGCACCGATTTGCGAGCACGGGTGCCGCGGGTGGCATGTGCCGAGTACGGGGTACAGCAAGTAGAGGTACCGTGGGCGCGGGCGGGCAGCGGGTTCACTTTGATGATGGAGGCGATGATCCTGCTGCTGGCCTGGCGGATGAGTGTGTCGGCCTCGGCGCGTTTGCTGCGCACCACCGTCCAACGTTTGTGGCGGGTGATCGATCACTACGTGATGGAGGCCCACCGGGACAAAGACTGGAGCAAGGCCAGAGCCCTCACCGATAAGGATCGCTTGAGTTTCTATTGACTTTCTCTGGCGAACATTAGCATATTTACGTTGTGAACTAATTAACGGATTGATGCGCTTTCCCCTCCACAATCATCCCACAGGCTACACGCCGGATGTAAACTACCTTGGATCGATCAATGCTCTTGCGGTCATGGAAATCATCCGCGTTCTAGGTCCGATTTCGCGCGCTGAACTTGCGCGACAATCGCACTTCAAACCAGCGGCGCTCACAGGCTTGACCCGCTATCTTCTGGACGAGGGATTGGTGGTGGAATGCGAGGAGCCACGCACTACCCCTTCCAGCGGAAGACCCAGCCGACTGCTGCGCATCAATAGCGCCTCCAAATCAGTCCTCGGCATCGACATTGAACCGGATCACTTGCGAATCGCAGTGACCGACCTTGGCGGAGCAATCCTCAACTACCGGCAAATTCTCTGCGATCGCCAACAGGCGCCAGAGAGGACTTTCGAGCTCATACGATCGATCACTCGTGACATGGGCGCAGAACAGGGAGCCATCGTGCGCGTGGGCGCCAGCTGCGCGGGCCTGCTGAACGAACCGGCAGGCGTTGTGCTCAGCTCCACCAACCTTCCGGGCTGGAAAAACGTGCCCGTCCGCCAGTGGCTGGAAGAAATGTTCCAAGTACCGGTCGACATCGGTCGCTCGATCCATCTGGCCGCTTGGGCAGAGCATTGGTTCCGCGAGGAAAGCGAAGGAGGCAAGACGCTGGTCGTCACACTCCGCACGGGCGTGGGCTTTGCCTTAGTTGATCATGGCACGGTCTATCAGGGCCGGGACCGGTTCGACGGAGAACTCGGCCACACACTCATCGACGCCAACGGCTCCCGGTGCGAATGCGGCCGCCGGGGCTGCTTGGAAACTTTCATCTCTCCGGCCTCCATGACCGCGCGCATCGTCGCCAAGATCCGGCAAGGGCGCGGCAAAAGCATGGCACCCCTTGTCGACGCTGGCCTCGAAGTAGATCCCGAAATGATTTACCGCATGGCCCGGGAAGGCGATCCAGACTGCCGCGACATCGTCGGAGACGTCGTCCACTATATCGGCATCGGTATCGGCAACATGATAAACCTCCTCAACCCCGATCGAGTGGTCATCTGTGGTGCCATTGAGGTGGTTGATGAGGAATTGCTCATCGCCCTGCGCCGCGAGATCCGGCAGCAGTGTTTGCCACAGTCTTGGCAGAATCTGGATGTCCGTCTCTCCAAACACGCGGAGCGCTCCGCCCTGCTCGGCGCCGCGGTCCGCGCCGCCCAGAACTACATTAACTCTGTCGTCCAACCGCACTACTGTGCGTGATCAAGGCCTGGTGCTCCAGCCATGAATATCACGCCCATCGACTGGACGATTTTGGCCGTATCGTTCGTCCTGTTCCTTGCTCTGGCCATCTACCTCAACGGCCTGTGCCGCAGCGTCGCAGACTATCTCGTCTCCGGACGGAAAATCCGCTTGTGGCTCGGCATGGGCGCTGGCATCGCGGGGGAGATCGGGTTGGTGACGATCGTGGGGATCTGCGAGCAGGGATATCTGCGGGGCTTCGGGTTTGTTCTCATCGGACTGCTGACTATGCTGATCCTCGTGCCTCTTTTCGGGGTCTGTGGATTCGGGATCCAACGTTTCCGTGCGACCAAAGCCATGTCCGTCTCCCAGTATGTGGAAATGCGCTACAACCGCAGGCTGCGGGTGGCGACGGGAATGCTGAATTCCGCGGCCGGCGTGCTGCAGATGTGCATTTTTCCGATTGTCGGCGCGGGTTTCTTGCGTGTGCTGACAGGTGCCCCAGAGCATACCTCCGTGGCGGGTTGGCTGGTGCCGACAACGTGGTTGATCATGGGCGTGCTGCTGGCATGCGCGGTAATTTTCACCTTTTTGGGAGGCTACCTTACCCTGATCGTGACCAACTTTTTCCAGATGATCATCATCATGGGTGCGATCATCGGCGTGGTGTTCTTCGTCGTGGAGCACGTGGGGCTGCAAACCATATGGAGCAATCTGGAGAAAACGAAGGGGTTGGACGGGTTCTATCCGTTTGTCGCGGAAGGCAACTCCTACGGAATGATTTGGTTTGCGTGGCTCCTAACCATGAGCATTTTGCTTCAATTTTCCTACGGCCCATATCTGCAAAGGTATGCCTCCATGGACAAGCCGAGGACAGCATCTTTATCTTACCTGTTCGGGTCTTTTTTTGGTAACGGGCGCACCTTTTTGATTCTGTTTCTTGGTGTCGGGGCTCTGGCAGCCATGGGCACAGAAACCCACGGGGAATTCTCGGAAAAGCTCTGGCCCAGCATGGCCACACCGTTGTATCTTTCAGCTATCATTCCGCCAATACTGATGGGCGTTTTGCTGGCGGGATTACTCTGGGCGGACGTCTCCACCACGGATCAGTATCTGCTCAGTTGGTCGACATCGATCGTCAATGACTGCGTGTGCCCGTTCTTGAAGGACCCGCTGAGCCCAAGTTCGCACATTGCGGCGGTGAAACTGACCATCGTTATTTTATGTGCTCTGTTTTTCCTGTTCGGCACCTGGTATCAGCCAACCATACCGATTTGGGAGTATCTTTGGCTCTGCGCCAACATCATCGGCGGTTCGGGAATCATCGTGTTGTTCGGCATGTATTGGCGCCGTGCGAATACCACCGGGGCCACGGCGGCAGTGGCGGTGAGCGTGGTCCTGCCGATCACTGATTTGATCGCCCGGCGAGTGTGGCTTTCCCATGACTGGCAATATCCCATCAAGCCGGAGGTAACCGGCTTGTTCACCTACGCGCTGGCGGTGGCGGTCCTTGTCTTTTTTTCGCTGCTCTCGAAAAAGGAGACCAAATACTGGGACCTCGGCAAAGTCGTTCGCGAAATGAACAAGGCTGCATCGTTATGACATTTGCCGCTGACATTGGATTCTGGTCGCCCTTCATGTTCTGGTTTATTGTTGTCAATGTTATCGCCACAACAGCATTCACGATTGTCGTCATAGTCGGGGGGTTTTTCGACCTCCGATTCCTTATCAAATCGTTGCGCGAGGAAACGCCCGATGAGACGGATGACGGCCGCGTTTCCGTGCCCTCCAAAGACCCAACATTATGAATCATATCATTCGTCATCACGAAACCGGAGCATCGCAGGTCGAGCGTGATGAACCTTTCCCCTCCAGCGCCAACTTGAGCGATGCCTTGGGTCAACTGGGGCTGAAATTTCAAACTTTGCACAGTCGTATCAGAGCAATCACCGGCCTTCCCGTGAGGGGGCCTGCCTTTACGGTGCAGTGCTACCCGGGAGCCAATTCTGCCGTGGAAGAAGCACTCGAATCCGCCTCTCCGGGTGATGTCCTCGTGATCAACGGGGAAGCTTTCTCCGAAGCCGTGCTGATGGGAGGACTCATGAGCAGTCGGGCAAAGAAGCGCGGACTGGCGGGCGCCGTCATCGACGGCTCTGTGAGGGATGTCGCTGAGCTGCGCGAGTTGCAATGGCCCGTCTTTGCCGCCAGCGTCACGCCACGCGCGGGAACGCTCGCGAATCTAGGGCAACTCAACGTCCCCGTTTCCTGCGGAGACGTCGTTATCCGGTCCGGCGACATGATCGCCGGAGACGAAGACGGAGTCGTCGCGATACCTGCCCGCGAACTCAAAAAAACACTGGCGCTAGCGCGGGAGATCGAGAATAAAGAATTTTTCATCAAAGCCGCCATCGAGCGCGGCCTAAGTCTTCAGGAAGCCAGCGAGGAATACAAAAGCAGCCGGAAATGAGCCGAATCAAATACGGCATAGTGGGGTCCAGCGGGATAGCCCGGCGGAGAGCCATGCCGGCATTTAGCATCTGCCAGCATTCGTCGCTGGCCGGGGTCTGCAGTCGCTCGATGCAGCGCGCGACCGCACTTGCCGAGCAATTCGGTGCGACAAGGGCTTACGACGACCTCGGAATGATGCTCGCTCATGTCGACGCTGTCTATGTTGCCACACCTGTCCATTGTCACCTCGAAGACGCCCGGAAGATTTTGGCGGCGGGCAAGCACCTTTTGCTGGAAAAGCCTCTAGCCCGAACGGTGGCCGAAGCCCGGGAAATCCTCGCGCTTGTTGCTCCCGGCACCTTTGCCATGGAGGGCTACATGATGAAATTCCACCCTGCTCATGCCGAGATCCGCAAAGCCGTGCAAGCTGGTTCGATTGGGTCCGTCGTCCAGGCAAGGGCAAGACTTGGTTGCTGGTATCCGGACATTCCCGGAGCATGGCGGCAATGCCCCGAGCTCGCGGGTGGCGGTGCCTTGCTCGATGTGGGAAGTCATCTCGTCGATCTTCTCCGCTGGATTCTTGGACCGATCCGATCGATTAGAGCCCTCTGCAACACGCAGGTTTTTTCTTATGCAGTCGAAGACAGCGCAACGGCCATTCTCGAGTTCGAAACGGGTGCCCACGGAATCGTCGAGGCTTATTTCGCGATGCCCGACCGCTTGGGGACCGGGGTCCTCGAACTCACCGGAACACAGGGAAAGATCATCGCAGAGAATACGATCGGGCAGAATGGCAGCGGTAACGTCCAATGGGAGTTCTTCCCTCCGCAGAGCGCTTACGAAGCGCGACAGGAGGCTATTTCACCGTGCGAGCGAAGGGAAACAACCGAATATCCCCTCACCGATCTTTACGCCGCACAGTTCGACTATTTTTCCACATGTATCACCAACCGGACCGCACCGCATTTGAACAGCTTGATCGAGGGGATCGACACGCTTTCGTGGATCCAGCGCGCCTACAAGTCACTGCCGGATGAAGCCACTGTATCGGTTTAGCTTTGCCGGAGCCCCACCGGTTCGAACTGTGGACCCCGGCGAAACGTTCGTCGTTGAGTTGCCTGATTCGGATGGTCTCGGGCCCGATCTGCGTCCATTACCGGGCGCTTGTTTTGAAGATCATTCTCCCCAATGCGGAAATCCGGTGTTTGGCCCGGTCTTTGTCGAGGGAGCCGAACCGGGAGATGCACTGCAAATCCAGTTTTTGCGCATCGAACCCGACCGAAATATCGCTCGCACACTGCTTGCCCCTGATCACGGCCTTGTACCCGACGCTCTGCTGCATAATACCTGCGCCACACTTGTGAGCGGCGCAAAACCTCATCACGTGTATTTATGGGAAATCCGCAACGAGTCGGCGCACATTGTCAATGCGATCGGCGACAAGCCGGTTTCCGTCCCGGTTCATCCTTTTTTGGGTTGCGTATCGACAGTTTCTCCCGGCGTCCCGGCGCTTTCCAGCCTGCTCGCCAATAGCCACGGCGGCAACATTGATCATCCCGATCTCACAGCGGGCACCGTGCTCTGGCTTCCGGTCTCTGTCGATGGAGGAATGCTCTATCTTGGCGACATGCACGCTGCGCAGGGCCATGGTGAGGCGGCCGGCGGAGGTCTGGAAATATCCGGCACCGCGACGATCCGCGTTGAACTGTCCAAAGGAATGCCGCTGAAGGCCCCACGCTACCGCACGCGAACCGGCAGCGCCTGCTTGGGCATCGGGACGCACCTCCAAACTGCAATGCAACTCGCCATTGCGGAGATGACGCATTGGGTCGCCCGCTCCGGGTGGAATCTTTACGACGCCAGTATGATGGTCAACCAGACGTGCGAACTTCGATTGGGGGCCGTAACGAATCGATACGCTGTCGTGTCATGTTTTCTTGGAGACGACAAACTCAACGGAAATCTGCTGGCATGCGTTTGAGTCCGGACAAACGTACCATCTTTTTAGTTCTTCTAATCACCTCCTTGAATTCCCAACAAGCATTCTCCGATGGTGCGGATGGCCCGGACAGCAAAGCCTACCCATGTCATCATTTCGCCGCGGACGGCGGTTCATTGGAGAAGTTTCTGCAGAGTCGTCCTTTGCTCGCACTGAAGCAGCACTGGCGAAAATCGCCGGAAGCTGATTTGGATTCGGGTTTTGTCTCTGCCGCTTGGGACAAAGAATACCTCTACATCCGGGCAACGTTGAGCGACCGTGATATTTTCAACTCGTTGGTCGGGTTTAATTTACCCTTCTATCAAAAAGGGGATATTTTCGAGATCCTGATCCGGTCGAGGGATAGCGAAGCTTATTTCGAATTCCAGATCACACCACAGAACCAAGTTTTGCAGCTCATGTTTCCATGTGGTTCCAGTCTTTCGGACTTCAAAGATTCGGGGGCAGACATGGATCAACTCATCGAGACTTTCAAGGTCTCCCAACGAATCGTGGAAACCCAAGCGGAAGTTAACCAAGCAAAAAACATTTGGACAGTTTTGGTGAAAATTCCGGCGCAGGCACTCGCCTCCGATTCCCAACTCTGGCCGGACGACAGCCTGCGAGTCTCGTTTTGTAGGTATGACTACACTCGAGGCAAGGCCGATCCAGTTCTTTCATCAACATCCGATCACTCGATTCGCAACTTCCACCGCCAAGAGGAGTGGAGAGCCATGACTCTTCTCACCAAGTCAGAGGCCTCCGGCAAAGCCGAAGGCTTGGAATAGCGTGGGCCACTCACATCGGCTTGTCGTTATGCTAGGGCGCTCAAAGCCCCATCAGCCGTAATTGTTAGAGGCGCCGAACCGCGGGGAGACCGAGGTAGGCCGCCACTCAACCCCGGAGGGCCCGACAGGTGTATTGTGAGGATGCCTTCGCCGCCTTGGCGGCGGCCTGTTTACCGTGAGCACGGAAACACCTTACTCCCTCCGGCGGTGGAACCCGTGGCCCGCGCAGTGGCAAAGCGAGGGGTAGCAACGTGTTGGTCGAAGCGCTGTTTTTTGTTCTGTGTTCTGCCCCGCGCGAATATCCACCTGCGCGGCGGGTTCCACTTGACGCGTCACGACCACGCCCTTCCCCCGGCGGCCGGGGGCTGCGCCCTTGTCCGATCCCCGGCAGGATGGTTGGATCTGGCAGATGGGCAGCAAACCACGCATGGAGTTCCGGGGATCGGGAGTGCGAGGTTTGCGGGACCGTTTGCGGCAACTCGACGACCGCTGGCCGCTGCTTGAACCGCTGCCCGTGACGCGCTTCCTTGGGCAAAGCTTCGGCATTTCCAATGTTAGTGCCCACCGTGTGCTGGCCCAGTTGGCGACGGACAATGTGATCTGGCGTGCGCCCAACGGGCGGTACTTCCGCACTGAAGCCCGCCGACTGATCGAGCGGCCACCTCCGGTAGCCTGCCTGTTGCGGCGCCTCGAACGCTGGACCGAGGTCGGCCGACGCATCATGCAGGGCGTGGACGAGGCATGCGGCGCGATGGACCGGGCTCTCCTGCTCGTACATGACCGGGCCCTTTACCGACAGGCTGAGGCCACCAGCCCCACCGAGACCGGTTCGGACGCCGCCCTGACCACCAGCCTCGAGGACTTTTTGGTCCTCCACGGGCAAGGGTCAGCCGGTGTGCTGCTCGACGAGTTGTGGCCGGACCGCGTGCTGGCCGGGTTCCGCAGCCGCCTCCGACACGGCGTCGTGCTCTACCGCTCCACCAAGTTGCGCTGGCTCGGGCAAGTCACCGTCGATGCCCGTCGCACCGCCCAGCTTGTCATCGACCATGCCAAACAACGCGGCTTCCAAAGCATTTTCACCGTTTACCCGGATTATGGGTACCAGCCGGCCGAGGAAGCAGGCGCGGCGGTGGCCGCAGCATGCAAGGCGCATCGGGTGCCGCACCGCAGGGTAGCTTTCCGTTCGTCCACGCAACTCGACATGATTCTCCGGGCGCGGACCGGCTCGGGGCAACGCACCCTCATCGTGGCCACCGAAGACAATCTGGCGCTGCAAATCGATCAGTTCAGGCTCGCCTTGAAGCCGACGCGACGCAACTCAACCGGCCTGCTGTCCACGATGGGCACGAGGCTGGTTCGCGACCGAGGAATCACCAGCGTGGGTGCCGATTTCCACGCCCTCGGTGTCGCGGCGGCCCGCCTGGCCGTCGAGGGGCGAGCGGCGCGAATCGCCGTCCGCCCGGAACTCGCCCCCGGGGAAACCACCTGACGAGGCGCGGCCGGGCTTGACGTAACAAACCACTTTTTGTTACGTAAACCCTATGGTGCGAGTCCTGCTCTGCGGCTTCGGCTACATGGGCCGCTTGCACGCGCGCGTGCTGGGGGAACTGCCCGGCGTCACCCTTGTGGGCGTGGTCGATCCGCGCGGCGCGGACGTCCGCGAAGAGTTGCGCCGGTCGGGCAGTATGGCACCCGTCTTTACCGATTTGACCCAAGCCTTGACGGATACCGCGTGCGAGGTCGTCGATATCTGCCTGCCCACCGACCTGCACCGCCGAGCGGCCGAGACAGCCCTGACCGCCGGACGGCATGTGTTCTGCGAAAAACCGCTGGCCCTTAACGTGGTCGATGCCGAGGCCACTGTGCGGACAGCGCGCGAGACCGGACGTCAACTTATGGTCGGGCATTGCATCCGGTTTTGGCCCGAATACGAAGTCCTGCACGATCTGGTGCGTTCCGGAGAACACGGAGACCTCATGTCGTTGAGCCTCAGCCGCCGCAATGCCCGGCCGGACTACGCCGTCGGCGCTTGGACCGATGATCCCGCGCGTTGTGTGGGCGCGGCTCTCGACATGCACATCCACGACACGGATTTTGTCTGCCATCTGCTCGGCTCCCCCCGGGCAGTGTCCGCCCGGGGACGACGCGAGCCCACGGGATGGAACAGCATTGCCAGTCTTTACGACTTCGGCCCGGACGGGCCACTGGTATTTGCCAACGGGGCTTGGAATTATCCACCGGGTTGGGGCTTCCAGATGAAGTTCAGCGCCGTCTTCGAACGCGGCGCCCTCGATTACGACTCGCGCGGGGAACCCACTCTGCTCCTCACCGTCGGAACGCAAACTCCGCGGCCGGTGGCTTTGCCAGCTGATCGCCCCGATGGATACCATGGCGAATTGGCTTATTTTTTCTCGCGCTTGCGAGAGGGGCGGGCTGTGGAAAAAAGCACCGGCGGCCAAGCCGCCGAGTCGCTGCGCGTCACTCTGGCCGAGATCGAATCCGCCGCCCGCGGCGGAAGGGCCGTCTCACTTCAATAAAACAACACCATGCAAAAAATCATCATCGCTGGATTCGGATTCATGGGCGGCATGCACGCCCAGGTCTACCGCCAACTCCCCGCGGCTCGTCTGGCCGCGGTCGTGGACAAGAACAAAGCCACCGCAACCCGCGCCATGGCCAAGCTCGGGATCAAAGCCCCGCTCTTCGCCGATCTCGACGCCGCCCTGCGAAGCATCCCCTGCCATGTCGTGGACATTTGCCTGCCCACCGACCTGCACACGACATTCGCTCTGTCGGCCATCAAGGCCGGAAAACACATCTTCTGCGAAAAACCCCTCGCACTGCTTCCGGCGGACGCGCAGAAGATCGCCACGACCGCCCATGCCGTCGGCGTGGCCGGCCAAGTCGGACAGTGTATCCGCTTCTGGCCCGAATACGTGGCCCTGCGTGATTTTGTCCGTCGCGGGCAAGCCGGCCCCTTGCGCAGCCTCACTCTGCAGCGCCGCTCGATGCTGCCCTTGCACAGCGTGGGCCGGTGGTTGCTTGACCCCAAACGTTCCGGCGGTGCCGCTCTGGACCTGCATATCCACGACACGGATTTCATCGTCTCCCTGCTCGGCCGTCCCCGCGCGGTCCGTTCGCACGCCACCTTTGACGGCCATGGACCCAGCCACATTTTAACTACCTACGATTACCCCGGTGTGGCCGTCGCTGCGGAGGGTGGCTGGAACTACCCGCCGAAATGGGGATTCCAAATGGCCTTCCAAGCCGTCTTTGAAAACGGTGCCGTCGAATATGACAGCGGCGCCTCGCCCACACTGACCGTCACCCTCGGGCGCACCGCCAAGAAGCCATTGCCTTTCAAAGAGCCCGCCATCGGACGCTCCGCCTCAGGCACCGGAAACATATCCTCGCTCGGCGGCTACTTCAACGAACTGCAATACTTCATCGATTGCCTGGAAAAAGGACGTCTCCCCGCTGAAGCCACCTTGCTCCAGGCGACAGAGAGCCTGCGCGTAGCCGTCGCCGAACTCGCTTCCGCCCGCGCTGGCGGACGCATCATCAAACTCTGAACCGAAGTCACGATATGAAAAAATCCATCAGCACCTGGTCGTTCTACGGACCGTGGAACTACACGCAAAAACTCGCCCTGGCCAAGGAGGCCGGCTTCGCCGGCTTCGAACCCGACTTGAGCGAAGACGGTCCGGTCAATTTCACCGCCACAGCCGCCGATCTGGCGGCGCGGCGCAAGGAGGCGGAACAGGCCGGGCTGGTCTTGAGCGGCCTCGCCACCGGTCTTTATTGGGGGGCCAACCCCGCCAGTGCGGACCCGGCCGTACGCGCCAAGGCCCTCGAAATCGCCCGGCGACAGATCCACTGCGCCGGCGCCCTCGGCATCGAGGCCATCCTCGTTGTCCCCGGCTCGGTCGCGGCAGACTTCATCCCCGGATGCGAGGTTGTCCCTTATGACACTGCCTTCAGGCGTGCCCGTCAATTCATCGAAGCCGCGCTGCCCGATGCCGAGAAACACGGCGTCACACTCTGCGTGGAGAATGTCTGGAACAAGTTCCTCCTCAGCCCGCTGGAAATGCGCGACTTCATCGACAGCTTCGGCAGCGAACGCGTTGGCGCTTACTTCGATGTCGGCAACGCGCTGGCCTTCGGCTATCCCGACCAATGGATCGACATCCTCGGGCCGCGAATCAAGCGCGTTCATTTCAAGGACTACCGCCGCGCGGTCGGTTCAGTGGACGGCTTTGTTGATCTGCTGTCTGGCGACGTTGACTGGCCGGCAGTCGTCGCCGCCCTCCATCGCGCCGGCTACGACGGCTGGGTCGCGGCGGAAATGATCCCGCCCGTCCCGTTCTACAAACACTCCCCTGAAGTCTTGATCCACAACACCTCCCGCGCCATGGACGCTATCCTCGCCCTTTGATCCGTTGGCCCAGCCATCGCGGCAGTATGAGCCTCGCCGCCGAAGCGGCCATCAAGCACCCAAAGTTACCCAAAGCCGACCGGGCCAGCGCCTTGGCCGTGAGATCCCAAGCCCGCCAGCCGGTGAAAAGATAAAACCCGAGCGCTCCGCCAAGGATCAGGGCGAAGACGAGCACCGGGGTCAAGACCCAGAGGCGACGCAAGATGTTCGTCACTCAGCAGCGGACCCGTCGCCTCCCGCCACCAGCGCAGGAACAAGTTCCCCACCGCGGAGACGGCGCGGCGCAAGATACCGGGGTTTTCTTCGGGCGTAAGTGAAGCACCCGCACGTTGCCGTTCGGGTGCTTCCCGGCTCCAAATTGTCAACGTGGAGGCATCAAACGCTTTCCCTGCGGCGCCGGCGCCATCCAGCGTAGGCCGCACCACCCGCAAAAATGGCCATCGCGGCCCAGGTGCCGGGCTCGGGAATGGGCGCGGAGTTGTAGGTGACGTAGAGATTTCCACCGGCCTGCCGCACCCCGAAGTAACCGCCGTCCAGTGGGTTGCTGAATCCCCCTGTGCCATTGGTCGCCCCGACGTTGACCGCGAAGTGCGCAGCGTTGAAGCCCGTGATGTTACTCGCGGTCGCGGCAAGCCATTCGTAGTTGTTGGCAGAATTGAAATCCGTGATGTTCCCGTTCGTTGGGGGCGAGGCGAGCGACCAGAGGTTGATATTAAACTGGCTGCTCGGCGTGAGCGCCGAGAGATTCAGCGTGCCAGCCACGCTGAGCAAATCCCAGGTGGTACCCGCGACGGCACCGGCGGTGTTGGTCGTGCCCATGACCTGCCAGTTGTAGTCGCCGCCCCCGTTCCAAGTCACATTATTGCTGACGGTGAGCTTCCCGATTCCGTCGATTCCGGGCGCGACAGTTCCGCTGACCGAGGTGGATCCCCCGATAAAGCCGGTGCCGCCAAGAGATCCGCCAGACGCGACGGTCACCGGACCCGAGCCAGTCGCGGAACCCGAGCTATTGCCGACGACCAGCAAGCCGGAGTGGATGGTCGTGGATCCGTCATAAAGATTGCCGGCGGCCTTGGAGAACAGGACGGTCCCGGCATTCGTATGAGTCGCATTCCCGATTTCCAAGTTTGCCGTTCCGCCATCGTCACGCAGGTGGCCGCTGACCGCCAGCGTTCCCGAAGTCGTTGTCGACCTCAGCACCGTGGTGAAGTCTCCCAGAAACACCTGACCCGCATAGGTGGATGTCCCCGCCGCCATGTTTTCAATCTTGCGGCTTGAGGCCGCTGCGGCAAGAAACGCGTTGTTGCCGATCGTTGCCCCATTCAGGGCCAGGGTGTGATCACCCGCACTATCCCCAAGGTTGATATTTGCCGCAACACCGAAAGGATTTGCCACCGCATTGGCCTGAACGGTCACATCCGTCCCGCGAATGAAAAATCCATACGCGGTCGCTCCAGCCCCCGCCGCGTCCAGAATCAAGCGGCCGCTGCCGATTGTGAGGAGGCTTGATCCGGTCGTCCCAAGCCCGGCCGATCCGCCCAAGGTCAACTCGGCTCCGGTGTCCAATTGAAAGAATGTATTCCCTCCGAAGGACAAAGCTCCGGCGATGGAGGAATTCCCGATGGCCTGGATGGTGTTTGCACCGGTGGTGGTGATCGCTTTGGGCAAGGCAATGCCGCCATCCAATTGAAGGACCGTCCCCCCTTGCAACTGCACCCGGTCCGCATTTGCGGATGAACTGCCCAAGGCGTTGTTGTTTCTCACCCGAACAACCCCGTCTGCCACATCGATCAAACCGGTCAGGCCGGTATTGTTGCCACTGATGGACCGGCTCCCACCCCCCGAGAACGACAGCCCCGTCGATCCCGACAGGGCGGATGAGATGGTCGTTCCGCTTCCGGTTCCCGAAATGGCGCCGCCGGTCAAGGCGATGGTCCCTCCGCGGAGCTCGTAGAAGCTCGAGTTGAAAGTGAGCCCGGCAGCGCTCTGTGTGCCATCGACCGTCACGATGCCAGCCGTGTTTGAGAAGACAGCGATGCCCGAATCCCAGACCACGTCGCTACTCCCATTATACCAATTGGCCGTCCCCGCGTCCCATGTCCCAGCGCCACCCGCCCCGCCAGGGCCCCAAGTCAGCTAGGCCTGTGCTGGCATGACCGCCATCAAGACGCTAATGATTGTTATTGCTGCTTTGCCTGCCATTGCGGTCGTTTTCATCGTTTTTGTTTGGGGGGTTGGTGGAGGGTTGGGTGCTCAGGAAATAAATGTGGATAGGCTGTAACATGTCAGTGGTCAATATTTTTTGCGCAAATTTTACCAGTCCCGAGCGCGTTGTCTTTACGACGTGCTCCGACCCTCAATGGGACGCCGGGGAAAGCTACGGCCAAGATGATACTGGTGGGTCGCCATCGTGAACTTCTCCTATGCCTTAACATGTCAGCGGTTAATATCTTTTGCCGGAATTTGCACCCGGTCCGGAGGAAAACCCGACTTCGTTGCAAGCCGCCAGATCGGACCACCCGAGGCTCAGGGTGCAACCGCGCGGTAGAAGCGCTTCGGCTCCGACGGCGTGAAGACCCACGGCGAAGTCGCACCGGGCACGGGGAGCCACGGTCCGTTGACCAGATCGGCGGTGGACTGCAGCGAACCGTTCGACCAGATCAACTCGAGATTGCTGCCATTGCCCGTGATGGCGATGGCGGGTGTGGGCGTGGTGAATTCCAGCTGGTTGCCGTTGATCCGGAACTCACCGTCCAGGTTGGGCGCCAAGTTGGTGTAGCTGAAATCGCTGGCTGAAAAATCCGTGGTCCCGTCCCATTTGGCCAGGATATACGTTCCCCTTTGACCGGTTCCACGGAAGTCGAACCGAAACACCGAACCTCCGGACTTCCGGAAATCTCCGGAGATCCGGAGATGGTCGGAGGCCGGGGCCCGGCCCAACTCGAAGGCCCAGCTCCGGCCGCCGCTCCACTTCACATCGTTGTTGACTCTGAGTGTCCCGATTCCCCCGATGCCGGGCGCGACACTTCCGCTGACAGAGACCGGTCCCCCGATAATCCCCGTGCCGCCGAGGGTTCCTCCGGAGCCGACGGTGACAGCACCCGATCCGGTCGAGGAGCCGGAGGTATTGCTCACGGCGAGCAAGCCGGAGTGGACGGTCGTGGATCCGTCATAAAGATTGCCCTCGGCTCTGGAGAACAGCACCGTCCCGGCGTTCTGGTGCGTCGCATTGCCGATTGCCAAGTTTGCCGTTCCGCCATCGTCACGCAGGTGGCCGCTGACCGCCAGCGTTCCCGAAGTCGTTGTCGACCTCAGCACCGTGGTGAAGTCTCCCAGAAATACCTGACCCGCATAGGCGGATGTCCCCGCCGCCATGTTTTCGATCTTCCGGCTCGAGGCCGTTGCATAAAGAAACGCGTTGTTGCCGATCGTCGCCCCATTCAGGGCCAGGGTGTGGGCACCCGCACTGTCGCCAAGGCTAATATTCGCCCCAACACCGAAGGGATTGGCCACCGCATTGGCCTGAACGGTCACATCCGTCCCGCGAATGAGAAATCCATACGCGGTCGCTCCGGCCCCCGCCGTGTCCAGAATCAATCGGCCTGTTCCGTCCGTGACGAGGGTTGATCCGGTGCTCCCAAGCCCGGCTGAGCCTCTCAAGGTCAAGCCAGCGCCGCCGTCCAATTGAAAGACGGTCGTGCTCCCGAAGGACACAGCCCCCGAGATGGAGGAATTCCCGATGGCTTGGATGGTGCCTACCCCGGTGGTGGTGATCGCTTTCGGAAAGGCAATGCCGCCGTTCAACTGAAGAACTGTGCCCCCTTGCAACTGCACCCGGTCCTTATTTGCGGATGAACTGCCCAAGGCGTTGTTGTTTCCCACCCGAACAACCCCGGCCGCCACATCGATCAAACCGGTCAGCCCGGTATTGTTGCCGTCGATGGTCCGGCTCCCTCCGCCCGAAAACAGCAACCCCGACGATCCCGACAGGGCGGATGAGATGGTCGTTCCCGTTCCGGTTCCGGAAATAGCCCCGCCGGTCAAGGCGATGGTTCCCCCCTCGATCGTGTAGAAGTTCGAGTTGAAGGTGAGCCCGGCCGCGCTCCGCGTGCCAATGACGGTCACGGTTCCGGCCGTGCCTTGAAAGACCGCCGCACCCGCATCCCAGAGAGTAGCGCTTGATCCATTATACCAGTTGGCCGTCGCAGTATCCCAGATCCCTGAGCCACCGGCCCCGCTTGGCCCCCAATTCCGAGCCCGGGCGCGGGTCTCGACCGACTTGCCGGCCACCCGGACGTTGTCGATCACCGCACTGTTGTTGGCCGGATCCGGTCCAGCCAGTCCGATGCGAAACGCCAGATCGCCGCCGGCACCGACTCCGGCCGGCAGGGGAACCGTGGCGAGCGGCTGCGCCACTTGCCCGATCTGCTGCTGAACGAGCGTGCAGGTGCGCTTCCCGAAATCAACCGCCAGCTGCACATGGAACCAGCAATCGTAGGGCACACGAACCTCACTCACCACCCCGCCACCGCCCCCCGCCGACAGCTTCCACTCGCCGTTGATGGCTTCCGCCGTCGCCACGGCAGCGCCGTCGGTGGTCGCGATCGACAACTTCAGGGAGTTTCCGGAATTCAGATTCTGCCCCGGGATGATGATCGGAAAGCTGCCGCTTGAGCGGACGAACGCGTCAAGGTCAAAGGTGACGATGGAATCGGCACCGGCCTTGACCGATCTCGCCGGGACGGGTTGCAGCGTTCCGCGACGATTGGCCAGCAACGCCTGCGTTCCCTCGCGGTAAGAGGTGCCGCTGATCACCGCGAAAGCCCCAGCCTCGGACAGGCTCGTGGTCCATGCTCCATCCTGCGCCGCCTTCCCGTCCAGGTCTGTCCCGTTCTCATTCGCTTCGAAGTCATCCGCGAAAAACACTTCCGTCGCATCATCCTCGAACTCCAGGTCCGGCACCCAATCCACGGACACATCGTCAATGACCGTAGACGCACCGGACACACCCAGCGGCTGGAACAAAACCTGTTTGTAGGCCTTGTAGCTGGGCACGGGGATTTCCACATTCACCCCGTTCTGCATCGTCGTGCGCGGTGGCGGCGGCGTCAGCGCTATCCCTTGCGCCAACGGCTCCCCCTCCGGATCCCCCACCCGCACCGCATAGGTGCGGTCAACAAGGTTCACATCCATGATCAAGGCTGTCCACTTGCCGACCGGGATCGCCACGGGCGTCGCCACCCAGTTGGGCTCGCTCACGACTCGGCCCGTCGTGTACGACACCGTGCCGGTCTGGGGTGCCACCCGCATCCCCACATCCATTTCTCCCCCGCGATCCTCCAGGTAGGTGATCAGGCCGCTTTTCACGGACTCGCGATAGACCCACACCTGATACCGGCAACGACCGCTCGAGATCGAGGTGTCCAAGACCGCGGAGATATTGCTGCGGTCCGCATCCGATGCATGGTACCCGGTCAGCGTCGGGCCGCCCGCGCCGTTGCTCGTCAACCGGACCGCGTTGCCCGATGTCCCGCGGATGACTTGGCTTTGAATCAAGGGACGGCCGCTCGCCTGATCGCCAAAGGGATACCATCCCCCCGGACAGGCCCTCAGTTCCGGATCATACGCGACCAATCCCGCCGAGCCCGCCGGGGGCAGCTTTTTCGGGTCGTTAGGAAACGTGTCGAAATTCTGCTCAAGAAAACGAATCTCCCCAAGTTCCCGCAAATCCCTCATCCACTGGCTCCAGCGCTGGTACCATGCCGACGTATACAACTCGTACCAGACGTCCACGCGCCACCCGTCGGTCCCCGGCGGCGGCGCCGCATCAAAATACGGCCATCCTCCGGTGGCGATGACGCGAACTTCCGGATGCGCACTCTGCTCAATGTAGGCCTTGATCGTCTCATATGGGACCACTCCGATCCCAGCCCGCACGTGCGTGAGGTACCCTTTTTCTCCCGCGTCGGGATCGACCGTTCCCTCGAAGAATACCGGGGCCACAATCGCATCAATCAACCCCTCATCCACCCACGTCCGCCAGTCCAGCACCTGATTGCCCAGCGGCGGCCCCGCATAGTCTCCCGACAACGTGACCGCCACCTCGATCTCCGGATCAACCTCGTCGAGGGCCGCGCGTAGTTCACGGTAAAATTGCGTGATATGCTCGCCCCGCAGACGCCGCCAGTTTTCCACCATCGGATCATCAAGGCGAAAACCCGCCGCAAATACGTCGAACCTCGGATCGGTCAAAATATTAACCCCGTATTTCTCCTGCATCTCCTGCACCACCAGCGGGTTGAATCCGTATTGATCCGCCTTCAGCGGCGGATCCACCAGTTGGTTCACCTCGCTCCGCATGCACGACAAAAACCGCTTGATGCCCAGCTGCCTGGCCATGTGCACGAATTCCGATATCTTGGTCGCCCGTGCCTTCGGATAGGCATACTCCCGCACCATCCACAAGGGATTGCCCTGCCGGTCCCTCGTGATCCCCTCGGGCTCCTCCAGCAAATACTTGCTGACGTAGGACCAAGGAATCATCCGTCCGAGGCCCGGTGTCCCCACGTGCGCCGGCCCACCATCGCTGTAAATGTTCGGATGCCATGCCCACGCCTGAAAACCCAATGGCCTGCCGATTTGCTCCACCGCCTGCAGGACATTGTATCTGGCGTGCACCACATCCACGTAGTCCAACAGCAGCTGCAACCGCGGATTTTGTTGCGTGCTAGCGTTCCGACTAATCATGGGTTCATAATCCGCAAGATCGGTCCGCATGGTTACCCCAGTCATCCCCCGCGCCTGCCACCGCCGGATCGTTCGCTCCAACGCCTCCGGACTGTCCATCGAAGCGTCCGTGCCCGGCCCGTACAAACACACCACATCCCCCCAACTCGGGACCGCCCAACGCTGCTCCTCGGCCTGCACTGTTCCACCCAGAATTCCCGCCAAAATAATCAATTGGAAGCGCACTGACATGTTAGTTGTGTCCCGCCGAAATCCCACGCGTAAACACTACACTCAAAATGCTTCGTTGCTAATCAAATCATTCAGGGCGTTTTCGGTTTTTCGGTAACCGCGATAAAGACTGCCGCGGGACCGTGCACGGCGCCGGAGCGAATAGCGACTACAGGGCTTTCTTGACCTTGCTCCTCTTCGGACAGGGGGAAGCCCGCGTGTGGGGGGGAGCGATGCCGTCCCTTGCTTCGCCTGCCGGCGGCGGCGGGAAGATGAAGTGTGATTGGCCGAGGGCTATTCCGGCACCGCCAGCGACACGTCGTCAATGTAGCTGACGTTCCCGTCCGGATGAATGGGCACAAAGGACACCTGGCGAAGCGGCCCATTCATTTCAAAAGGAATTGATTCGGGCGCACTCTGCCCGTCGACCTGCACGGAATAGGTCATCGCACCGAAATCCATGGTCAGCCCGACTTTGGCCCAGACTCCCACCGGAATGCTGAGTTCGACCGGAGTCCACGCACCGTCCGTTCCCATCACCGCGAGCTTGCCGCCGTAGCTCCCGGAATTCGACACCATGATGGCAATGGTGTTCTGCCCGAGCGTTTTTTCATCGGTGCCGAAATGAACAGTGAAGCCGCTGTCATTGGTATCACGCAACACATGGAAGGTCAGCACGACCCGTCCGGTGTACAAATCCTCGGCCCAGCGTCCGATCAGCCAGAAATCCGCCGTCTCGACCGCCGCATCATCGCGCTGAATCCGTATGCTGAGGCCGCCGTTGCCCGCCGCTTCGTCTGCAGTCGCTCGCGGCGATGATTCCCGGTTGCCGAAGGACCTCCACTCTCCGCCCGTGTCGCCTTCGATCCCTTTCACTCCGGACCACTCCGGGTCGAAATCGTTGAAATCCTGCTCAAGAAGCATTTGGGATGCTGCACACACTTGCGCTGACAAACAGCACAACGCCATCACCACCGACAGGGAGGAGGACTTTGGCATCATGAATCGGTGGTCTCGGAGCCGTGGTCCTGGAGATCCGGCTTTCCTCTCAAAGCAAAGGGATGGCTCCGCTCAGACCCGGCGGCGGTAGGTCCTGAAGAACAGCAGGACCGCCGCACCGAGGATCAGAGCGTAAGTCGAGGGTTCGGGAACGACGTTCACGTAGAGCGCCTTGTCCTGGATGGTGAACTCGCTCGCGAGACCGCCGCCCAAATTGGTGCCGGTGAAGTCGAGGGATTCGAAGGCGGACGCGCCGGACCATTCGACGAGCTTATACCAGCCCAGTTCGCCGGTGCCGCCGAAGTCGAAAGCCCAAGAGGAGCCGCTGCCCTGCAGGAAGTCACCGCCCGTGATGGCGAGTCGGTCCGAAGTGCCCGCACCGCCCAGACTGGGACCAGCCGAGCCCAGCTCGAAGACCCAGCTTTGTCCGCTGTTCCAAGTCACATTGTTGCCGACGGTGAGCGTTCCGATGCTCCCGAATCCGGGCGCGACACTTCCGCTGACCGACACGGAACCCCCGATGATCCCGGTGCCGCCCAGGGCTCCACCGGAGCCGACGGTCACGGCGCCCGAGCCGGTCGCGGAACCGGACGTATTGCTCACAGCTAGCAAGCCGGAATGGACGGTCGTGGATCCGTCATAAACATTGCCGCTGGCCCTGGAGAACAGGACGGTCCCGGCATTCGTATGAGTCGCATTCCCGATTTCCAAGTTTGCCGTTCCGCCATCGTCACGCAGGTGGCCGCTGACCGCCAGCG
>Ga0247838_1002539_pt1 | contig 22927 bp, 24 predicted proteins | sample LaCruzMarch2015__5_FD_189097 | JGI IMG/M metagenome (GOLD analysis project Ga0247838, IMG submission 189097) | Freshwater microbial communities from meromictic Lake La Cruz, Castile-La Mancha, Spain - LaCruzMarch2015_15m | ecosystem: Environmental > Aquatic > Freshwater > Lake | place: Spain... | reverse complement strand
TTCGCTTGATGAATTTATCAACGGCAGCGGCTTTGGATCAATTGCAACACTGCCAGCAACCTCCCCAGGCCAGCGTGAGCTGGTGGCACCTGCTAACCCACAACGCAGAACTAAATCCCCAGGCTGAGGGCTGGCGGGTGCAACCCTCCCTTGGCGGGGAATTGGATCGTTGCCGTTTGAGGCAAGCCCTGCGATCCGGCTTATTGCAGGCTGTGGCGGTGCATCACTGCCCCTTAGATCTTGAGGAACAGCTGCTACCCCTTGATCAAAGGCGGCCTGGTGTGGCCGGCTATCAAGCGGTGTTGCCCAGCCTTTGGCATGCCCTGGTGGAAGGGGATGGATGGAGTGCTGCGGAACTATGGCAGGCCCTTAGTTGGGGACCTGCCAGTTTTCTGGGTGTTCGGCCAGAAAGCCTGGTGCCAGGCAGTAGCCGTTGGTTGCTATTTGATCCCCAGCACCCCTTTTCCTATCAAGCTGGCAGCCTTGCTGCTAATCGCCCCTTAAGGCAAGAGCAATTAAAAGGACAAGTGCTGGCTACTGGGTTGCAGGCGCCGCAGGCTTGGCGCTGGGATCAGGGTGCAAAAGTGAGCCAAACCTGTTAGGCGGCCAAAAACGAAACAGCGCCCTGCCAATTATTTGATCCTCTGGCACAAAGTTTGTGCCAGGCCAAAAGCGTCCGTCCCAACTATTGGCGCGGTTATCACCTAAAACCAAAACAGATTTAGCTGGCACCACAGTTTGCAATGGTTTGCAGGGTGATGAACTGCAGTAATTGCTTACATAGGGTTCAAAAACTTTTTTACCATTTATTTGTATTTTGCCGCTTGGATCAACAACAACTTGATCTCCCGCTATTGCCACCACTCTTTTTATGTAGGCATCACAGGCTGGCGCCTGGAGGCTAGCCAAGGCACCAATAATCGGTAAGTTAACAAAAAAGCATTGCAGTGGGCCTGGGCGGTAGGAGTCTTTAAGGGCCGGATCAAAGGCCTGGGGGGCATTAAAAACAATTATTTCTCCCCTCCTGGGGCTGCGTTGGCGGCTGCTGAGTTTTTCAACCATTAAACGATCCTGTAACTGCAGGCCGGGCAGCATTGAACCGGAGGGGATATAGCGGGCCTCCAGCAAAAAATGCCTCGTTAGCAAGATCAAAGCCAGCGGTAACAGCAGGCTGCGCCAAAACCCCCCTTCCTGTTGTGGTTCTTCCAAGCCGAAACAGTGCTTTATATGCACACTAGGGGCAAAGCTGCTGCGCATTTGCCATGGCTATGGCCGAAGGAGATCTGATGGTGCGCGGTGGCCAAGTGCTGCAAGCCGATGGCAGTTTGAGATCGCTGGATTTAGAGATCCGAGCTGGCGTAATTGAGGCCTGCCATGAGATTCAAGCCGCTGCTTGGGATGGCCCTGTGCTGGAAGCCCATGGGTTAACCGTGTTGCCAGGGGTGATTGATCCCCAAGTGCACTTCCGTGATCCTGGCCTCACCCATAAGGAAGACCTAATTAGCGCCAGCCGGGCCTGTTTACGGGGAGGGGTAACGGCATACCTGGAAATGCCTAATACGGTGCCACCAACAATTAGTGCCGAGGCGCTCACAGCCAAGTTGGCACGGGCTGCAGCGGTTAGCCGCGTTCACTACGGCTTCTTTTTTGGTGCCTGCGGTGATTGCTCCAACCTGGATGCCCTAAGCAACCCAGGCCCGGTGTGCGGCATAAAGATGTTTATGGGAAGCGGCAAGGGCATCCTTGATTGTGGTGATATCGATGGCCAGGAACGCATTTTTGCAACTGGCAAGGCCTTGATTGCCGTGCACGCAGAAGATCAAGAGCGGCTGCGCCAGCGCAGTGAAATGCTTTTAGCCCAATACCCCAACCCCTCTGAACGGCCGCCGGATCTCCATTCCCAAGTGCATGATCCAGAGGCAGCGATGCTTGCCACCCAGCGGGCTGTGCTGTTTTCAAATCGCTATGGCCGCCGTTTACATGTGCTTCATCTCACCACTGGGGCAGAGGCGGAATGGTTGCGCCACAACAAAACCGCTCTGATCAGCACAGAGGTAACCCCCCAGCATCTTTTGCTGGATAGCAGTGCCTATGGCTTAATCGGCAGCCTTGCCCAAATGAATCCACCCCTGCGCACCGCTGCAGACAGAGAAATGCTTTGGCAAGCCCTATTGGATGGGGTTATCGATTGCATCGCCACCGACCACGCACCCCACACCCTCACAGAAAAGGCAAAACCCTATCCCCATAGTCCCTCTGGTATGCCAGGGGTTGAAACATCACTGGCTTTGATGCTTACTCAAGTTGGCCTTGGCCGATGCAGCTTGGCCCAAGTTTCCAACTGGATGAGTTTGAAACCAGCTGAACTCTATGGAATTGAACGTAAAGGCAAGTTGGAGCCTGGTTGGGATGGGGATTTGGTGTTGGTAGACATGAATCGCTCCAAGCCCGTGCTTAGGGAGGAGGTGGTAAGCCGCTGTGGCTGGAGTCCCTTTGAGGGTTGGGAATTGATCGGTTGGCCTGAAGCAACGGTGGTGGCAGGTGTTGTTGGCTATGAAAAGGGCCAATTCAATGAAGCCTGCCGGGGCAAGGCGCTGCAATTTACAAACTGAGCACTAGCCGGGAATGAAAGAACGCAAGCGGCGGGCTTCTTCCCCAGCACGCTGTTGTAGGTCGCGGTTGCTCAGGCTTGCTTCCTGCCTTGCCTGGGCTGCCAACACATCCTGTTCACTGAGCTGGTAACCGGCTCGGCTTGCCAAAGCAAGGAAAGCCTCTAGATCCATGGGCTGTTTCAATTGCTCGGCCAGGTTTGGATCCAGGCGCGCTTGCTGCAAAAATTGATCTAATTGGTGCAATGCCACCTTGTTAGCCCGCAATCAAGGGCAAGTTACTCCCTATAGCCTGGGGTGATTGAAAATATGTGATGGTGCGACCCCGCTGGCTGCATGCCCCTAAATGGCGCAACCATCTGCCCCTAAGGCCTTTGGGGCACAGTTGGGATTTATTTGTGGCCATTTGGGCCAGCCTCAACTTGCTGTTGGTGGTGTTTGATATCAGTTATGTGCCATTGCGTAATTTTTGGTTGCAACGGCAGTTGTATTTATTTCCAGGGGTTGCCATAGCCATACCGCTTACTTTTTTACCTGATATCACCCCCTACTACGACCCGATCAAAGGTATCGAACCCCATCGCGATACGGAAAACTATTTAAGGCGTTGGCATGATTTGGATCAACATTTATTAAGCAATAAACTTACAACTAATAAAAGCAAACAATTATTAGGGCAACAGTTGGCGCTTACGGATCAATTAATAACCGAAAACCCCTTTTTGGCGGCTAATAAAACAGGCACCCTGGAACGGATCAAAAACCGTTTAAGGCAGCGCACCGGCCTTGAATCTGCTCGGCTTGGGGCGGCCAAACTATTTAGCTCTGAATGGTTACTTTTAAATCCATGGCAGGCAGAACGTATTTTTTGGCAGCAGGAGGTGTTACCCCTGGTTGCAACTAATTATTGGCGTTCAATCGATGAAACCGGTAGGGCAACTGAGCGGTTCTGGCGCATTGATTTGGTGTGGTTTCAAAGCGTATTTGCCCTGGATATTCTCTTGCGAGTGCTGCAATTAAAACGCCGCTTTCCAGCTCTTTCATGGCGTGATGCTTGCTTGAGACGTTGGATGGATTTGCCTTTACTACTGCCTTTTTGGCGTGTTGCCCGGGTGATACCAGTGGCAAGCAGGCTTAGAAGTAGTGGCCTAGTGGATGTTGAACCGGTGCGAGTGGTGGTGAGCAGGGGCGTTGTGGCCCTGTTGGCTGTGGAACTGATTGAAGTAATTGCGCTGCAATTAGTAGAGGGTTTGCAGGGGTTAATTCGTTCCCCCCAATGGGAACAGCGAATTAAAAGATTAGGCAAACCAAACAGTTTTCAAGTTGCTGAAAAGCAAGATATTGAAGGTTTATTGCGGCTGTGGCTTCCCTTATTACTTGGCCGGGTTTTGCCAAGATTGGCGCCCCAAGGTAAGGAATTGTTGGCCTATGGCTTGCAAAGAAGCTTAGTTAAAACCCCACTATCAGCACCGCTGCAAAAACTTCAGCCAGTGCAAATAATGGAGAGGGAATTCAGTAGGCAATTAGCCGCTGGTGTAATTGAAGCGCTTTTAGATCTATCCAAAGGCACAGCAGCTGAATTGAGTAGGGATGACCAACGGGTTAAAGATTTATGGCTAAGTGCCAGTGAAGCCTTTTGGCATGAGCTTGGGGACGCCCTAGGTGAAACAGCAACATTGGAGCAGAGCCAGGCTCTGCTCTCGGAAATCTTGGAGCAGTTAAAACTCACCTACTTATCAGGGATAAATAGTGCTGGCGTGGATAATTTATTGCAAAAACTAGAGCAATTTAGCGACGGAGGCTTGGCAACAGAGCCTTGAGGGCACCAAGCAAACTGTTTGATCCTTGGCCCGCCCCATCGGCAGGGCGGGTTCTAACAGTTACGTCGCCATTCACGCTGGTGCGGCAGCTCAGCCTGTAGTTAGCGGGGCGATCAGCGAGGTAAACCTCCTCCACATCTGAGCGGGGCGAGAGGTTGTTCATACCCTCCACCACTTCCATAACGCAGGTGCCGCACTGGCCTACCCCACCGCAGTTGTTGAGGTTATTCAGGCCTTTGTAAGGGTTGATACCAGCATCCAAGGCGGCTTTGCGGAGATTTGCCCCTTCAATGCAACCAACCTGCTGGGCTTCCTGCTCAAAACGGATGGTGGGCACGGCGTTTGGATTGATTAGGTGCCAGCCAACTTAACCGGCCGGGGCAACCGAATGGCTCTGCCTAACATTTGGCAACTTACCCAGGCCACAAATTTTGGAAACACAACTTTCCAGTTCCGCCTACGACGACAGGGCCGAACGCCAAATTCCTGGCTATCGCAGTTTGGCTCGTTTATCGGTGGCCTTGATCTCTGGCTTCCCAACGGCCGCCGTAGAGGGGGCGCCTGTGTTGGTGGTTGGTTGCGGCACTGGGGCTGAACTACTAGAGGCCAGGGCGCAAAGAAGTGATTGGCAGCTCACAGCAGTGGATCCCTCCTTTGCCATGGTGGAGGCGGCCCGCCAGAGGCTTGGCAGTGATGCCGAAGCGGTGCAATGGGTTCAAGGTCCGGTGGAGAATTTGCCTGGGGAGCAATGTTTTGCTGCTGCCACAGCCGTGCTGGTGTTGCAGGAATTGGCAGACAATGGCTCCAAATTGGCCTTTCTCGCTTCCTTGGCCCGCTTGCTACAGCCTGGGGCGCCCCTGTTGCTGCTTGATTTAATGGGCGGTGGCAGCGGCTTGAATAGCGCCATGGAACAGCAATTCCAGGGGGCCCTGGGGCAATTTCAAAGGGCCAGTGGCCTAGGCCAGGAACTGCCCCTTATCAATCAAGGGCTCTACCCGATTGGTGAAGCTCGCCGCTCGGCTCTGCTGGATGCGGCGGGATTCAGCGATCCAATCCGGGTATTTCAGGCGCTTCAGTACGAAGGGGTTGTGGCGCTGCGACGCCAATAATCACTTGATTGGTGGGCAAGGGCAGTATTTGATCAGCCAAAACGCAGCAAATTGGCAATAAAATCGCTGCAAAGCCAATGCTTAATCCGGTTAATTCAGCAACTGGATGGAAGCCCCTACTGTGGGGCTCTCCATTTTGTTCACTATCAGTTTCGAAGCCAGGTGTCATACAAAGGGATCAACAACAACCCTTGGATTGGGTTATTTGCATAATGACAGGCGCTGCAAGGATATGCAGCTTTTAGGTTTGCATCAGGCAACATTGCGCTTCAGATCCCGGCGCGAATTCAGGTCGGTGGTGCTGTTGCTACTTGATTCAGCTAGCAGAACACGGATATCACGCAGTTCCTCGAGGATTGTGCTGAGCAGTTGTTGAGTTGCTGAATAGGGGGAGTTGAGCACTTCAACCGTTACCTCCTTGATGCGCAGCACATCCCTGGCAAAACGAGCCACCTCATTGGGGTGAAATAGCAACGCTTCCTTTTGGTCGCTGCGGTATTCAGGATTGAGCTTGCGGGCATTAAAGGGTGGATTGAGGTTGCGGGGGTCGGTGTTTGTGTATCTGTAAACGGATGCCCTAGAGCGATTTAGGGCCCGCTGCACGTCATCGATGGAGATGAGTGCATCACTGGCAACTACTTCTTCGTTCGTGTAACCCATGGGGGATATGGCAACCATGAGACAGCTCTTGGACAAGCGGGATTTCGCCAGACCATAGCAGATGTTTTTCGTTGGTCCAGGCTTAAATCCTGTGCTGTGGAGCTAAAAAAAGCGTCCCATCGCCGCTGCCCAGTGATAGCTTCCGGCCAAGCCACAAATTCCCCATGCGCGTCTCCCGTTTACTCCTGGTGACGCTGCGCGATGACCCCGCCGAAGCTGAAATCCCCTCCCATCGCCTCCTGGTGAGGGCCGGTTACATCAGAAGGTTGGCGGCTGGCATCTACGCCTATTTGCCTTTGATGTGGAGGGTTTTAAGCAAGGTCTCAGCGATTGTTCGAGAGGAGATGAATGCCACCGGCGCGCTGGAAACCCTCTTGCCCCAGCTCCAGCCGGCAGAGCTCTGGCAGCGCAGTGGCCGTTGGGCTGGCTACACCGATGGGGAAGGAATCATGTTCAACCTGGTGGATCGCCAGGATCGTGCCCTGGGGCTTGGCCCCACCCATGAAGAGGTAATCACCACCCTGGCTGCTGATTTGTTGCGTTCCTACAGGCAATTACCAGCAAGCCTTTATCAAATTCAAACCAAATTCCGTGATGAAATCAGACCCCGCTTTGGCTTGATGCGCGGCCGCGAGTTCATCATGAAGGATGCCTATTCCTTCCATGCCAGCAGCGGCGACCTGGCCAACACCTATGGGGTGATGGAAGCGGCCTACAAGCGAATTTTTGCCCGTTGCGGTGTGCAGTCGATCGCAGTTGATGCTGATAGCGGTGCGATTGGTGGCTCCGCCAGTAAGGAATTCATGGTTACGGCCGACGCTGGTGAAGATCTGATTTTGATTAGCGCAGATAACAGCTATGCCGCCAACCAGGAAAGGGCTGAATCCTTGGCACCGGAAGCTGAACCACTTTTGGTAGCCGAAGCCAGTTATCTCGCTACCCCTGGTCAAACCAGCATTGAAGCCCTTTGTTCAGCCCATGGCTTTCAACCGAGCCAAACGGTGAAGGTGCTTTTGCTGGTGGCGCGTTTCAGCAATGGCACTAGCCACGCTTTGCTGGTGAGCTTGAGGGGCGACCAGCAATTAAATGAGGTGAAATTGAGCAATGCCCTAACCAGGGCCCATGGTCCCCAATGGGGAAGCCTGCTCAAACTGCAGCCCTTGGAAGCATCCTGCTTGGCAGATCCCAGCTTGATTCCGATGGGCTATGTGGGTCCTGATCTGGATGATTCCGTGCTGGCTGGCAGCCCATCACTGGCGCCAAAATTTTTGCGTTACGCCGATAGCAGCGCCGCCCAGCTCAACTGTTTTGTTTGCGGTGCAAACACCCCTAACCAACATTTGGTTGGGGCCCGCTGGGGCACCAATGGGATTCCACTGCCTGAGGTGCTTGATCTGCGTTCCGCCCAAGCGGGCGACCGCTGCTGCCACGATCCAGCTCAAGTGCTCCAGGCCACCCGCGGCATTGAGGTGGGGCACATTTTTCAATTGGGTAGGAAGTATTCAGAAGCGCTTGATGCCCGTTTCACCAATGAACAGGGAGAGGAGGAGGCCCTGTGGATGGGCTGTTACGGCATTGGGGTTTCGCGCTTGGCCCAGGCTGCTGTTGAACAAAACCACGATTCTGCCGGCATCATTTGGCCAGTGCCGATTGCCCCATTTGAGGTGGTGTTAGTAATCGCCAGTGCCCAAGATCCCCAACAGGTAGACCTGGCAGAGGGGCTCTATGGGCAATTGCTAGCAGCTGGTGTTGATGCGCTCTTGGATGATCGCAGCGAGCGGGCGGGAGTGAAATTTAAGGATGCTGAATTGATCGGCATTCCCTGGCGACTGGTGGTGGGCAGGGGAGCCGCCAATGGGGTGGTGGAGTTGGTTGAACGCTGCAGTGGCGATAAACAGGAGGGCCCTGCATCTGAACTAATAGATTTTTTACTCAAGCGCCTGAGCCTTCAACGGCTAGGTGATTAGTGAAATCCCTGCTCCCCCTATCGGGCTTTGGCCTTTTGCTTTGCCTATGGGGCTGCGGGCAGCCTGTTGCCCGCTTAGGCAGCCGTGAGGTGTGGCTAGGTGAATCAAAAACCAAAACCCGTTTAGGGCCAGAGCGAAGCCTTTGGCAACTGCCGGTTTTAATTAAAAATCCAGCTGGAGAGCAAATCAGCCTGGAGGTTCAGTTGGAGTGCGATGGCGCTAGGCCGGCCAGCGGTTTGATCAGTTTGATTAATTTGCGCCGTGAGGATCCGCTGCTGGGTATTAATCGACGCGATCCTTCCCTTGAACGCAGTTGGTCGGGGGCTGATGGAAGCCTTCCTCCAACTTGGCTAAAACAGCTTGCTATCAGCCATTGCACAGCTGCGCAGCTGCCCCCCCGTTGGCGTAGCAATTAAGCTTTAGCAATTGCTTGGAAACCATGTTGCCCACAAAGCTGCAATCGCTCTTAAGGCACATGCAAAACCAAATAAACGAGCAACTGATAAAGCCTTTGCTCAGCTTTCTTCTGATCGGCTGTTTGGCCCTTGGCCTAACGGCTTGTGGTGAATCTGCTTCCGGTTTAACCGGATCCTATGTAGACGACACCATGGCGGTGGCAGAAGCCTTGATAACCACCATCTCCACTCCGGCTGAGGGGCCAGAGCGGGCTAACCAGCAGCGAGATGCCAGGGCCCTAATCAATAGCTACATCGCCCTCTATCGCCCCAATAGTTCCGTGAACGGACTCGCCTCCTTCACCACAATGCAAACAGCCCTGAATTCCTTAGCTGGCCACTACGCCAGCTATGCCAATAGACCATTGCCCGAGGCCTTGGTAAAGCGCATAGATAAGGAATTACACAAGGCTGAAACTAGTGTTACCAGGGGATCTTGAGCAATCTTGCAGCAATTTAAAAGTTTTTCTTTGACTCAAGGCACCTTGATCTGAGAAACTTTCGGATTGTCTTGAGAAGCGGCCCCGTGCCGCCCTTGCCTTGGCCAACGTTGTCGTCATAGGGGCTCAGTGGGGTGACGAAGGCAAGGGGAAAATTACCGACTTGCTAAGCCGCTCCGCCGACGTGGTGGTGCGTTACCAGGGGGGGGTAAATGCCGGTCACACGATTGTTGTGGATGGCAAGGTGCTCAAGTTGCACCTCATTCCCTCGGGAATCCTCTACCCAGACACCATGTGTCTGATCGGTTCCGGCACTGTTGTAGATCCCAAGGTGTTGCTCGGTGAGCTGGAGATGCTCGCGAGCAATGGCATTGATGCCAGTGGTTTGAAGGTGGCATCCACTGCCCACGTAACCATGCCCTATCACCGCCTGCTCGATAAGGCGATTGAGGAGCAACGGGGTAGTGGTCGCATCGGAACCACCGGCCGCGGCATCGGCCCCACCTATTCAGATAAAGCAGAGCGCAATGGCATTCGGGTAATCGACCTCCTTGATGAGGCACACCTGCGCGAAAGGCTCGAGGGCCCAATTAAAACCAAGAATTTGCTCCTGGAGCGCATCCATGGCCTAGAGCCCCTTAACGCTGAGGCTGTTATTGCTGAATACGCCGGTTATGGGCGCCTATTGGCACCCCATGTGGTGGATTGCATCCGCAGCATCCATGGGGCAGCAAAAGCACGCAAAAATATTCTTTTTGAAGGGGCCCAGGGCACCCTGCTTGATTTAGACCACGGCACCTATCCCTACGTAACTTCCTCAAATCCTGTGGCTGGGGGCGCCTGTATTGGCGCTGGAGTGGGGCCCACCCTGATCGATCGCGTAATTGGGGTTGCCAAGGCTTACACCACAAGGGTTGGTGAGGGCCCTTTCCCAACGGAACTGGAGGGGAGCCTGTCGGATCACCTCTGCGATCGCGGCGGTGAATACGGCACTACCACTGGCCGCCGCCGCCGCTGTGGTTGGTTTGATGGAGTGATCGGTCGCTATGCCGTTGAAGTGAATGGCCTTGATTGCTTGGCGATCACAAAGTTGGATGTGCTCGATGAACTAGATGAAATTGAAGTTTGTGTTGCCTATGAGCTCGATGGTGAGCGGATTATGCATTTCCCAAGCAGTGCAGCTGATTTCGCCCGTTGCCGACCAGTTTATGAAACCCTGCCCGGCTGGCAAACCTCCACGGCCGATTGTCGCCGTTTAGATGAATTGCCCGCCACGGCAATGGCCTACTTGCGTTTTCTAGCTGAATTGATGGAGGTGCCCATTGCAATTGTGTCGCTTGGGGCCAGCCGTGATCAAACGATCGTGGTGGAGGATCCCATCCACGGACCAAAACGAGCACTCCTGAGCGCATGACATCCCCCCGCTTCGATGTGGTTGGCATTGGTAATGCCATCGTTGATGTGTTGGCTCCAGCCAGTGAGCAATTTTTGCTATCGCAAGGTATGCAAAAAGGCACCATGGCCCTTTTGAACGCTGAGCAGGCAGATAGCTTGTATAGCGCCATGGGGAATGGCATCGAAACCTCCGGAGGTTCTGCCGCAAATACGATTGCAGCCGTTGCTCAGCTTGGGGCTAGGGCCGGTTTTATCGGCCGGGTGCGCAATGATCAGTTGGGTGAAATATTTGCCCATGATTTAAGGGCCACTGGCGCAAGATTTGATACTCCCGCCGCTGAATCAGGAGCTGCCACTGCCCGCTGCATGATTCTTGTTACCCCTGATGCCCAACGCACGATGGGCACTTTTCTTGGCGCTTCTATTGATTTAGATCCCAAGGATCTAGACCTTTCGATGGTGCGTGAAACCAAAGTTCTGTATCTAGAGGGTTATCTCTGGGATGCTGAGGCCGCAAAACAAGCTTTTCTTGCCGCTGCCGCTGAAGTAAAAGCCCATGGCGGTGAGGTTGCCCTAAGCCTCTCTGATCCATTTTGCGTGGGACGGCATCAACAGAGTTTTCTTGAATTAGTGGAAGGTTATGTTGATATTTTGTTTGCTAATGAAGCAGAAATCACTAGTTTGTATAACACTGATTCCTTTGAAGTTGCTACGGATTTAGTGCGTGGTCATTGCAAGATTGCTTGTCTCACGCGCAGTTCTGAGGGGTCATTGGTGCTCACTGGCGATACTACTTTCTCAATACCGCCCTATCATTTTGGCGATTTGCTCGACACCACAGGTGCCGGTGACTGCTACGCCGCTGGTTTCCTTTATGGCTATAGCCAAGGCTGGAGCTACGAACGTTGCGGTCATGCCGGCTCGATCTGCGCGGGTAGGATTGTTACCCAAATGGGTCCCCGTTCGCAGGAATCATTAAAAACACTTTTAGATAGTAATTTGCCTGATATTTAGGCTTGATCCTCGTTAAATATTCCGATTTTTGTTAGCACTTCATCAAGGCTTAGGCCCTCCCCTTGAGGCCTGGCGATTAGAAGCAATTGCAAATTAAGTGCCTCACAAACTTTGTGCCAATGGTTCTCATTCAGGCCCCCCGATTGACGGGTGAGCACGCTGTGGCAGCCCCATTGGCGGCAGAGAGCTGCCTCCACAAACCATTGGCTCGGATGGGGTTTCAAGCAGGCAATCCGCTCAGGTGCTAAGCCATGGCTAAGGGCCTGCCTTAGGGCCCCAGGGCTAGGCAATAGGCGCACGCAGTGGTCGCTAGCTCTGCTGTATTGCAATGCTTTGCTCAATTCCCTGGCCCCAAGGGCTAGAAGTAATACCTTGCCCTCCAGAGCCTCATTATTTAGGGCGGCAAGATTGGGCAGAATTTTCGCCTTTCCTGGAGGCAGCTCCGGCCGCCAATAGCGCAGCAGTGGCTGGTGTAATTCGGCGCAGGCTTGGTTTAGTTGCTGATGAATTTGGCGTGCAAATGGATGGGTGGCATCAATTACCCAGCGGCAGGGCCATTGCTCGAGGGCAAGCTTTAATTCGCCGTTATTTCCCAGGGCGCCAATTTGGATTTCCAGTTTGGGATGGTTTGGATAGGCGCGGGCAGCGGCGGCTGAAACAACACTCACCCTTAGCTGCCAGCCCCGCCCTATCAAGGCCTTGGCCAGTTTTGGCCCTTCTCCCGTACCACTAAGCAGCCAGAGCCGCTGGTGGCTGGGGACTGATTGGGGGAGAATAGGAACCACGGTTGCGTTTTTGTTGTGAACCAATGCCTGCTGGAAGTTGAAGTGCTGGAGGCTCCAAAAATTAGATACACCCAAGACAACCAAACCCCTATTGCCGAAATGGCCGTGCGGCTTGAGGGTTTGCGGCCTGAGGACCCAGCCGGCGAACTTAAAGTTGTTGGTTTTGGCAGCTTGGCCCAAGACCTACAAAACCGAGTAAGCGTTGGTCAACGCTTGGTGGTTGAAGGGCGTTTACGCATGAACACCGTGGCCCGTGCCGATGGAGTTAAGGAAAAAAAGGTTGAATTCACCTTGGCCCGTATCCACCCGCTGGGTGCCAGCCCAGCAACGCCCCAAGTTGCTGCGGTAGCGCCTGTGGCAACGGTGGCGAACAAGCCGCCGGCAGCAGCAGCTAAAGCCAGCCCATCGGTGCAACCAACCAGTTGGAACACAGGCCCCCTGGTGGATTTACCAGAGGATGAAATTCCCTTCTAGCCGGCTTAATTGGTGGATATTTTTTGGCTTGCTAGCTCCAGCAGTTGGCCTAATTCCCTCTCTAAGGCCGCTAGATCAAGGCGCAGTTCCGGCCAGCTGCCGCCATCAAGTTCCCTTAGCAACCAACCACGGTCTTGCTCAAGAGCTGTAATCAGCTCTTTGGCATCGCTTTGTTCAGAAGCTTCTGAGCTGCTGGTCATATAAAGCTTGAATCAAGCCCCATCCTGGAGCCCTTTGGAGGAAGATGGCGGAATGCAAGCCATTCTTTCCCCCGGTTCCCTCTTAACCGTGTTGGGCTCGGTGCTCACGGTTATCGGTTCGATTGCCTACGCCACCGACGCGCCCAATCTCAGTTTGCCAACAATTTTCTATGGCATCCCCATATTTTTGGGGGGCCTTGCCCTTAAATCCTCCGAGCTGCCGCCGGTGAGGCGCCTAACGGCCCCTGCCCAATTTCAAGAACTGCGCGATAAAACTGCCACCGAGGGTCAACTCAAATTGCTCAAGGATGTGGTGCGATGGCGTTATGGCCAAAAAGCACACCTGGAAAGTTCCTTGGAGGCGCTCAAATTGTGGGATGAAGATAATCCGCCCCAGCTTGAAAGCATCGAGGAATACAACTATGGCGATCGCTATGCCCTGCGCCTGCAAGTGCAGCTCAACGCCGTTGATAAAAGCCGTTGGTTTGCCTTGGAGGATCGTTTGGGTAGATTTTTTGGCCCCGGCTTAGAGGCTTGCCTAGAGGAAAACGGTGCCAATGCCCTGAACATTTGTTTTAGACAGCCATGCCCATAGATCCGAGCATCTCCCCCCACGACGCCCTAAGGGTGGAGGTTCTTAGTGAAGCACTGCCTTTCATCCAGCGTTTTAGTGGCCGCAGGGTGGTTATCAAATACGGCGGTGCCGCCATGGTGGATGAACATCTGCGCGAGGCGGTTTTTCGCGATATAGCCCTGCTTGCCAGTGTTGGTGTGCGACCCGTTGTAGTGCACGGTGGTGGACCCGAGATCAATCAATGGTTAAAGCGTTTGGCGATTGAGGCGGTTTTTCAAGAGGGTTTAAGGGTTACCGATCCCGCCACCATGGACGTGGTGGAAATGGTTTTGGTAGGGCGGGTAAATAAGCAAATTGTTAATGGTTTAAATCATGTGGGCGGCAATGCCGTTGGCTTTAGTGGCGCCGATGGCGGCCTTGTGCAGGCACGTACCCATGGGGACGGCTCATTGGGGCTTGTTGGCGATGTGGCACGGGTTAATCCGGCCGTGATTATTCCGCTTTTGGATTTGGGTTATATCCCAGTGATTTCCAGTGTTGCCCCAAACGCTGAAGGGCAGTCTTACAACATCAATGCCGATACGGTTGCAGGTGAGTTGGCGGCTGCTTTAGATGCCGAAAAGCTTGTGCTCCTTACCGACACACCTGGGATTTTGCGGGATCGGGCCGATCCAGGTTCATTGATTCGCCACAGCACCCTTTCTCAAGCCAGGGAATTGATCGCCAGCGGGGTTGTGGCCGGTGGCATGGTTCCAAAAACCGAATGCTGCATTCGCGCCCTAGCCCAAGGGGTTAAGGCAGCCCATATCGTTGATGGCCGGGTGCCCCACGCGCTTTTGCTCGAAGTGTTTACCAAGGCGGGCATTGGCACCATGGTGGTGGGAAGCAGTTCGGGTTAGGCCAGATGCACCCAGAAGCGCGGCGAGCCCTTGATTGTGGTGAATATCGCAAGGTGGTGAGCTTGCTCGAGCCGCTGCGAACCGAACTACCTGCATCCAATGCCAAGGGAGCTGAATTGCGGCTGTGGCTGGCTACCGCATATCAAGGTTTGAATGATCAAGCCAGTGCTGTTTCCTGTTGCCGTGAGGTGATCCTGGTTGGTGGTGGTGAGCAACGCCGCCAGGCCCAGGCGGTTTTAGCAATTATCGAAGCGCCCGTTTTGCAACGCCCTAAGGAATGGAGCATCGAATTGCCCCACCTGGGTGATAGCCCCCCCCTTGAGGGCTTAGCCCGCGGCGCGGCAAGCCGTGGCAGGGCAAAAAAAGAACTGCCTAAACCTGCACCACCGGTTGGTAAAACAAAGGCTCCCATTGGCTTTGCCCTATTCGCTGGCCTCTTTTTGCTATGCCTCACCCTGCTGCTAGCCGGTTGCATGAGGGTTGATAGCAGCATTGAATTCCATGGGCCAGGCAGGCTTGAATTCCAGCAGCAATTGCAGGGGCAACCAGCCAGCCGCAGTGGGGTTTTAATCCTCGAGCAATTAAAACCACTAATTGGGGTTGAGTTGCAACGCTTTGAGCAGCGCTATGGCATTGAAGTGCAGGAGCCGGAAATCAACTGGCGTGAGCGCAACTGGCTTGTGGGAGTTCAGCAGCAGATGCAATTGAGCTGGGATCTGAGAGCGCTTGATCCTGTGCCCGGCTTGTTTATGCACCTGCATTTCAGGCCCCTGGCCCCAAGGGCTGTTGAACTGGCAGAACCCCTAATGCCGGAGGCAGAGGGTGCAAATGGTTTGGATTGGCAACTATTGCCAGGCCAATTAAATCGATTCGAATTCTCCTGCTGGCGATGGAGTGGCCTGGGCTTAGGCGCACTGGCAACAGCATTTTTGCTTGCAACTAGCTTGTTGCTCCAACAGAGATTGCTTAAAGCTCCAACGGATCTGGATCGATCGCCAGATGCACCCCTTTAGGCAGCAATTGGCGTAACTCTTGCTCAGTTGGTAGCGGAATGGCGCTGCCAGATGGGCCTTGAAGCAGGAGTTGCCAGCGGCTAAGGCCAGCTACCTTTGCCCGAGGTGCCGGGGCAGGCCCGATGGCCAGCCAATCGGCAGCTTTTAATTGCTTCGATACATGGTTCAGCAGGGTGGTTGCTGCACTGGCTGTGATGCTTGCTTGCGTGCCTGCAAAGCGCAGTAAACAGGCGCGGCTGAAGGGCACCAACCCGGCCGAGCGCCTTAGGGCAACCTCCTCCTCCAAAAATTGTTCATAGCTACCCGCCAAAAGATGCTTAATAACGCGATGGTGTGGATCGTAGGTTTGAACTAGAACTTCCCCTGGTTGTTCCCCCCGGCCCGCTCTGCCTGCCAGTTGAAGTAGTAATTGCAAGCTTTGTTCCGCTGCCCGTAGGTCGGGGCGATGCAAAAGGCCATCGGCAGCTAGAACAACCGCCAGAGTTACCTTTGGCAGATCCATGCCCTTAGCAAGCATTTGGGTGCCAACTAAAACGTCGGCTTCTCCAGCGGCAAAACGATCCAATAATTGTTTGTGGCCATCCCTTCCCCGGGTGCTATCACGGTCAAAACGCAATAGGCGCATACCTTCTAGCTCTTGCTCTAGCTGCTCCAATACTTTTTGGGTGCCGGCTCCAAACGGCTTAAAAGCGGTAGAACCGCAGTTCCCACAGCGGCTTGCCAGCTCTTCCCGGTGGTCGCACCAATGGCAGCGCAACCAGCTTTGGCCATTGCTGTTGCGATGCACCGTGAGTGAAACATCGCAATGGGGACAGCTCACCGCTTCCCCGCAACTCCTACAGCTCAAAAAAGTGTTGTAACCCCGCCGGGGTACTAACACCACAGCCTGTTGGCCGCGATCGGCTAGGCCGCTGAGTCGATCCAAAAGTGGTCTGCTGAGCAGGCGTCGATGGCCCTCTGCCAGCTCAAGCCGCATATCCACCACCCGCACCGGCGGCAATGGCCTGGCGGCAATGCGTTGCGGCAAACGCAATAGGCCAATGCTGGCTTTGGCACCTTGGCAGGCAAGCCAGGTTTCCAGGCAAGGGGTGGCACTGCCCAGAAGGATTAAACAACCCTCCTTTTCCTGCCTGAGCCGAGCAACATCCCTGGCGTGATAACAGGGCATTGGTGCTTCTTGTTTGTATGAACTGTCGTGCTCCTCATCCAGCACGATTAAACCAAGCTTGGGCAGCGGTAAAAAAATTGCGGAACGGGTTCCCACCACAATGCAGGGGCTGCCGGAACGGCAATGGCGCCAGGCGGCAAGTCGTTCGCCTTCGCTTAGGCCTGAGTGATAGGCCACCACAGCGCCAGCAAAGCGGCGGCGGCAGCGCTCTAAAAGTTGGGGTATGAGTCCTATTTCAGGGGTGAGGAGCAAAACACTTTTGCCAGCAGCTAGTTCTGGAGCACAGCAGCGCAGGTAGATCTCGGTTTTACCTGATCCGGTTACTCCCCAAAGCAGCCATTGGCGTTGATTGCTTTGCTGCTTAAGCCGCTCTAATACCGCTGCTTGATCCGGATTTAGCTCTGGTGGGATTTCAAGGCTGGGGCTAGAGCTGCTTGGCCAACCCTTTGGGGGCTGAAGTTCGCTCTTTAGTTGAACTAAACCCTTGCGTTCAAGGGCCTTCAATAACGACCTACCAAAGCCAGCCGCAATCAGTTCTTTTGCCGGCTGAGAACCTGTTAGCTGCAATTGCTCAAGAAGGCCTTGTTGCTTTTGGGTGAGGCATGCTGGGGCCGCCCCGGGGATGGCTGAGGCCACCAACTGCTTACAACCAAGGCCAGCTGCTTGCTGCTTTTTACCTAGCCAGCCATTCGGCAGAGCAGTTTTAAGCACCTGGAATTGGGCGGTGTGGCACTGGGCTGCAACTGCCACGAGCAAATCCTGCCAGCGTTCGTTTATGGCTGCGCTTTCAAGCCTTTCAAGCACTGGCTCCAGTGCTAACCCTTCAGGGGTTTCGGCATTAACTGAACAAACCAAACCGTTATGAAGCCTGCCCCGCAGTTTCACCCTCACCAGATCCCCCTTTTGCAGGGCGGGGCAATCGCCTTGGCCATAGGTGAGCAGCAGCCCTTCCCGGCCCGCTTCAACCCACACATTTACAGCTGTTCCTAGCCCGCCCACTTAATGCCCGCTCGTTGGGGAGCCCAACCCGTTATCCAAACCCACTTATTGATTACTTGCCGATCCTCTGATCTTTTCTTAAGATATGAGGGTTGGGCTGCTAAGCAGCTCCCGGAACACGGCAGAGTTCCGGCCAGTGGGTAGACCTTGGGAAGCTTGCTTCGGGTCTGCGATCACCCCTGACAACCCTGTCAAACCATTTCGCCAGCAATGCTTGGCGAAAGATCTTGCTGAAAACTATTTTCAAAAAATATTTGGCCCCTGCCCGATTGTTTCTGGCTGAAGCCTTTATTTGCTTGCTTCCCCCTGTTGCATCCCGATCGCATGACTGCTACTGCTGTGACTGAATCTGTGCCCGAAGTGGCAGAAATCGAGCCCACTTTGGCTACAGCCAAAACGGCTGAATTGCCCGTGGTGGCAAAAAAAGCAGCAGCTAAAACCAAAGCTCCTGCTAAGCCAAAAACCGCAGCCGCAAAAGCAACAACTCCAAAAGCAACAGCCACAAAGGCCGTTACAAAAAAGGCTGCCAGCAAAAAAACAACCACAGCCAAAGCTGTTACAACTAAAGCAGCCACTCCTAAAGCAACAACAAAAACCACCTCAAAAACAGCTCCAAAAACAGCTGCAAAAACAGCTGAGCCAAAACCAAAGAAATCAGCCAAATCAGCAGCAGATCCCGTTGCTGATGAGGAGTTCACCGTTGAGGTGAGCGCCGAAGAATTGCAGGAGGTGGCAGATGCCCTTTCCTCAGATCTTAAAGATGGCAAGGGCGCTATTAAAACCCCTAGCATCAAAATTGGCCCCAAAGGTGTTTACACCGAGGATTCAATCAGGGTTTATTTGCAGGAAATAGGCCGGATTCGTTTGCTAAGGGCGGATGAAGAAATCGAACTAGCACGTAAAATTGCTGATTTATTGCAATTAGAAGAACTTGCCACCCAGTTTGAAGAAGATAACGGCCACTATCCAGATAACAAGGAATGGGCAGCCTTAGTTGAGATGCCATTGATTAAGTTTAGGCGTCGGTTGATGCTTGGCAGGCGAGCAAAGGAAAAAATGGTGCAATCTAATTTGCGCCTTGTTGTATCGATTGCTAAGAAGTATATGAACCGTGGCCTCTCCTTCCAGGATTTAATCCAGGAAGGCAGCCTAGGTTTGATCAGGGCAGCTGAAAAGTTCGACCATGAGAAGGGTTATAAATTCTCCACCTACGCAACATGGTGGATTCGTCAAGCAATCACCCGCGCCATTGCAGATCAAAGCAGAACAATTCGTTTGCCAGTGCACTTATATGAAACAATCTCGCGGATTAAAAAAACTACTAAAATCCTAAGCCAGGAATTTGGACGCAAGCCAACGGAGGAAGAGATTGCAGAATCGATGGAAATGACCATCGAAAAATTACGTTTTATAGCTAAATCAGCCCAATTGCCGATTTCCCTAGAAACACCAATTGGCAAAGAGGAAGACTCCCGCTTGGGTGATTTCATCGAAGCAGATATCGAGAATCCAGATCAAGATGTTGCAAAAAATCTGTTAAGGGAAGATCTTGAGGGCGTACTTGCTACCCTCAGCCCACGGGAGCGCGATGTATTGCGTTTACGCTACGGCTTAGATGATGGAAGGATGAAAACCTTGGAAGAAATTGGTCAAATTTTTGATGTTACACGCGAAAGAATTCGTCAAATTGAAGCTAAAGCCCTACGCAAATTGCGCCATCCAAATCGCAATGGCATCCTCAAAGAATATATTAAATAATACAAACAAGGTGTATTAAGTGATTCTTGAAGATTTAAAGGGTTTGAGATCTGCCCCTGATTTAACAGCCCAGCAGAAACAACAGCTCGCAGAGGATCTCAAGCAGCGCATTGCCGCTTGCGATTGGTTCACGGTGGGGGTTATGGCCCCCGGCGCAGATCAAGCCTTGGCTAGTTTGCGTGCCATGGAAGCCAGCCTTGGCTGGCAAGCGATGCAATTGCTTGATCAACACCAACTACCAGATGGGGCTGTGTTTTTAAAGGCCAATCAACGCACTGGAACCGTAACGCTTCGCCATGAGGCTGGCCTGGGGGAGGGCTTGTTAATCAGCGGCCAATGCCCCTCTAATCCTGCCGCTGAAGACACCTGGGGGCCCCTGCCGCTGGATTTCTTCATCTGATCCCTTTATTAGGGGGCGACTACGTAGGCTAAATGGCTGTTTTTGGCCGGTTACCGGACAACCCAACGCACTGATGACCATCTCCACCCTTCGAATCGCTTCCCGCCGCAGCCAATTGGCGATGGTGCAAACCGAGTGGGTGCAGGCTGAATTGCTGCGGGCCCATCCCGGCCTAGAAATCAGCATCGAGGCAATGGCCACCCAAGGGGACAAAATCCTTGATGTGGCATTGGCAAAAATTGGTGATAAGGGTTTATTTACTAAGGAATTAGAAGCGCAGATGTTGGTTAATCATGCAGATATTGCAGTGCATAGCCTCAAGGATTTACCAACCAATCTGCCCGCTGGTTTGATGCTGGGCTGTGTTACCGAAAGGGAGGATCCAGCGGATGCCCTGGTGGTTCATTCCCGCCATCTCGATAAATCCCTTGCCAGCTTGCCTGAAGGATCAGTTGTTGGCACTAGTTCCCTGCGGCGTTTAGCGCAACTGCGCTACCACTATCCCCATCTTGTTTTTAAGGATGTGCGAGGTAATGTAATAACTAGGTTAGAGAAGCTTGATTCTGGCGATTATGACTGTTTGATATTAGCGGCCGCGGGCCTAGGCCGCTTAGGACTTGCAGATCGTATCCACGAGTTAATTGATCCAAGTATTTCACTCCATGCTGTTGGTCAAGGTGCATTGGGAATTGAATGCAGGGAAGCTGATCCTGAAGTGTTGGCATTAATCAAAGTATTAGAGCATCGCCCAACGGCATTGCGTTGTTTAGCAGAAAGGTCTTTTTTGCGCAGCCTTGAGGGCGGTTGCCAGGTGCCAATTGGCGTTAATAGCAGCTTTGATTCTGCCGATAATTTAGTGCTCACAGGTATGGTGGCGAGCCTTGATGGAAAGCGTTTAATACGTGATCAAGTGCAAGGCAGCCAGGCTGAACCTGAAGCGATAGGAATTGCCCTGGCCGAAAAATTACGCAGCCAAGGGGCAGGGGAGATTCTCCAACAGATATTTGCAGATGTTAGACCCCAAAGCTGAAGCCACTGCCGCTCCATTTCAGTGGGGTTTACTGGCGTGGGCAGCCCTAGTTGGCTTACTTACCGGCTTGGCAATTGTTGGTTTTCATTATCTACTTGGCTTTATTAATAATCTGATCTACGGCCCATTTGTTGCCTTCGTGATGGATGCGGTTGGCCCCCATCCATTGGTGCCGGAGGTGCTGCCGCCGCCGCCACCGCCAGCGGCTGCAACGCCATTGCAGTCTTTATTACAAATAGGCCTAGGTGGCTTGGGAGTTCTATCGCCACCACCTGTGCTGCCGCCTGAACCTGTGTTGCCGCCGGTGCCAATGCCGCCGCCATGGTTGAGCAGTTGGCCTGTGGTTCTAGGACCCGTGCTCGGCGGATTGTTGGTGGGGTTACTGCGGTTGCTAAGCAAAGATTTGGGCCCCAGTTTGCCCAGTTTGATGGCGATGGCTGATGGTCGCTTGCAAGCGGAGCCACGCCTACCTTTTGCCCGTTTAATTGGTGCTTCGATCAGCCTTGGCAGTGGCGCATCCCTTGGCCCCGAGGGGCCAAGTGTTGAAAGTGGTGGAAATATTGGCCTGTGGCTTGGCAGGAGAGCAGGTCTTACTCCTGATGCACTTAAAGCCCTTGTGGGTGCTGGCGTTGCCGCTGGTTTAGCCGCTGGCTTCAGGGCACCTATTGCAGGGGTGTTTTTTGCTTTTGAGGGGGCCTACAGCACCATCCCAGGCAGGCCAAGCCTGCGGGCAGTGCTGGTGGCTGCTGTTAGTTCCACCCTGGTTATTCAGTTGGGTTTGGGAGATGAACCAATCTTTCGCCTGCCTGCCTATGAAGTGCGTTCCCCCTTGGAGTTGCCCCTTTATTTAGGTTTGGGGTTACTTGCCAGTTTTGTGGCCTGGGCCCTGGTGCGCCTACTTGCCCTTGGCCGCAGTGAAGCTGTTCAAGCGAAATTAGAATTAATTCCCCCTTGGCTGATAACAGCTGTTGGGGGCCTTGCTGTTGGTTTATTAGCCCTTGGTTTTCCACAGGTGCTAGGCGTTGGTTACGACACTGTTGAATCACTTCTCGGCTCTGGCGGTGGCATCAGCCTGTTAACACTGCTGGCCCTATTAATTGTTAAATTAGTTGCCACAGGTGTTAGTAATGCCACCGGATTCATTGGTGGTGGTTTTGCACCTTCTCTATTTTTAGGCGCTGTTTTAGGTAGTTTTTATGGGCAATTGTTGGGCGATGGTGGTTTTGGCTTACCGGTAGCTGAGGCGCCTGCCTACGCCATGGTGGGTATGGCGGCAGTGCTTGCCGGTGCTGCTAGGGCACCGCTAACGGCCTTGCTGTTGTTATTTGAGCTCACCCGCGACATTCGAATTGTGTTGCCATTGATGGCAGCTACTGGCTTGAGTGCCCTGTTGGTGGAGCGTTGGCAGGGTTTAAGTGATCCCGGCTTATTGGGCCCTGATCCGGTGGAGGAGGAAAGGCGCGGCCAATTGCAACAGTTATTAGTGGCTGAGGCCCTAGAACCTGAGGCGCCATTGGTTTTGCCCGCTGATCTAGCACCGTCTACGGCATTGGCGATGTTGCTTGATGCCCATGGCCATTGTTTGTTGGTGGAGCAAGCGGGATGGGTGAAAGGTTTAATTACCCTTGCTGATTTGCAACAGGTGCTTAATTCCAAGCGATCAGTTTCTTTTTTACAGGATTGCTTACGCAGTGAATTGGTTTGGCTGCCATCATCTGCAGATTTAAGTAGATTAGAAGATCAATTGCGGCCCAATGGGCTCAGGCAATTACCGGTATTTATGGTTGAGGAAGGTTTATCTGCTCAGCTACCGCAGGGTTTACCGCCGGAGGGTTTAGCCGTAACGCAGTTGCAAGGAATAGCTAGCCGCGATGGTTTAGCCAGGGCCCTAGCCAGGCGGATTAAGGGTTAGGTTTGATTTCAATCGCATCACCTGAATTCCATGGCCCATTTATTAAACGATTCCGAGCTAAAAGAATTGCCAAGTATTTTGCCTGGCTGGCAAGTGCAAGATGGAAAGATCAAGCGCACATGGCACTTCAATGATTTTTCAGAGGCCTTTGCTTTCATGGTGAGGGTTGCCATGGCAGCTGAACAGCTGGGCCATCACCCAGATTGGAGTAATAGCTGGAATAAAGTAAGCATTGAATTAGTGTGC